>ENA-ORPD01000450-ORPD01000450.1-human-gut-metagenome-genome-assembly--contig:-NODE-450-length-42266-cov-4.151122_pt1 | contig 42266 bp, 77 predicted proteins | sample MGYA00242143_ERZ509076 | MGnify/ENA primary metagenome ERZ509076 (study PRJEB26280, sample SAMEA2338706) | human gut metagenome | biome: human gut; feature: human-associated habitat; material: faeces... | reverse complement strand
TAAAGCCAGAAGAATTAGCTGGTCCAGCTGTATTCCTTGCTTCAGAAGCTTCAGATGCAGTTAACGGACATATTCTTTATGTTGATGGTGGTATTCTTGCTTACATCGGAAAGCAGCCACAGTAATTACATAATATATTGCATATTATAAGCACAGTGTGCGTGCATAACTGACGAAAGGGCTTGGGACAGGTTTTACCTGTTCCGGGTCCTTTTTTGGATGTGAGGGTTATTTATCGAGGCCAGGTTGACGGCACTGTTGACCTCAATGACCCTAATACTGCCGTTAAACCGCCGTTAAACCGCCGATAAAGTGCCAGATACCATGAAAAAGTGCCAGACAGTGCCAATAGTGTGCCGGATAAAGCAGAAAAAGTGCCAGATACCATGAAAAAATGCCGAATAGTTCTAATGAAATGCCGGATAAAGCAGGAAAAATAGGTCTATCACTACTGCTGAAACGAAAGGAAAATAATGCAGCATGGATAAAGATAAAGTAATAATTGAACTTATACGCTGTAATTATGCACTCAAAGCCAGACTATAAATCGATTAAAAATAATAATATAATACAGAACATTTGACTATCAAAATGTACTCTCATATGATATAATTACTATAAAAGTTTTACAAATATGAGAGGAGTATATTTTAATGAAACTTGAAGTGAGAAACCTTAAGAAGTCTTTTGAAGGCAATCAGGTTCTGCATGGTATTTCCTTTGAAGTCGAAAGTGGCAGTGCGCTGGGACTTTTAGGAAGAAATGTTCCAAGATACATACTGAAAGTATGATCCACTACTTAGAGGATTATATGTACTGTACTAGAAAGCTGGGGCTTTATGTGCAGTTAGTAGCATAAATTATATAGGGGTTATCTAAATATATTTACCTCCTGTGATTAAGTTATATAAAGACTAAATCACAGGAGGTTTATTTTTATGATAACAGTAGAAAAACTGGAAAAAGGTACTTATTTTGATGATGCTTTTAAAATCTCATTTAGATACGATCCCACTACTGTAGCTAAGGTAAAAGAGCTGGCAGAGCGGAGATATTTACCAGAGGATAGAGCGTGGGAGATCCCAGCACATGAGTTACCAGCTCTCATAGAGAAAGTAGGGCTTAGCAATATCAAAAGTGAGGAGGCTGTAGTACAAGCTCTCAATACTAAGGAGATCGAGGATAAAAGGGAGGCTACACAGGAGAGGCTAAAGGGTATTAAGCCTGTAAGAGATTTTGATTTTAAGACAGCTCCCCTCCCTCATCAGATCGAGGCTTTTAATTATGGAATGGAGAAAAACTCTTTACTTATCGGAGATGAGCAGGGCTTAGGCAAGACAAAGGAGAGTATTGATATTTGTGTAGCCAGAAAGAAAGAGCTCATTAAAACCCTTATTGTATGCGGAGTGAACTCTGTAAAATATAACTGGGAGAAAGAGATCCAGATCCACTCTAACGAGGGCTGTGTAATGGTAGACGGTAAGACAATGGATGTTAGAGTACAACAGCTAAATGACTGGTACAGGGGCTCCTCTTATTTTGGGGTTATCAATATTGAGAGCCTCAGAAATGAGAAAATACAAGATGCTCTCTATCTGGGGATTAAGGATGGATATATAGGGGCTATTATTGTGGATGAGATCCATAAGGCTAAAAACGGAGGCTCTCAACAGGGAAAAGCTCTTAGATTTTTGAAAGCTCCAGTTAAGATAGGATTATCTGGTACTCCGATGAATAAAGCGGAGGATCTGTGGAATATCCTTACATGGCTGGGAGTAGAGAGGAGATCCTTTTATAGTTTTAGAAATGCCTATTGTACTATGGGAGGTTTCGGAGGCTATAAAGTAATCGGATATAAAAACTTAGATAGCCTCAATGCTGAGTTAAATACTGTAATGCTTAGAAGAAAGAAAGAGGAGGTACTAGATCTCCCTCCTAAGCTGTACAGTACTGAGTATGTAGAACTTACCACAGCTCAGAAAAAACAGTACAGGGATATTAAAAATGGCATTGTAGCGGATATGGAGAATATCTTAGCCTCTGTTAATCCTCTTAATTGTACTCTCCGCCTCAGACAGCTTACCAGCGGTAATCCTAACTTAACAGATGATAGCCCTAAGCTGGATCGTATTAAGGAGATGCTGGAGGAGGAAATTATCCCTAATGGTCACAAGGCTATCATATTTTCTCAGTGGAGCACGATAGCTAAGGATCTGGGGATAGAGCTTAGTGAATATGATCCGATTGTAATTACAGGAGAGGTACCTCCAGAGCAAAGGCAGAGATTAGTAGACAATTTCCAGACTAACCCACACTGTAAAGTAGCTATAGGAACTATCGGAGCTATGGGTACTGGATTAACTCTAAATAAAGCCTCTTATGTATTTTTTATGGATAAAGCATGGAATAGCGGAGATAATGCACAGGCTGAGGATAGAGCCCACAGAATAGGTACCGTAGGGGCTGTAAATGTAATCTCTATGGTGGCTAAGGGTACAATAGATGAGGCAGTAGAGGATTATCTGTTAGAAAATAAAGATCTTATTGATCGAGTAGTAGACGGTAAAGGATCTAAGCAGGATATTAAAACCATCCTTAACAAATTACTTAGCATTTAATATACAGGTGTGGTATAATAACTCAAAATGGAGGTACATAATGAGAGCGATAACAATAGATGCAGATACAGGAAAAAGAGTATACACAAGGAAAGAGGTAGCGGATCTGGTAGGAGCCTCTACTCAATCTATCCGCCTCTGGGAAGATGCTGGAGCTATTCCAGCAAGTGTAAGAGATGAGGGAGGCTATAGATACTGGTATGAGGAGGATCTGGAGGCTATAAAGGCTTATGCCTCATTACCGAGAAAAGCAAAACTTAAAAAGTAGCCCTAAGTGTGAGGAGAGTGTAACAGCTCTCCTCTTTTTTTTGTCCTTAATTTTGAGGGCTATCTAAAAATTTACCGTTTGTGTGATTAGGTTAAGTATCAAAAGAAAAGGAGGTAAGCAGGATGCTTAAAATCAGTTTTACAAATGCTGAGGTATCGGATCACGGATACGGTTTAGAGGTAAATGGTAAATCCTTAGAGGATATTATTTCTACCGCCTTAGGAACTAAGGTAAAAGGTAATGGCGGTTACGGATCTGGATTACCTAGCTTTAGCTCTAATAGCTGTGATGTAACGGTTACTATCAATCCACACGATAAAGAGTGTGAGATTGAAACAGAGGATAACGTGTGGCACAGCGTAGAGGAAATGGAGGCAGAAAAGAGTGAGCAGTTTCAAGAGGAAAATGCAGAGGCAGATCCAGAAAAATAATGGTACCCTCCTCCACAAAAAGGTAGTAGCTAGAAAGATGGGCTGTAAATCCGTGGAAGAGTATAACCGTAGAATGGCACGCAGAGAAAAAAATTTAAAAGAGATGGAGGATAACAAAGATGGCAAATGAGTTTACAGCAAGGGTAGCAGGTATCAGCGTAGAGCTGGGTATGAGTGTACAGAATAAGAGTGGTATCTGGTGTAAGCCTACAGTAAAGATGGATCTTAAGATTGATGGAGGTACGAACCCTCAGCAGAGAGAGGCTATCATTAAACAGGCTTTTGATGAGGTTTGTGATAACATTGAGAAAACCATCTCAGAGATGGAGTAATACTTACAGGGGGGGGGGAGAGTATCTCTCCTCTCTCCTTAACTGGAGGTAATTATGGCAAAACAGATAAAAGTAAGAGAGGATAATTACTTTGCTGTACAGGGCTGGATGGTAACAGAGCTAAAACTAAAGGGTAACGCACTTATGCTCTATGCGATCATCTACGGATTTTCTCAGACTACTAACACAGCTTTTACAGGGAGTGTAGATTACCTCTGTGAGTGGCTGGGTGGTGTATCAAGACCTACGGTAATTAACACTTTAGATAACCTAGTTAAGCAGGGGCTCCTCACTAAGAGTAGTACCACTAAAGGAGCTCTCATTTACAACAGCTATACAGCTTTAAGACCGAGTAAAAAAATTTTATCCGATGAAGATCCAACGAGTAAAAAAACTTTACCCGATACGAGTAAAAATTTTTTACTCAATAAAGATAGTAAAGATAATATAGAAAAATCCATCTCTAAAGAGATGGAGGGCAAAGCCCCTAAAAAGAGATCTTATAGTACTATCTTAGAGGATCCTGTTAATAAGTTTGTGAAAGAGGCTCTTAGTAAATTTATACAGTACTGTAGGGGTAAAAACTATACGCCTAAGGTAACTACTGTAGAAAAGTTTGCTAGTACTCTTAGAGATAATGCTGGAGAGGATCCTGTAGTGGCTCTGGCTATTGTGGATCAGAGTATAGATAAGGGATGGAAAGATCTCTATCCACTTAAGAACTATGGTAGACAGGGAAAGCCTACAGCGGTTAGTAAAAAGTTTAGCGGTAATACCCTTAAAGATGCTGAGGGTAAGGATATTGTGTTTAAGTAATCTGGAGGAGGGTGTAAAAGCTCTCCTCTAAATTTTTACCTCTTTTGTGATTAGGATTACTCAAAAGGAGGTAAAAGCGGATGAAATGCTATGCAAGTGATTATTGCCAGAAAGATAAAAGCTCCTGTAGTGATGTATGCGGAGGCTACAGAGTACTTAGAGCTTTATACAATTTAAGCAGGATCCCAGAGAGATACCGTTATACTATCGCTCTTAAGCCAGAGAATGGAGAGGATCTGGAGGCGTTTACAACACTGGATAATTATAAAAATGATGTGCTCAGTATGGTAGATGAGGGCAGAGGTTTATATATCTGGGGAAAGAGTACAGGGAATGGTAAAACCTCATGGGCTTGTAAGATTATGAGTTACTTTTTCAGAAAGATAGCTTTTAATACAGGGCTGGAAAATGAGGGGCTATATATTTTTCTCCCCACTTTCTTAGAAGATCTCAGAGATAACTATGATAACAAAGATCCAGAATTTGATGAGGTACTCAGAGTGATAAAAACCTGTAGGCTCCTTATCATAGACGATATAGGAGCAGAGAGGGTAACAGATTGGGTAAGGGAGAGGATGGTAAGTATTATAAATACCAGAGTATCTAATAACCTCACTACGATCTATACCAGTAACCTCTCTCCAGAGGAGCTTAGGGGCGAGTTAGGGGATCGGATAGCCAGTAGAGTATTGGGATCTTCACAGGTAGTAGAAATTACAAGCGGAGATAGGAGGGGATTATAAATGGCTAATATGATTGAGCAGAGCTTACTCTGTAAAGTATTAGATGCTCCAGATCTGGAGATCCTCCACTCTAACGGAGTAATAGAGGAGATGTTTCTTACCTGTAAGGATGAGATCCATTTTATCATAGAGCATTACAACAGCTATAAGCAGATGCCAGATAAACTAACCTTTTTAGGCAGGTTCAAAGATTTTCAAATGCTGGAGGTTACAGAGAGTACAGATTATTTAGTATATAAGCTCAAAGAGGCTTACATATATACTAAGCTGGTGCCTCTGATTGAGGATACAGCAAAGGTAGTAAAAGAGGATAGTATTAAGGCTATCCAGTACCTCAAAGAGGAGATAGAAAAGCTGGAGAAATCCGTACCAGTGAGCAGGAATAAAGATGGCTATGATATTATCTCTAACGCTGGAGATCGCCTTACAGAGTATAAAAAGCGTTGTGAGGTAAAGGGGCTTATAGGTATTCCTACAGGTATCCCTAAGCTGGATGAGATTACTAATGGCTGGCTCTGGGGAGAGGATCTGGTAGTACTCACAGGGCGTACTAATGTAGGTAAAACATGGATCGGAGAGTACTTTGCTACTATGGCGTGGAATATGGGTTATAAGATCCTTATGTACTCTGGAGAGATGAGTACCGCTATGGTTGGTTTTCGTTTCGATACTCTCAATAAGCACTTTAGTAACATGGGGCTCCTTAATGGATCTGGTACTCTGGGAAAGAAACCAGATACAGACGGAGCAAAGTACTTACAGGAGGATTATGAGAAGTACATAACACAGCTCCAGCAAAAGAGTGGATTTATCGTAGTTACTCCAGATGATTTTGAGGGGCGTAAGCCTAATGTGGATGAGATCAAGAGCTTAGCTATTAAGCATGGGGCGGATATGATTGTAATAGATCAGCTCTCTCTTATGAGTGATAAGCGTAGGGCGGATATACCTAGAATAGCTTATAACAATATCTCAGAGGATCTCTTTTTGATGAGTAAGGAGCTTAAAAAGCCTGTACTCCTTATGGCACAGGCTAACCGTGAGGCAGTTAAGAACCGTAAAAAAGGAGAGAGCCCAGAGCTCCACGATCTGGCAGAGAGTGACGGTGTAGGACAGAACGCCACAAGAGTATTATCTCTATCACGGATAGATGGCACTCTTAAGATCAGTGTTAAGAAAAACAGATATGGTATCAATAATAAAGAGGTACTTATGATCTGGGAAGTAAACACAGGGTACCTTAAGCCTCTCCTTAGTGAAAATCCAGAGGAGAGTACAGAGGATAAAAAGGATGATAAACCAGATGGAGAGCAGGATAAAGGAGGAGAGAAAGATTATGGTTTCTAAAGGCGGAGTACCTAAGGGGAGGATCATCCCTGTATATCTTACAGATGAGGGAGATGTGTACCCTATTTATTTACATGAGATGGGAGAGTTAGAGATTATCCAGAGGCTTGTAGCAGGTATCTTAGATAATAAGATTGTGGTAGATACTAATACCAGAATTAACTCAGAGAATGATAAAATCTCTATTTTTGATTTAAGTAAGAAAAAATAATAAAAATCTCTCTAAATGTTACCTCTTTTTCTGATTAGGTTAAGTAAATCGGAAAAGGAGGTACTTTTTTATATGACGATTACAAGTAAGGAAGTAGCGGAGATGCTGGGAAAGAGGCACGATAACCTTTTAAGAGCGATCCGCAAATATATTACACAGTTAGGAGATGAGGCTCCTAAGTATTTCTCAGAGGATCCAGATAAGGGCGGTAGATTGTACCACATTACTAAGGCTGGCTGTGATCTTATGGCAGGGCGTATTATCGGAGCTCAGAGTGAGGCTTTTAAGGCTAAGTATGCTCCAGTGTTCGGAGAGGAGGCTCCTGTAGAGGCGGTAGAGGAAAAGCATGAGGAGCCACAGGAGAAAGCCTACACGGTAGAGGAGGTAGCCCAGATCTTAGGCTGTAGTGAGAGAAATGTTTACAGAAACATCCAGAGCGGAAAGCTGGAGGCTGTAGAGCGTGAGGTAATGATCCCTACTCTTAAGAAGTTTGTAACAGAGGAGGCTCTGGAAAAATATAAAGCAGGGAGGGCTAGTTAATGAATTACTTTGAAATGAAATGGAGGCTCTCCGCTTGCAGAATACAGGCAGGATACTCACAGGCAGAGGTAGCAGAGATCTTAGGTTGTAGCGATAAGACTATTGTTAGCTGGGAAACAGGTAAGACAGCTCCTAAGATGGAGAAAGCACAGGAGCTTAGTGATCTGTACGGTATCCCTCTGGCTTATATGGATTTTTCAAAGGCTGGAAACTCTACACCTCTTAGAGAGCGTGAGAGTGAGCCACAGATCCCAGCTTTTTAATTTATAGGAGGAAAAAAAGATGATTAAAGGACAGTTTGCAAAAAATTTACACAAAGCAGTTTCAGAGAGAGAGGGATTAAGCAGGTAGAGCTTGCTAAGGTGCTGGAGGTACCGCCCACTACAGTAAATGGGCGGATGAGAGGAGCCCATTTACCAGACATTGAGAAGTTAATGGAAATTTGTGATTATTTGGAAATGCCTGTAGGAGAGATGTTAGGAGATCATAGACATATTAACGATTTAGACGAGGTTAAGCATCTTATGGATGTATCGCTTAAACAGAAAGCCTATATTGAAAATTTAGAGGCGGAGCTTAATGAGTGTAAAATGTTAAATAATCAGCTTATGAGCGATCTGGATGCAGATGAGGGGCTTGCAGAAATTTGTGTGAATGAGTTTATTGCAGATACCATAAAGGCTGTAAAAGACGCTGGCGTAAAGAAGATTACGGTTGAGTTTTGATAAAGAAAAAGAGCCAGCTTTTGCAGGCTGGCTCCATCCAGAGGATTACTCCTCTTTAAGATTTTGTAGCTCATTGATGCGTTGAGCTAATCCCTTAAGTAGCTCCAGATCCTTATCTGATAGTGAGATAGATAGCTTAAATAAATCGTATAGAGAGGGCTTACTCTCTAAGATCTTTGAGATTAAAGCAGGATCAGTAGAAAACTTTTCCTGTGAGAAAATCTCTGGATCTCTTAGGAGATCCGTAGCATCTATCCCTAGATAAGTTGCTACAGCCTCAATCCTATCCATTCTAGGAGTGTTCTTTCCAGTACACCATTGAGAAACTGTAGAGGAGCTGTAGTGGAGATCGTTGATTAGATCTTGCTGAGTTTTACCTTTTACCGCTAGGTAGTAGGTAAGTGCTTTAGCAAATGTACTCATTGTTTTTACACCTCCTCTCCTTTGAGGGATAAGTTAATTATACAGTATTACAGAGAAAAAGTAAAGTAAAACAGAGATAAAACTCTGTAAAACAGAAAATTAGGTATTGACATCTCTGTAAAACAGGATTATATTATAATTGTTCTCTGAGAAATAGAGAGAACACAGAGGGGGTACTCCCCCCATATATTTTTGCTATCAATCTCTATTAAACAGAGAATGATATACAATAAAACAGAGATAAAGGAGGTACAAGCTAATGAATTTAGCGGAGTTAAAGGAGGCTTATAAAGCCAGAAAGTTAGCCTTAGACAGTGCAAAGAAAGAGGAGGAGAAATACAAGGCACTCCTTAAGGATGCGATGTTAGAGGCTGGAGAAAGTGATTACACGGATGAGGCTGGATACCGCTTTGAGCGAATTGTGCAGGAGCGTAAGAGCATGGATGAGGAAAAGCTCTTAGCAGAACTCCATGAGAGAAACCTTACTAGCTGTATCACAACTAAGGAGGTTGTAGATGAGGATGCAACTCTTAAGGCGGTAGAGGCTGGAGAGTTGCCACAGGAAGTATTAGCAGATGCCTTAAAGGTAACAGAGGTAGTAATGCTTAAGCTCACAGCTCCTAAAAAGGCAAAGGCTAAAAAGTGATAACGATCTGGAAAACTCCAATAGTAGCCACAGTAGAGCAGGTACTTAAGGATCTTAAGCTCCAGCTCTATGGAGCAGGGCTACTTAAGGAGATTAAAAACACAGGATCGGATCTTATGTGTACTTGCCCTTTTCACGCCAACGGTAAGGAGCATAACCCATCTTGCGGAGTGCTCCTACAGCAAAAGGTAACAAAGGATAAGACCTACGAGGCTGGTACGGTGCATTGCTACACCTGTGGATACACAGCGGATCTACCTCAGTTTGTAGCGGATCTGTTAGGGCTGAGTAGCCCAGTAGAGGGCTTTAAGTGGCTGGTAAATCAGTACAACTACCAGACGGAGGAGAGAGAGCTCCCAGATCTGGATATGTACAGAGGCTCCACAGCTAAATCCTCAGTATTGGAGGAGAGTTTAGTTAAGCAGTACACACAGAACCTCCTACAGAGTGAGGAGGCGTGTAGGTACCTACATAAAAGGCGGATAGCTAACTGGGTGCTAGAGGCTTATGAGCTGGGGTTTGATCCAGAGGATAAAACAGTGCTTTTCCCTGTAAGGGGCATGGATGGGAAAGTGATCTTTTACAAGGGCAGGAGCATAGCTGGAAAGCATTTTTATAACGCAAAAGAGATAGATAAAACCTCCGTAGTGTTTGGGCTCTGGGAGATCCTAAATGGATCTTTTAGCTGGGGCTCAGCAGATCAGATAGAGGAGGTTTGGATTACAGAGAGTGAGATAGATGCTCTCAGCCTTATCTCTTATGGAGTACCAGCGGTAGCCATCATGGGATCACATATCTCAGAGGATCAGTGTAAAGAGCTGGAGCGTACACCTTTTAGGCGGTTTGTACTTGCCACAGATAACGATGATGCAGGGAGAAAAGGAGCCTCCCAGATCAAGAGGTTACTGATACCTAAAGGTTTTCGGTTTATCAACCTCAAATGGCATACGAGCCTAAAGGACATTAACGATCTTGTCAAAGAGTACGGAGATGGCTGGAAAGACCATCTCACAGGATATTAAAGGAGGAAAACAGGATGAGTAAAGGATTTATTACAGGAACAAATGAGGAACTTATTAAAGCGTACAAAGAGAGTAGAGATGAGAGCTATCTTAAAGAGCTCATAGAGGCTAACAAGGGGCTTATTAACCTTTTGGTATCCCCTTATTTAACCTCTATCCCTAATTCTGAGTTAGAGGATCTTACAAGTGAGAGTTATATACCGATGCTTAGAGCTATAGAGGATTACGATCCAGAGCAGGGAGTAGCTTTTTCAACTCTCCTTAAGGTTTATGTACGCCAGCACCTTAACCGTTTATACAACGAGGCTACACGCCAGAAAAGATTTACAGGTACCGCTCCAGATAGCTTAGATCGGTTATCTGAGATCAATAAAGAGGGCGGTACAGAAACAGATAGCACCTTTGAGGTAGAGTGTAAGGATTTTAGCTCTGTAGAGTTTATGGATCTCTTAGATAGCTTACAGCTCAATGATAAGGAGCAGGTAGCGGTAAATATCCTCATGGCTGGAGGAGCTAAGGGAGAGATTGCTAAGGCTCTCAATATTACTAATGCTACCGTAAGCTGGCATATCAAGAACCTCAAAAAGAAATTTATTTTAGCTGGTTATCAATATGCTGTCTAAATAATCTGGGTGGATGTGATTAAGTTATTTATCACGAAAAGCAAGGAGGTAAGCGGTATGAGTAGTTTAAGAACCCTGTTAGCCATCTTAAAAGGAGAGGCTGTAGTGCTTACTAAAAAGAGTGAGCATAAGGCGGATGTGTTAGTAGGAAAGAATGTGGATAAGCGTTTTGCTATCAACAGCATGGTAGGAGCTGTAAAGGCTTTGATGCTGTAGAAATAAAAAATAATCAAGGAAAAACAGGAGGATACAGAAATGGGATTACAGGATCTTATTAACAAGTATGACAATGGAGGATTTTCTAAAACAGGCTGGTTTCAGTTAAAGGATGATGGAGATACAGCTACAGTAAGATTACTCCACAAAGGAGGGGTAGGCGTAAAGGATGGAGAAACAGATTATGATTTTCCCATCTATGAGGTACACAAGTTAGATGTAGACGGTAGCGGTAGAGATCGTACTTGCCTCTGTAAAGGAGAGAGCTGTGAGTTTTGTAAGAGTGGTAATAAGCCTCAGCTTAGAATGTTCTTACAGATGATTAACAAGGATGAGAAAGATAAGGATAAGCAGGTACAGCTCTGGGAGAGAGGCTTAACAGACATTAAGAACCTTATCGGCTTAGCTGGAGAGTACGGAGATCTCACTAAGAGAGATATTAAGATTAAGAGATCTGGAGCAAAGGGTAGCCTTAAGACTACATACCAGTATTTCCCTAAGGATCCTAGTGAGATGGAGATCCCAGAGCCTCAGAACTTAGTAGGCTCACTTATCTTAGATCTGGATCGTGAGGATCAGATTAAGGCTATCGAGGGTAGATTACAGCTTAACAAGGGTAACAATAACGATAGTAACAATGACAGCGGAGCAGGGGCTACAAGAGTATTTTAAGGCAGGGAGGGAGGCTAAAAACCTTCCTCTTTTATTAAACAGGAGGATACAGGATGGCAAGAGAGATACAGGTAGATATGAGTAGAGAGAGCGTGGATCTGGAGGATCTTAGTAGCAGATTAGCTCATAAAAAGGTATGTAATATAAGCTTGAAAAGAAACCAGAATACCTTACTTAAAGGGCTGGAGGTAATAAATGAGCTGGTAAAGAGCGGTAGGCTCCATGCTGAGGGAGAGTATGAGGTTATCCGTACTCCAGAGAGGCTTAAGGAAGTAATGGAAACCTATGTAAGCGGTATTGGAGAGTATGTACTTGATGTGGAAACTACAGGGCTGGATGTGTATAACGATATTTTAGTAGGTATCTGTTTATATAATCCAGATCTCCCTAGTTTCTATGTACCGTTTAATCATACGGATCTCCAGAATAAGAGAGTTGAGGGGCAAATGACAGAGGAGGAGTGTAAGGCGGTTATGCTCCCTTATCTGGCTAACGGATCCCTTAAGTGCATCAATCATAATATTAAGTTTGATGATAAAGTGGTTACTTTTCAGTGGGGGCAGAGAATAGCTAATGTATGGTGGGATACTAACATAGCTGGCTGGGTACTCAATGAGAATGAGAAACACGGATTAAAACCGATGTATAACAAGTATATCCTCAATGGGGAGGGCTCAGATGAGGATTTTGGAGATCTATTTGAGGGTATCCCATGTAACTATATCCCTATTGATATTTTCGCTATTTATGGTGCTAACGATGGTTTTAAAACATGGGCTCTGTATCAATTCCAGAAAAAGTATCTTAGAGAGGATCATCCGAGAGCAGACTACAGAAAGCTCTATCATGTGTTTAGAGATATTGAGATGCCTCTTATTGATGTTTGTATGGACATGGAGCTTAGAGGTGTAGAGATCCGTGAGGATTATGCTAAGGAGCTCTCTGTAAAATTTAATGCAGAGATGGCGGAGAAAGAAAAGCTCTGTGATGAGTATGTAGCTAAGTTTGATAAGTTTATAGAAGAAAATCCTACTCTTATGAGATTAACTAAGGGTACTAAGAAGATTAACTATAACAGCCCTCAGCAGGTGGCTTGTTTATTCTATGATATTTTCAAACTGAAAAGCGTATCCAGAAAAGAGCCGAGAGGCACAGGAGATAAGATAGTACAACAGCATAGAAACAAGGCTAAAAAGGCAGGTACTAAAAAGGGAGAGGAGTTTATCCAGTTTTTAGATAACTACCAGAGATACAAAGAGTGCGGAAAGCTCTTAGGAACTTACATAGATAAGATCCCAGAGGTTAAGTGTGCTAAGACTAATGCAGTACATACCACATATAACCAGTATGGGGCTAAAACAGGTAGATTTAGTAGCTCCGATACAGTTACTAAGATCAATCTCCAGAACATTCCTAGCCATGAGAAAAGCATCCGTAAGATCTTTAGAGCCAGAGATGGTTATAAGTTTGTAGGTGGAGATTTTAGCCAGATTGAGCCACGAGTACTCTCTTATGTATCTGGAGATGAGGCTATGCAGGAGGCATACAGAGAGGGTAAAGATCTGTATGCTATCATGGGATCTAAGGTTTACGGAGTGCCTTATGAGGATTGTAGAGAGTTTTATCCAGATGGTACGGTAAACGCTGAGGGTAAACACAGGCGTACAACTATGAAAAGCGTACTTTTAGGTATTATGTACGAGCGTGGAGCTAAAGCCATCGGAGAGCAGTTTGATAAGAGTGCTGAGTGGGCTCAGAAACTTATTGATGATTTTTATAAGAGTTTTCCTAAGATCCAACAGCTCCGCCTTAAGGTAGAGAAGATGGCGGAGGAGTACGGATATGTAACTACTATACAGGGCAGAAAGAGAAGATTGCCAGAGATGCAGTTACCAGATCACGATGATTACCGCTATCAAGAGGCTCACAGGCAGAGCCTTAACGCTGTAATACAGGGATCCAGTGCGGATATTATGAAATTAGCTATGATCGCTATTTACAATGATCCTCAGTATAAGGCTCTGGATTGCCACATGGTAATAACCGTACATGATGAGTTAATTATGGAGGTACCAGAGGATCATATTAAGGAGGGAGCAGATCTCTTAGTAAACACTATGAAAAGAGTAGGACACAGCCTAATAGATCTCCCTATGAGCGTAGATGCTGAGGTAAATGATTATTGGTACGGAGAAAACTTAGCGGATGATTATTTAGAGGAGGAGTAGAGCCTATGGGATATTTTCCTTTACCAGAGCTAAAGGGTAAACCTAACAGGATCTTTGTAGAGGGTAAAACTCTAAATCAGATAGCTAAAGAGAGCGGTATAAGGCTGGATACCGTACAGCATAGATATAGCAGAGGTGTAAGAGATTATGAGGGCTTAACAAAGCCCTCTCATATCAGAGTAGAGCACGAAAATGCACAGAGAAAAACCTACTCTATAATGAGTGCTGGAGAGAGAGTAATGGAGAGGATCTGGGAGCTGGATATACCTCTCCAGACTATCTCCGATAAAACAGGGATAAGCAGATCCACAATATATGCTTTTCTGTATAACGGTACAGATCTTAGCAGTATGAGGCTTGCTAAGATCTGTAGCCTTTTAGGATTATCAATGGATTATGTAATGGGATTAAAACAGGAGTATAACTAATATGAGTATGATGGAATGGGCTAAAAGAGAGGTAGAGATAGCATCTAAGAGAGAAAGAGGAGATAAGCCAGAGAGTGAGTGGGATTATGGCTGTGCTTGCTATGATAGTGCTCTTAAGGCGTTTGAGAGCCTTTGTGGAGATGGTCACAGTGGTTTTAGTATCGGCATTACAAAGGGGATCCTTAATAGATTGATAGAGGGAAAGCCTCTTACTCCGATTGAGGATACAGAGGATGTATGGAATGTATGTAGCAGAGGAGAAAATGGTGGAGTAGCTACATACCAGTGTAAGCGTATGAGTAGCCTGTTTAAGGATGTATACCCAGATGGTACAGTAAAATATCACGATAACGATAGATATTATTGTATTAAATGGGATGATCCTAACCTGTGTTGGCATAATGGTTTTATTGGTAAGATTTATAGTGAGATGTTCCCTCTTACTATGCCTTATATGCCATCTAATAAAGCGGATGTGATTGTATGTGATGAGCTCCTCACAGATCGTAAAAACGGAGATTTTGATACTTTAGCTGTATTGTATATCCAGAGATCTCACGGAGAAAAGGTAGAGGTAAACAGATACTTTAAGGAGGGAGAAAAGAGCTTTATAGAGATCTCTCCAGAGGAGTATGAGGAGCGTAAGAAGATGCACGAAAAGAGGCAGGAGCAGGAGGCTAAGGCACAGGATGAAAATTAGATATAACCGTTTTGCTGTATTTCCTGTGATGTGTCACGATTGCCATAGGTATATCTGGATGGAGCCTTATAGGAGGGCTGATGTGTGGCATAACTTGTTAGATAGATATGTAAAGAAAACTATCTGTAATGAGTGCCTTAAAAAGTATGATGTAGGAGGTAAACAGTGAGATATAAAGTATACGATGAGGAAGATAAGAAAGAGAGAACTCTGGAGGAGTGCGTAACTCCTTTGGAGGTAGGATCTGTCAGGAGAGTGCAGGTTAAAAAGGGAGATACCAGAGAGGTGCATCATTTTAGAGTATTGGAGGAGTTAAAGAGTGTTTAGTACAGAAAATTTACAGGTAGGCGATAAGATTAAAGTGATTTGTCATAGTGGGGCAAAGAGCATAAATACTTATTATGGAGAGGTTATAAAGAAAACTCCTAAAGGAAAAGTAGATGTTAAGTATACTTTAGAGATTGTTAATAGATTTGATACCTCTGGGCGTGATGTAAATTCTCCGTATTGTGGAAATCATTATGTAGAAATTGAAAATATGTAAATAAGTATCTAAGGAAACCTCCTTTATGTGATTAGGATCGATCAAAACATAAAGGAGGTTTTTCTATTGAAAGTAGATATTTTTAACACAGAAAACAAGTATAAGATAATCTATGCAGATCCAGCATGGTTATACAGGGATAAGGCGGTAGCAGGGGGTAGAGGAGCTGGATGCCATTACACAGTAACCAGCTTAGAGGATATAAAGGCTCTCCCTGTGGAAAAGCTGGCAGATGATGATAGTGTGCTTTTTATGTGGGTTACGATGCCGTTTTTAGAGGAGGCTTTTGATGTAATGAGATCATGGGGATTTGAGTATAAAACCTGTGCTTTTACATGGATAAAGCAGAATAAGAAAGCAGATACTCTCTTTTGGGGTATGGGTAACTGGACTAGAGCTAATGCGGAGCTATGTTTATTAGGTGTAAGAGGAAAGCCTAAGAGAATGGATGCAGGAGTACACAGTGTAATTATGAGCCATATAGAGGAGCATAGTAAGAAACCAGCGGAAACGAGAGATAGAATTGTAAAGTTAATGGCAGGGGGGGGGCTACCTAAAATAGAGCTCTTTGCAAGGCAGAGTATAGATGGCTGGGATTGCTGGGGAAATGAGGTATAAGAATTGTAGGAGGTGTAAAAAGCCTCCTCTTTTTTTATCTAAATTTACTTACCGTTTGTGATTAGGTTACTTATCAATCAAAACAGGAGGATCAAGGATGGTAAGACAGATTAAAAGAAAATGGAGAAGATTTTACAGAACTCATAGAGAGGGCTGTGAGTTGGTAGGAGATTTTATTGGAGCTGTAAGTATTTTTGTATTTTTATTTGAGCTCTATATCATCGGAGTTATGTTAGGAGGTCACTAATGGGAAATGTAATTTTAGGGCTTTTGTTAGTCGGCTACATAGTGGTTACTATCGTAAATCTGGTAATTGAGGTAAAGAGAGATAAAGAAACCAGACCTCTAAGGATAAGAGAAAGCAGATCCCAGATGTATTTAGCTTTTGAGCTTGCCAGATTTAATAAAAATATTGAAAAAGCCAGAGAGGAGGCGGAAAAGTAACGGGATTAAAGAGCTTAATAGCAGTAGCACAAGGAAAAAATGCAGAGAGCGTATCCTTTGAGGATAAGTTTCTTAAAAATTATGAGGAGGCTGTAAAGGCTAAGGAGCTGGAGGAGAGGCAGATAGCCCCCTCTGAGTATATCCGCCCATCTTCTATGTATGGCTGTGAGCGTATGTTATTTTTCCAGAGAGTACATGGAGGCTCCCAGAACGGAGAGCAGAGTGAGGTAAATCTTATTGAGATATGCCAGAGCGGTACAGATAGGCACTTAGACATACAGCATATAGTAGAGCGTATGGAGGGCGTAGAGTGCTTAGATCTGGAGGAAATGGTAAAAGAGGCACAGGCTAAAGGCATTAAAACAGAGTTTGTAGGCTGGAATGAGGATCATACAGAGGGCAGGTGTAAAAATGATGAGCTCTCTATCTATTTCCAGCCAGACGGAGTTATTAGATTTAATGGTAAGGATGTAATCTTAGAGATTAAAACAGAGAGTACTTACCAGTTTAGTAACCGTTATGAGCCTAAGGCGGATCATAAGTGGCAAGCTACTTGTTACGGTATGGGGCTGGGGATAGATTATATCCTTTTCTTTTATGAGGATAGAAATTTCTGTAAAAAGAAACCGTACCTCTGGAAAATAACCGATGAGATGAAACAGGCAGTACTTAACAAGATACGAACTGTAAACAATGCTTGTAAAACAGGGATCCCTCCAGAGAAAGATGATAGCAAGTGTACATACTGTAGATATAAAAATGAGTGTGCTTTAGCGGATGCTGGTAAGTGGGTACATCCTAACCCTCCAGAAAAGCCTCAGACAGCCCAGAAAGATACAAACAGAAAAAAGGCTAATAAGTCTACAGGTAAAAAGAAAAAAGCCTCTACAGGGCAAAATACAGCGTTGAGAGCGGTATGTGGTAACTGTGAGTATTGTGGTAGAGAGCTGGGAGCTTACTACTGTAGCATTGATAAAGAGGGATCTATGTATGCAGATCGCAGAAAGAAATGTAAGTTTACTCCTAGCAGATTTAAGGGGGTACAGGATGGCAAGTAATAACATCGGTAAAACCTTTGAGCAGGAGTTTAAGGAGTGTGTACCTCCAGATTATTACCTGTACCGCCTAAAGGATGATACAAGCGGATTTTATGGAGTATCTAATCCATGTGATTATATCCTTTTCAGATCTCCTTATCTCTTTCTGGTAGAGCTTAAAACCCATAAGGGAAAGAGCATACCGATAGCTAAGATCAGACATAACCAGATACAGGGAATGGAGAAAGCTACTCATTATGAGGGAGTGTACGGAGGCTTTTTAATCAATTTTAGAGAGCTGGAGGAAACATATTACATAACCGTACAGGATGTGATCCAGTTTACTCAGACGGAGGAGAGAAAGAGCATACCTGTAGAGTGGTGTAGGGATCACGGAGTAAAGATAGAGCAGAAAAAGAAAAGAGTGAGATACAGCTACGATCTGGAGAGCTGGTTAAGGAGGTACTATGGAAAATCCGTGTAGTAATTGTGATAGTACATCAATGGAGATGTGTTTAATTATTAGACATTGTGAGCACTTTGTAACAAAGAAATCTAAAGAGGAGAGCAGGTGTAAAGATTATGTAGGAGTTACCTGTGTAAATGGTGGATGCCCTAACGCTATGGCGGATGAGTACCCAGAGTATGGCTATGAACATTGTACCTGTGAGGAATGTGGATATTATAAGGGCTGTGAGGATTGTGCCTTAGCAGGTACAGAGCATTGTAATAAGGCTCCTACAGGAGGAGGTAAAGATGGTACAGAGTGATAAATTAAAGAAAATCATAGCAGAGGTAAAAGAGGAGAGCTCCCCTGTAATAACCCTCTCAAATGAGTTAATAGCAGATTTTAGTAAAGAGCTTGATAGTGCTATCTCAGAGCTGGATATGATTATGGAAAGCATAGGAGAAAACTCTATAGAGGATATACCAGATAGCCAGATAGAGTATTACTGTGTTAAGATCCCAGCCCTTATGTACTATGCAGGGCAGAGAGTAGAGGAGCTGGGTATGCAGGTAGATCTAGCCTCTAACGCTAAGAAAAGTGCTCAAAATGAGGCGATGGTAAAAGTATCTGGTACTGTGCAGGAGAAAAAAGCCAGAGTAGAACAGCTCACAGAGGATAAAGCCTTAGTAGAGGCTATTTACCGTAGAGCTTATAACAGCCTCAAAGTTAAGTTAGAGATGGCTGAGAAGATCTACAGCGGATTAAAGAAATCTCTCTCAAAGAGGATAGCAGAGGTAGATCTGGATAGATTTAGTAAGGATAAATATACCAGAGAGCCAGAGGATCCTATGGAGGATTAAGCCTATGGAGCGGTGGGCTTATGAGTACCTTAGGAGACAAGCCATAGAGGATAGATGTAAGCAGGAGGCACAGTGGCTAATAGATAATCCTAAGGACAGTATCCGTAAAGTGGCTAGAGAATTTTGTATAAGTAAGAGCCAGCTACATAGAGATCTCCATGAGCTCAGAAATATAGATGATGATCTCTATGTACAGTGTAGAAATATTTTAAGGAGGCACAGAAGAAGTGGAGGAAAAGTTAGATAAGTTTTTAGCATATCTGGAGGAAAACGGTGTAGAGATCTCTGGAGAAACAGCTTTTAAGTGTGCTGATGGGATTGTACTTTTTAGCCCTAATGAGGGAGGAGGAGTAGATATAGCCATTATCAGAAATGTAGTTGAGTTAAATTACAACTTAGGTATCACGGATGCCGATGTAAACCTCTTTAATACAGAGGTAGGTATTATGCAGGAGTTAGGAGGATCTGAGGATGGAGAATAATAAACCAGTATTTTATATGTTAGTGGGGTTGCCAGCCAGCGGTAAAAGCTCTGAGAGTGACAGGTTGGGAGATGTAATTGTTAGATCCTCTGATTATCTTAGAGATAAACTCTGTGGAGATATAAATGATATGAAAAATAATGATGCTGTATTTACCGTTTTACAGAGTTTGGTTAGGGCGGATCTATATCATGGTAAGGATGTAGTATATGATGCTACAAACTTAAAAGCGAGTTATAGAGTGGAGTTTTTGGATACTCTTATGTTATTAAACTGTAAAAAGGTTTGTGTGTTTGTAGATACTCCTTTTGAGGTTTGTATTAAGCGTAACGAGGAAAGGGAGCGTACAGTACCTAAGGAGGCTATGGATAGAATGAAAAGATTTTTAGAGCCTCCTACCTTTGCTGAGGGCTGGGATGAGATACGAGTAGTTAAAAATTGGAATGAAAAGGAGAACAGCGATGGCGGAGATAGATAACCTCATAGCAGAGGTAAATAAGAAATACAAAACGGATATAATCCGTAAAGCATCGGATCTTAAGGGGATAGAGTTTATTCCCTATACCTCACCTATGATGAATTACTTAACCAGAGGAGGAGTACCTGTAGGGAGGATCATAGAGCTGGTAGGATTACCTCAGAGTGGTAAAACTACTACAGCTCTGGATATTATCTCTAATTTCCAGAAAAAGTACACAGATAAGTACTGTGTATATCTGGATGCAGAAAATACGATAGATAAGGAGTGGGGAGAAACTCTGGGGGTAGATTGGAGTAAGGTAATCCTCATCCAGCCAGAGAGTGAGTATGGAGAGGAACTCTTAGATATGCTCTTAGATTACATAAGATCTGGTAAGATCGGCTTAGCAGTATTAGATAGTGCTCCTTTTATCATCCCTAAGGCAGTACAGGAAAAAGGATTAGATGAGAAAAGCTATGGCGGTAACAGTGCTCTTATGAAAGCCTTTTGTGATAAGGCGGTACCGCTTTGTAAGAAAGTGGAGTGTACTTTTCTCCTCATCAATCAGTTAAGAGAAAATATAGGAAATCCGTACAAGCCTTTTAAGATCCCATGCGGTACAGCTATAGCTCATGCGTGCTCACAGATCCTATGGTTTACAAAGGGATCATTACTGGATGAGAAGTATAAAGAGGTAAGTAGCGGATATGCTAACCCTAGTGGTAATCTGGTAAGCGTAAAAGTAGAGAAAAACAAGGTTACTAAAAATGATCGTAGGCTCCAGACTTACACACTTAACTATAGTACAGGAGTGGATGAGATTAAGGATACTCTGGATCTGGCTATCATGCTGGGGATCATCTCACAGGCTGGAGCGTGGTTTAAGGCTATCCTTAAGGATGGTAAAGAGCAGAAAATGCAGGGATTTAATGGAGTGCAGGAGTTTTATTACAATGATCTGGGGGAGCTGGAGTATCTTAGAAAACAGGTATATGAGGCAGGGATGGCATGAGAGAAATAGAGGAAACCTTAGCACATAACCTTAGAGAGGTAAGAGAGAAAAAGGGATACACTCTAAAAGATGTGGTAAAAGGTACAGGATATACAGAGGTAAGTATAAGCAGGTGGGAAACAGGTACACGGATCCCTAAGGCTACAGTACTTTACAATCTGGCTAAATTCTATGGAGTATCTGTAGATAGATTTTTCTGGAAGTAAGAGCAGGAGGAGGCAGTAAAAAGCCTCCTCTTTTTTGAGTGAAAAAGTTGTTGACATTATTATATAAGGGGTATATAATAACATTATCAACAAGATAGGAACTGAAAAAAACAGGAGGTAAAGGATTATGACAAGTATTGAGTTAAAGGATAGATTAGCAAAGGCAGAGGAAAAGGTTATAAAGTGCGAAAACACTATTGAGAGGCATATGAAACAGCTTGAGAAAAGACAGGCTAAGCTATTGAGAGTTGAGTGGATGGCTCAGTATATGGAGGATCTTACGGTGGTAATGTGGGATGAAGAAAAGAGATCTGAGTATAAAAGAGCTACAGGAGATGATCTTTACTGGGATTGCTGTGATGTGCAGAGCAAAGAGGAAGATATTAAGGGAGCAAAGAGAAAGCTAGAGGATCAGAAAGAGGTAGTATCTAACTGGAGAGAAAAATTAGCAAAACAGGTAGAGAAAGAGCTCACTTTAGCTAATGAGGTTCCAGAGGCTTTTAGAGAGGCTAAGGAGGCATTAGTAGCAAGCTGGGTAGATAGTGATATTAGAGCTAGAGAGGCTATGTTAAAGAGTAGAAAAGAGCTGGAGTATAAGGAGTTTAGAAAACGGTACACCTATACAGCGGAGGAGAGCCTTAAACATACAGATGAGGAATTTAGAAAGATTGAGGAAAGAGAGGCGGATGCGTGGTTACTGGATCTGTATAATAGAGTTAAGGAGATTACAGGAGAGATCACAGATTGTAGTTACATCAGATGGGGCGGTAAATGCTTAGATGGATATATTGTAGGTAAGAATGGTAAGGCAAGTGTAGAAACCATTGGAGCAGGAGGTTACAATATCCAGAGATGGCACTTAAGAACCTTAGTACATAAGATTTAAGATACAGAGAGAGAGGTAGCAGGAGCTACCTCTTTTTTTTTTATAAATTATATAAGGGATATATAAAAAGTGCTTGACATTATTATATAGGGGGCATATAATACAATCATGGAAACGAGATACAAACTGAAAGATAAGCGGAGGTAATCAGTATGAAAGCTATTGTATATTACAGAGTAGGAAATGATAGAGCTACAAGAAAGACAATCGAGGTAGAGAAAAATGAGCCTTGTAGTATTGTAAGAGAGTTTGTAAAAGTTATGAGAGTTTCAAAGTATAGTACTTATATATCACATATCAAGTGTGGCAGGCGTGATTATCAGTGGTTAGATACTTGCGATAGTGCTTATTAAGAGGAGGAAATAACTATGTTAAAGATTTTTGATAGATATGTAAACATTAAGAATAGAGATGATCTTGAGGATTGTACTATGGAGCTGGTAGAAAAGTTGGATCAGATGCTTACTGAGTACGGTGTAGCACACGCCTTTTCTTTAGCTAGTAAAGAGGAGATAGATACTATCAATGATACAGGAGCTGAGTATTGTGTAACCCTTATGTATGAGGAAAAAGATGAAATAACTTTTAGCCTTGTATATACACTATGGGCTAGAGTGTATAGAAAAGCTCCAGACGAAAAGATTAGAAAAGTTATGAGTAGAATGAGTAAGGTTAAGGAGGCTGGACATGAGGATCAAAAGATTAAAGAGTGCTAAGTTTGGTACAGATAGAATAGCTAGAGTAGTTACAGGATATGCTCTCTATGAGGAGGGCAAGGGATACATAGCTTTTAGCTCAGATAGAGATGAGTTTGGTATCTTAGCTCCGTATATTCCCTGTGGAGGGAAAAGAGCTTTACAGAGTATCTTAGATGCTGGAGGCTTTTGTAGCTTTGATGGTATGGAGTATGTACAGGAGTTGGGAGCCTAAGGGCTCCCAGATCGGAGGGAACTATGTTTACAGTTTATCTTAAGAGTGCTGGTACAAAGAAATACTTTACAGAGTTTGAAACAGAGGCGGAGGCTGAGAGCTTTTGTAGAGAGTATGGTTGGGAGTGGGTAGATGAGAATGAGTTTGTATGGGATATGGATTATGAGGAGGTACGGAGATGAGTATACCTGGAGTAAATGCTAGACAGCTCCAGATAATAAGTATCCTTAAGGAGGCTAAGTGTACAAACACAGCGGAGCTACAAGAGGAGTTAGGAGTATCTAGGAGAACACTTAGAACAGATATAGCTTATCTTAAGAGAGTGTATCCAGATAAGTTAATAACCCACAGAGGTAGGTATACAGGCGGTTTAGAGTGGGTAGAGTAATAAGGAGGTAGATGATTTATGTTAAGAAAAGATAAGTTGTTAGGCGGAGTATTAGGGTTGGCTGTAGGAGATGCTTTAGGAGTACCTGTAGAATTTGTGCAGAGAGAAGTATTAAAGAGCTCTCCTGTGGAGAGTATGGAGGGTTATGGATCTCATAACCAGCCTGTAGGTACATGGAGTGATGATACGAGTATGGTATTAGCTACATTAGACAGTATGTGCAGGGGCTTTTCTACAGATGGTATGATGGAGGCTTTTTCTAGGTGGTATAACATGGCAGAGTATACGCCTTTTGGAGAGGTGTTTGATATTGGAGGTACTACCAGATTAGCTATCCAGCGGTACCTTATGGGAGAAAGTGTTAATGATTGTGGCAGTAGTGATGTGTACAGTAATGGAAATGGCTCTCTTATGAGAATGTTACCGATGATTTTATATCTTGATGTTACGCCTATTAACTCTAATGCTGTAGATCTTATTTATAAGGTATCTGGTTTAACTCATGCTCATCTAATTAGTAAGATAGCTTGTGTATACTATGTTTATATTGGGATGTATCTTACGGTGTATAGTGATAAAAATGAGGCTATGGAGGAGGCTATAAAAGCGGTAGATGAGTATTATAAAGATACCGTATACCCAGATACAAGGCTGGGAGGTCTTAGCAGGGTATTTACTCTTTCTGAGGAGGATATAAAGAGTAGCGGATATGTAGTAGACAGTTTGGAGGCTAGTATCTGGTGCCTGTATAATTCAAACTCATATACAGAGGCAGTATTAAGAGCGGTTAATTTAGGAGAGGATACAGATACTATAGGAGCTATTACAGGATCCTTAGCTGGGTTATTTATTGGAGGAGAGCACCTCCCTAAAGAGTGGGTAGACAGTTTACAGGCTAAGGATAAGATATTACAGATTGTGGATAGATTTTATGAACAGTATAAATAATGGAGGTATGTAGAGATGGTGGATCCGTTTGATCTTATGATGTTTAATAAGCAAGATACTATAAGTGTTGAGAAACGAGTTGAGTATTATAAAAAATGGTTTGAGGATTGCAGGGCTGTAAAATTATTAAAGGGCTTTGAATTTCCTGTAGATAGGATAGAGGCTTTAGAGGCTATAAGAGCTCTTAATACTGAGTTAGCAGATCTATATATGGTATCAATTCCTGTTATTACCTGTTGGGTAAGAGATGATAACTATGTATCAGCTACAGGGGAGATATATCTTACAGAGCCAGAGTTAGAGCCTTTTTTACATCAATTTAGGCACCATTTACAGAATGTGGAGCGTAAGTATGACAGGAGGGGATTAACAGCGGAGGGGCTTAATGGCTTATATTACAAGGTACCATATACTAAGTGTGTATATAAACTTTATGGGGAGGATGATGCCAGAGCGTGGGCTAGGATGGTTATTGAGTTAGCCTCATAAATGAGTTATAATATAACCACTATATAAAAAGGTAGGTGGTTACATGATAAAGAGATTGAGTGTAGTAATAGTGTTAGGTATTGCATTATCCTTATCAGCCTGTGGAAATACAGATAAGGTGGTAAATAAGCCCACAGAGGCGGAGAAAGTAACGGAGGCTATAGAAAGTACTCCAGAGGTGACGGAGAAACAGCCACAGAGAAGGCGGAGGAGCTACCTGTAATCTATGCAGATGATGAGGAGATCAATTTATATCTGAATAGATATAATGAGGCTAATGTGGGGCAGGAAATAACATCGGATCAGTTTGAGCCTTATAAGCATCATGGTAGCGTACATAAGAGCCAGATAAAACTCAAAACAGAGGAAACTACCATATCAGCTACAGGAACTAAGGTAACAGTATATTTAGAGTATAAGGATCTGGAGCAGTATAAGGAGGCGTTTCTGAGGTTTGCAAAGCCCTTTAGTGATACTGATATAGAGAAATGTTGGGAGCAGGTTTTAGCGGATGATACGAGGGTTATAGAGTTTGATGGATTTAGTACAGAAACCAGTAAATTTAATGGAAACATAGAGTATATGAGTATCTATGGATCTATAGAGTAGGAGGATTATATGAAAATCGGAGTAAGAAAACCTAGCCTTAAAAAGGCTATCAAAGCAAGTACTACAGGTAAGGCTAAGAGAGCGGTAAAGAAAGCAGTTAATCCTCTGTATGGTAAAAAGGGTGTAGGGCTGGCAAAGAACCCTAAGAGAGCTGTAAAAAATGCTGTGTATAAGAAAACCACAGTAGGATTAAAAGATTTACTCAAATAGGAGGGCGTATGGAGGAAAGATTTAAGGATATGACACCTTATGATAGAGCTGTGAGGATCTCTCTTTATTCAAATAGAGTAGGTAAGATGGAGGAGCAGAAAGATCACACAGAGGATCCAGAGGCGGTAAAAGCTCTGGAGGAGAAAATAAAGGAAACGCAGGGGCTCATAGATGAGTTATTAGAGCTATTTCTGTAAGGAGGTATCTATGGATAATGAAAAGCAGAAACAGGAGGTAATAGACTTTCTGGAGAATACTTGCACAGGGGCTAAAATGATGGGAGATGAGGAGGTAATGCTAAGAGCCTCCAGAGCACTCTTAGCATTTAAGGCAGATGTGCATAAGGATATTTTCATAGAGGAGAATGTGCTGGAGTTTTAATACCAGAGAGAGGATCTTAGGATCCTCTTTTTTTTTGTCTAAAAATACTTACCGATTGTGATTAAGTTATGTATCAGCAAAAGAGAGGAGGATCCGATGAGGAGAGAAGATTTAGAGGAGCGTTTGGATACTGAGGTAACAGTTACGCTCTTTGATGGAAGTGAGTACACAGGAGTACTTAGACAGTGTGGAACTGACTATGTAAGGGATAATGATAATTTATTTCTGGCAGGTAGAAAGTATTACTTTATAGAGATGGATTATGATATTTCCTGTATTTTTAGATGTTCCCATGTAAAAAGATGCAAGTATGCAGGAGGAGCAGGATGATAAAAGCTAGATACATAGGGGTAGAGTGTGAGCTCCAGAGCGGTAAGGTGTATCCGATTAAAACCAGATGTACAGGAAATAAGCTGGTGGTATCGGTAAGAGCTTATAAGTTTGAGTATAACTCTCTGGAGGAGTTTCTTAAGCGGTGGAAAGTAGAGGCGGTATATCATGGATGTAAGTAGGTTAATGATTTTGCTTAAGGAGGCGTGGAGCAGGGTAAGAGATGAGGGAGTAGGTGTAATGGGAGATTTTATAGGAAAGCCTTTTACAGCTACTACTATGAGTGAGTTGAATTATCTTGTAAACGCTCCTTTAGATAGTATAAACAGAGAACTCCGAGAGGAGTTAGGTATAGAGCTTTATGTAAATACACTACCTCAGATAGAGGATCACTCAGTAAGTGGGTTCTTAATGGTAAAAAGGGTAGGAGAGCCAGTAAAATTTCTGTGAGAGAGGAGTGTTAAGTGTGGGTAGAGCTGAGAGGCGTAGGCTTGAAAAGCAAAGAGGTAAACAGGTAAAAACCTATAATCTAACCAGATCACAGCTCCATAATGCAGTAAGGCAGGTAACAGAGGAGGATCTTAAGAGGATCAAACAGGAGGCTATGGAGGATGCCATAAATACAGCTATGACATTACTCTTAGTACTCCCTATGGAGGTACTCATGGATCATTACTGGAAAAAGACCTATGCAAAGAAGATACCAGAGTTTACAGAGCTGGTATTACAGTACTATGAACGCTGGCAAAATGGAGAGCTAGATATGGATGAGATGAAAAAGGATCTCTGGGAGTATGGCGGAGTGAGATTAGAAGAAAGAGAGGCAGAATAACATGAGTTTAAGAGTAAAAGCAGGTATTGATTTAGAAGTACTTAGAGAGTACGGATTTAAGACAGGTAAAGAGTGGAGCGATGCTGGAGAACGATGTTTAGCAGGTATCGGATATGCTTATCAGCATGGATGGTACCATAAATTTTTAATGGATGCCGATGAGGATAATACTAAGATCGCTTATATCTCAGATGAGTATGATATTCCATGTGTACAGATCTCAGTGAGAACAGAGCACAGGGATTTATATGTGGATGTAGCGGTAGAGGGTAGCTATCATGTAGGCGGATCTGAGTTAGACATTGTAACAGATACTATCTATGAGCTTACACAGGCTGGAATACTGGAGGTAGTACCAGAAGAAAGCGAGGGTAAATAATATGGCTATCAGAAATATGTTACACATAAGCAAGCTAAAGGCGTTTGAGGCTTTTCTGGAGAGTAAGGGATATATGATTATCCCTACAGTAGGGGCGTATGAGGTATTGAGAGCTCAGAAACCTAAGAAAGAGAGAAAGCCTAAGGAAAGCCCTGTAATAGTGTATAAAAGATTAGATGCTAAGGAGCATTTATCTATTATGGATAAAGATTTTTATTTAGTAAATGAGTTTTTGAGAACTAAGGAGGCTGAGTAATGTTTTGGTATGTAGTACTTGCAATTTTAATATTAGCAGGAGTAACTCTGGTAGAGAGTTTTTTAATAGTTTTTGTAGCTGGCTTGTTAGGGATTGGAGTTTCCTTTAAGGTTATTTTCTTTGTGATGTTTGTTATCAATTTCTTTATAAAAGTGGGCAGTAGTAAGTAAATGAAAAAGAAAATTAAGGATTGTACATTTAAGGAGTTTACAGGGTGGGCTAATGATAGAGCCTGTGATGGTAGATGGAGTATGCAGGATGCTATGAATAGCGTAAGCATAATTAGTATGGTATACGAGGTAAAGCCTATTTTCTTTAGAGGCAGGGTTAGAGAGGCTTTGTGGAGAAAACTTAGGGATCAGTATTTAAACGTGGAGGCAGAGATAGAGATTGAAAGATAGTACAAGAGCTAAGAGCTCAAAACAGGAAAAGCGTATAGCTAAGGCTATAGGAGGTAGGCAGGTAGTAGGATCTGGATCTACTCCATTTCTAAAAGGGGATGTAATAGCAGGAGATCTCTTTATAGAGGCTAAAACAAAGATGAACACTAGCCAGAGTATCACAGTAAAAAAGAGCTGGATAGATAAGGCTAAGGAGCAGAGCTTAGCGATGAGAAAATCGGATTATGCTATAGCGGTATCCTTTGGAGATCCTAAAGATTATTACCTCATTGAGGATAGTTTTATGGAGGAGCTCTTAAAGGCAAGAGAGGCAGTAAAGCAGGTACAGGAGATCCCTTTTGAGGATATTCTAAACGGAGCAGTAGGAGATATAGAGTTAGGCTGGAATAGAGCCATAGACAAAGTAAGAAGAACTATAGAGGAGGTATATGAGTAATATGTGTAAAATTAGAGAGATGAACTTAGAAACAGCTAAGTATTATGGATATGAGGCACAGAGTAACCAGTTAGTAGAGGAGTGTGCAGAGCTTATACAGGCGGTAAACAAGTACCGCAGAGTAGAAACAGGCTTAGGACAGCCTGTAGAAGAGGATAAAAAAGCTATTGCCAGAGATAATTTAGTAGAGGAGATTGCAGATGTAGAGTTAATGCTGGAGCAGATAAAGTATCTCCTCCAGATCCCAGAGGATGAGCTCTTAGCGGTTAAGACCTTTAAGGTAAACCGTACCAGAGAAAGAATGGAAAGCAGTAAATAAAATATTTTTCAAAAACTATCTAAATTTTCCTCATATTGAGGATTAAGTTATTTATCAATAAAAATAACACACATAGAAAAGGAGAAAAATCTATGAGAGCATTTAAAGGATTTAACAAGGATCTTACCTGTAGAGGTTATCAGTATGAGGAGGGTAAGGAATTTCACACAGAAAGAGCGGAGTGCTGTGATACAGGTTTTCACGCTTGCGAGTATCCGTTAGATTGTTTCGGATATTATGATCCAGCACATAGCGTATTCCATGAGGTAGAGTTATCTGGAGAGATGGATAAGAGCAGAGATAATACTAAGGTATGTGCTACTGATATTAAGATCGGAGCTAGATTATCTATTGCAGGACTTGTAAAGATGGCTATTGATTTTACTATGAGTAAGGTAAGTAAAGAGGCAGGATCAGACGAGCGATACGGTTTTGCATCTGCTACAGGGTATAAAGGAGCCTCATCTGCTAGTGATCCTACTGGTGTAGCGGTTGCATGGGGGCATGAGGCAAGAGCTAAGGGCTGTAAGGGAGCTCATCTTATCCTCTCTGATTGGAAATATGTAGGAGCCAGATATAGCGATGGAGATTATATGGATCCTTATGATAAGGAGAGCTAGGAGCTCACAGGAGCTAAGATGGTAGTAGTAGATGGAGAGAAGATCAAAGAGGATACATACTATCGTTGTATCGAGGGAGAAATTGTAGAAGTAACAGAAGATGGAGAGATCGTAGAGGAATAATACAGAGAGTGGTACATTTTGTAAGAAAAGATGTACCACTTTTTTATATTTTCTCTAAAAATCCTCCTCAAAAGTGATTAGGTTATATATCAACTTAAAAGGGAGGTAAAAGCTGTGGCGGAGGTAGGTAAGGATATTACTGAGTACCTTAAGGAGTTTCATACTACAGAGGGAAAAGCGATAAAAGCTAGAGAGCTGTGTGTACTGTTTAATGTGCATCAGAAACAGCTAAGAAACATTGTAAGCGATCTGAGGCAGAATGGAGAGGCTATATGTAGCTCTACTTATGGTTACTGGTACTCCAGAGATCCAGATGATATATCCACTACCCTAAGCAGGTTAGTAGGGCAAGTAGATAATATGCAGAAAGTAATAGCAGGATTAAATAGGATCTTACAGGAGGTGCAGGATGAGCAAAAGGAGAGTTAGAAGAAAGAGGAGAGCCAGAGTAAATATAAAGCCTCTTATACTGGCAGGAGTAATAATAGCTGGAGTAATTACTGTGGTAATGAGTGTAAATCTCAAAGGAGCAGATAAGGAGCCTCCTACTGAGGAGATTTATATTACAGAAACTCCGCAAGCTGAGAATACAGAGCCAGTAACGGAAACAGAGCAGGAGGCAAAGCTGGAGCACGATTTTAACTATACATATCCGTATAATACGATGAGTGCAGACTGGGGAGCTGAGGTATATGAGGAGGGATTTAGATATTATGAGATCCCACAGGAGTATAAGGATGCTGGAGGATGTTTTCCAGAAATAGTACAGGCTTACCTCTGGTGTGAGTGTAAAGAGTATGGAGTAGATTATTATACGGTACTAGCCCTCATAGAGAGGGAGAGCGGTTATCACTGGGATAAGGTAGGAGATAACGGAAACAGTAAGGGCTATATGCAGATATACGAGAAATGGCATACAGAGCGGATGGAGGTGGAGGGAGTAACAGATCTCTTTAATCCATATCAAAATATCAGAGTAGGGCTTAACTGTTTAAGAGAGATACAGGATAAGTATTTAGCCTCCAGCGGAGAAAATTGTGTACTCATGGTATATAACATGGGCGAGAGCGGAGCTAAAAAGCTGTGGGCTAAAGATATTTATAGCTCAGCATATAGCAAAGAGGTAATAGCAAGAGCACAGGAATTAAGACAGGAACTAACACAGGAATAATACAGGATCAAGCAGGAGTATAGGAAAAACTATACTCCTTTTTTCTTGTTAAAAGGGAGGTACACGATGTTTAAGGTAGGCGATGCCATTAAGTGGATGTGTCCTCTGGATAATGATTATACCTATGGAGAGATTACAGCTCTTAGAAAGAGTGTAGCTACAGTAAAAGGCACTGGGTTATACAGCGGTATTACAGCGGAGGTACACCTAAGATACATAGAAAAGCTAATGAGAGGAGGCGGTAGCGTTGGGAGCGATTGTAAGAAATGTAGTAAACGATCAATTACTAAGGCTGAGTTATAAGGATCCTAAGAACATAAAGAGATTTTTGAGAAATTGGGGAGGCTTAGAGGGCTTAAGTGAAAAAGGAGATACAGTAGCTACCTGTATCCTCACAGACCTTAAGACAGTAACAGCTATTGATCTGGATAAATACCATAAAAGCGATAGAGCGGAGTTTAACAAGGCGTATAGAAAAGGAAAGTTAAGTCACTATCAGTATATGAGTATAGCGTATGTGCTGGTACTGGGATATACACAGGATGAGTTAGCGTTTGTAATGGGCGTGGATCAGAGTGTGATTAGCAAGAATATAAACAGCGGTATAAAGAGAATACAGAGAGAGCTTAGAGCTTATCTGGAGGAGGATTAGATGAGTTTAATAAAGTGTGGAACCGATGAAAATGGATCCTACATAGAATTGAAAAGACCGAGAGGAGAAACACCTCTATGCTTTATAGATGAGTGTGGAGTAGTACACGATACCATAAGGATTTATGAGTACAAGGCAGTAAGGAGTAAAGAGATCCCCACAGATAGCAGATGTGTAATGTGCGGAGAGATAATACCAGAGGGCTCTATGGTGTGCGATAGATGCAGAGAGGCGGTGGAGGGATTTGAGTAAGTTTAGGCGTGAGGAAGATGAGGCGGATAAATGGCTAAGAGAGCATGATCCTTACTATACATCCTCAGATAGGGATAAGAGAAAGAAAATGAGTAATCCCTATGAAACTCCAGAGCAGGAAAAGCGGAGGAGAGAAACAGAGATCCCTCTTAGTAACCTAAATAGTTATCAGAGAGTGCAATTTAAGCAGGTAGGAGGCTCTTATACAGAGCGTGGAGAGTTTGATCTGTAAAAGGGTGCATAAAAATTACAGATATGTACCCTAACTAATGAAACAAAATTACATAGCTTAGGAAATAAATAGAAAGAGAGGTACATGAGGCTATGAAAGATTTACAAGTAAAGTACACAGATCCGCTGGATCTTATCCCTTATGAGAATAACCCTAGAATTAACGATTATGCAGTAAAAAAGGTTATGGAGAGTATTAAGGAGTACGGATTTACTAATCCGATTATCGTAGATGCAGATATGGTTATCATCGCAGGGCATACGAGGAGAGAAGCTAGTATCTTAGCAGGGCTGGATAGAGTACCATACATAGTAAGAGATGATCTCACTCCAGAGCAGGTAAAGGCTTACCGTATTGCAGATAACAAGCTGGCAGAGTTAAGTAACTGGGATGATGAGTTACTCAAAAAGGAGTTATTTGAGTTACAGGCGGTAGATTATTCCTTAGAGGTAATGGGCTTTACAGAGATAGACCTTAAAGAGATCTTTACAGAGAAAGAAGTACCTAAGGAGAAAAAGAAGAAAGAGGAGAAAACTACTTTACCTATGCTCCGTTTCGGATCCAACAGTGTAAGGATTACAGAGGATGAGCTGGTAATGCTTAGCAATAGATACAATGAGTATGTAGAGAGTACTCCAGATGAGGGCTTTATTACATGGCTTTTAAAGAGAGGCTTATAAAAAAGAGCGTGGAGGCGGAAAAATAGTTATGAGCGGAGTAAGAGAAATGACCTTAGCAGAGGAGATAAGAAATCTGGCAGAGCTGGGAGTAGATCAAAATGTTATAGACAGAATGACACAGAAATATAACAGGATGCTCACAGATCATGGAAATACCTGTAATAAGATCCGAGATGAAGTATACAGAGAGGTAAGAGGCGTAAAGGCGGAGCTGGCGGAGAAAGAAACTATCATAAGAGTATTAACAACTCATATAAGAGAGAAAGAGCTACTGTAAGAGGTAGCTCTATTTAATTTCATTCTCCTTACTGAAATTCCTATGAAATGAGGAAAAGGCGGAGGAGGGCGGAAAAGAGGCTTAAATAAAGCAATAATACTAAATAAACATATAAGAGTAGTTAATGTAATAATACAAAGAAATATAAAAACTAATTTCAGTACTATAAAAGAAAACATAGTAAGGAAGATAGATAGAAAGAAAATAGAGGGAATTAACGGACAAATACAGGAATGTAAGTAAAACTGTAGAAATTCCCTCCTATTCACAAAGAGCAAAGAAAGGAGGCGGATCGAGGGTGGCTAATACATTGAGTAAAGAGAATGAGCTCCAGAGGAAAGCCTTTGAGCTGTATTATGGCTTAGGAGATAAGAGATCTCTTAGAGCGGTAGCAGAAACCATAGGAAGAACGGAGAGAACCGTAGCAGGGTGGAGCAGGGCTTTTAACTGGGTAGCCAGAGTAACACAGAGAAATATAGAGAACGCTCAGAACAGTAACGAGGCTAAGATCACAGCGGAGCTAACGGATGTACGGACTAAGTACCGTATCCTTATCAATAACCTTATGGCTGATTTTAGTAAGGATATTGCACAGGGCAAGGTAAAAGTTAAGAATATCAACGATTTTGAGAGGCTTGTTAAGCTGGATATGCTCCTTATGGGAGAGGCTACAGAGCGTGTAGAGAGTGGCGGTACACAGGAGCTCTCACAGGATGCTAAGGATCGCTTAGATGAGATCGCTCAGCTTATGAAAAGTGCTAAGAAGTAGTGCAGGTTGCACAATGGGTATAAGGTTTTTCTCCAGGGAAAATACAGAGCCATTTGTAAGAATTGCACAAAGGAAAAGAAAAAAGGTAAATAAATCTAACTTTTTAAGGTTTATGTGATTATGTTACTTATCAAACATAAGGAGGTGAGCATAATATGAGTAATGCTATTAACCCAGAACACTATAACAGATTGAACCCACAGCCTAAGGATGTAATCAGAGCGTGGGGGCTTAATTTCAACTTAGGGAGTGCTGTAAAGTACATCTCCAGAGCAGGACACAAGGATGATATTGTACAGGATCTCAAGAAAGCACAGGAGTTTATCCAGTTTGAGATTGATGCTATCGAGGGAGCTAGAAGAAAAGAGCCTCCAGTACATCCTAACTGTAAATGCGATATGAAAGATAAGCCTAAGCATGATGATATTCTGGATGCTTTGTTAAATGGTTTGTTGGGAGTAGGACATATCGAGATCACAGGTAAGAGAAATGGTAAGACCGATGAGGAGATTGCTGAGATCGTAGATAAAACCATTAAAGATATTATCTCTGGCATGGCAGGAGTAGAGCTGGAGGAGATCAAAGAGGGGAACGGATACACAGAGGTACATATTACAGGTAATGCTAATCCGATTGAGGTAAGGGAGTACATTGAGCGAGAGCTTAAGGATCGCTTAGCTATGGTGCTGTAAGGAGGGCTTTATTATGCAGAATATTAGTTTTACACATAAATTAGAAGTATACAAAAGCGGATGTGCTCGTTACGATGTGGCTGTAGGAGATGTAGTAGAGGTATGCTATGATAATCACAGTCTTTCTGGAGGATATACTGTGGGGAGAATAGTAGAGATAGGGTTAAATAGTATTACTGTAGACAGCTCTAGTAAACATCATTCTGATGTAATTCCTATTGAGATAAATGATATTACTGATATTAAAGTTATGAATAGGAGGGCATAAGATGAAAATTGTAGATGCAGGATATGAGATCTTAGATACCCTCAATGGAGAGGAAATCTTAAAGAAGATCGAGAGAGTAGCCAGAGTATGTTATAAGAGTGAGGATAAGATCACAGAGGGATCCGCTGAGAAGATGGTAAGAGCTCTCATTAAGAGTAATCACATGGCAATGCTGGAGCATTACTCTTTTAGTGTAAAGTTTATCTGTGATAGAGGCGTATCCCATGAGATTGTACGCCACAGAGTAGCCAGCTATGCACAGGAGAGTACAAGGTATTGTAATTACAATAAGAGCGGAGATGTAGCTTTTATCCGCCCTGTATTCTTTGCAGAGGATACTCCAGAGATGGATAACTGGGTAGATAGCTGTATGAGAGCAGAGAAAACCTATAATTATCTGATTAGTGAGGGAAGAACTCCACAGGAGGCAAGATCTGTATTACCTAACAGCCTCAAAACAGAGGTAGTAATGACAGCTAACCTTAGAGAGTGGAGGCACTTCTTAAGCCTCAGAGCTTGCGGATCTACAGGAAAGCCTCATCCACAGATGTTAGAGGTAGCAGTACCGCTCTTAAAGGAGCTCAGAGAGAGAGTACCTGTGGTATTTGATGATCTGGAGCCTATGGAGTGGGTAACAATCGAATAAAGACAGAGGTTAGGGAGGGAGAGCTGTAAAAGGCTCTCCTTTTACGTTAGGAGGGATTATATGATTATCTTAGTAGGGATCGGATGCTTTATGGCAGGTGCAGGAGTAGGCGTGGTTATGATGAGCCTTTGTGTGGCAAGCCATAACAGTAGCTTAGAATTAGAAAACAGGCAAAAGGAGGAAAGAGATGAGTGATTTAGGAAGATGTAAACATACACTCTATATCCTTAAGCATAAGCCATCATATAAAAAGGGCTGGGGCTGGAGGTGTAGATATTGTGGTAGACCGTATAAAGACCTCAGAGAGGAGGCAGAGTATAAGGAGCGTGAGAGGAGGAGTAGAACATGGTAGCAGGATTATTAAAGCTGGTATTTATCCTCTGTACCATAGCGGTAGTAGGATTATCGGTAGTAGATACCCTCTGGTTTAATGCTATGCCAGAGAGTAACCGTTATAAGAATGTACAAGCGTTTAATGTGGTTACGCTATGGATCGTAGCTATAGTACTTATTATCAAGCTGGTAACGATGTAGGGAGCTAACAGGCTCCCTTTTATTATGCGTAGAAAGGAGGTTAGGAGGATGTGTTAGATTATAAAGTAGTATCCCTAGTAGAGGATAAGCTAGGGGAGGTACAGGATCAGAGAGAAAGAGATGCTATGATAAAGTACCTCATACAGGAGGCAGATTTTGAGATAGCGTATTATCTGGTATGCACCTACATTACTAAGAGAAATGTAATGGATCTCCATAAGAGCATTATCTCTAACATATCGAATAATAAGAGCACGCTAGATCTAGCCCCTAGAGGTTTCGGTAAAAGTACTGTAGGCGATGTGGATTATTGTATTACAAGGATCCTTAGAGATCCTAATATCCGTATTATGATAGGATCCAAAACACAGACACAGGCGGAGGCGTTTCTTAAAGAGGTTCGTACTCACTTTGAGCAGAATGAGGATCTTATTAGGATTTTCGGAGATTGGAAAACCAGTAAGGATAATGTGTGGAATGATAGAGAGTTTACTGTAAATAAGCGTAGCATTATTAAGAAAGAGGCTACTCTAACAGCACTAGGAGCCTCTGGAGCGGTTATTTCTAAGCACTTTGATGTAATTATAGGCGATGACTTAGTAGGGCTGGAAAATGCTAGAACAGAAAAGCAGAGGAGTAATCTTAATGAATGGTTTTATAGCTCTCTTTTTCCTACACTAGAGCCAGATGGAGAGATCCATATACTGGGTACACGATATAACCCATTGGATCTGTATGAGGATCTGATAAAGAGTAAGGATTATGTGGTAAATACTCAGAGAGCTATAAGAGTGGTAAACGGTAAAAAAGTATCTCTCTGGGAGGAAAAGTTTAGCTTAGAGAGGCTGGAGGCTATTCTTAAGCAATCTGGTAAGATCATTTTCAATATGCAGTATCAAAATGATACAGAGCTGGCAAAAGGTAAGATTTTCAAGGCTCAGTATTTCAGATACTACGAGGAGTATAAGATTGATTATGATTTTCAGACCGCTAAGGTGCGTATTAAAACAGAGGATGGTATAGATCAGTGGATCAAGGTAAGGTTATGTTTCGGCTGTGACTTAGCAATATCTGAGAAAGAGCAGGATAAGGGAGATTATTTTGTACTCATGGTAATAGGGGTAGATGCAGATCATAACGTGTATGTACTGGATTATGTGAAAGAGAGATTAACCTTTAATACTCAGCTTAATACCATTATCGACTACGGTAGAAATAAGTTTCCGATGGTGGAGAGAATAGGCGTGGAAACGGTAGCCTATCAGAAATCCTTAGCACAGGAGCTTAGGAGATTATCCTTACTCCCTATTATCAATATCAATACCTCTAAGGACAAAGTAACAAGAGCTATGAGGAGATCGGCTAATTTTGAAAACCACAAGGTATATTTTAGAGAGGGTATGGATGATCTGGAGGAGTGCTTACTGTTATTTCCAGAGGTGGATCACGATGATTTATTTGATGCCTTAGATTTTGCTATGACTATGGCAGATGGCGGTAATGAGATCAGAGTACTTAAAAGAGAAGATTTTAGAATTTAGTGTAAAAGCCCTAATAAGTGAGGGCTTATTTTTATGCAGAAAAGGAGGATATAAGCAATATGGCAGAGCTTAGTAGACCGATAGATAAAGAGTTTAATGTAGAAGTTGAGGGAGGCAGATTTAGTACAGAGTTTCTTAATGATCTGGTAGATACTCATGTAAATAAGATCGCTCCCAGATATATAAAGTTTCAAAAACTGTACGAGGGTAAGCATAAGATCCAGAACAGACCGAGAAAAGATAAAAACAAGCCTAATAACAAGCTGGTAAATGACTTTTTCGGACAGACGATTGATAACACAGTAGGTTATTTTTTGGGTAATCCTATTGTACTTAACTATACAGAGCCTAAAAAGGACAAGGCACCTGTAGAGGCAGATCCAGCGGATGTAGGAGTAGACCTTACAGAGCTGGAAGATACAGCGGTACAGGATGAGTTAGATAAGATCTGTAGCGATAACGATAAAGACGATCTTTTTATCGAGTGGGGTAAGGAGGCTATGATTAAGGGCTTATCCCATATCTTAGTATATCAAGATGAGGAGAGCCATACTAAGATGATGAGGGTATCCCCAGAGGATCTTATTGTGGTTTATAAGAATAGCTCTACAAAGGAGCCAGCCTATAAGATCCGCCTGTATGATATTGATACAGAGGATACAAAGAGAACTACCCACTATGCAGAGGTATACAGCCCTACTAAGGTAGAGATTTTTAAGTGTATAGATGATGGCTCCTGTGGGGTTACAGGAAAAGGCAAGGCTAGACAGTTTGCAAGCTATGAGTTTGTAGAAGAAAAGCCTCATATTTACGGTAGGATCCCTATTATCACTGTTTATAACAATGAGGAGCAGATGAGCGATCTTGAAAAGATAGAAACGTTGGTAAATGACTATGATAAGGTGCTCTCTGATGTATCTAATGAGTTTGAGGCATTTAGAAACGCCTATTTAATGCTTAAAAACATGACAGCCAGCGGAGATAATATCCAAAAACTCAAAGATGAGGGAATTATTGAGGTAATGGAGAATGGAGATGTTAAGTTTATCACTAAGGAGATCCAGACGGAGGCACTAGAGAACCATCTTAACAGGCTGGAGAAGAATATCCACAAGTTTTCCGCTGTACCAGATCTCTCAGATGAGAACTTTGCAGGAAATCTTAGCGGTGTAGCTATCAGATTTAAGCTCTTTGGGCTGGAAACTAAGTGTATTATCAAAGAGAGAAAAATGGAAAAGGCTATAAAGGAGCTGGTAAGAGTGCTTAGTGTGCCTATTCATGTAAATACAGGGCGTGAGGTGGATGTACTTAACCTCAAAGTGGAGTTTAGTAGGAATGTACCTAACAATCTTACAGAAATTGTAGATACAGTAACTAAGCTGGATGGAAAAGTGGATAAGGAAACACTCCTCAGCTTACTCCCATTCATTGATAACCCTAAGGAAGTGCTGGAAAAGCTGGAGGCAGATAAGGAAAGAGATAGGCAGAATACAGATCCTTACTCTACTCAGAATATTACAGAGGATAGTAATTACTTATTCCCTAACCTTAACGCACAGAATAGCAGACAGGAGGCTTTAAATGCACAGGGGGCTACAATTCCTCAGACAGAACAGTAAAAGGGCTATATGAGGCTGTAAGGAGGTGTAAAGAGTGGCTAATGTAGGCTATATAAACAAAGAAGTAGCGAAAATGTACGGTATCCCATACTCAGAGCTTACTCCAGAGCAGAAAAAGATCCTCCATGAGGACAGTGTGAGGAGAACTAAGCTCATTAAGGAGCGTGAGGAGGCAGTACTTAAAAATAATCTCAAAGCGTTTGAGGATGAGGCTAAGATGGAGAAAGTCTTAGCCTCTATTTATGCTAGTTGCCAGAAAGAGATCCTTGCCAGCGTAACAGAAACCATAGCAAAGGTACAAAAGGCTGGGGGAGAGTGGAGCTATGCTAATCAATCAGCACTCACACGGAGTAGAGGATTATTTGAGCAGATCGGAGAGCAGATAAAAGCCTTAGGACAGAAAGAGCAGATTACCTTTAGGCAAGGGCTTAGTAATATCTATACGGATCAGTTTTTAAGGCAGGTATACGATCTGGGGCAGAGCATAACGGTAAAGGCTAATTTTAACAGGCTTAATCCAGCTCTGATACAGAAAACCTTAGATTATCCGTGGAGTGGTGCTATGTTCTCAGATAGGCTCTGGCAGGATAAGGAGAGGCTGGGGAGAAATTTAAGGGTAGGACTTACTCAGAGTATGATACTGGGAGAGGGAATACCTCAGATCACGGATAGGATCAATAAGGGCATAGATACAGCCAGATATAACGCTGAGAGGGTAGCGAGGACAGAAACAAAGAGAGTTACCTACTGTGCTCACGATGATGTATATAAAGATACTGGGGTGGAGGAGCTTAGATACCGCTGTGCTAATGGCGGAGATAGTAGAACTTGCCAGTATTGCAGGGCGGATAATGGTAAGGTATTCAAGAGAGGAGAGGAGCCTACTCTTCCACGCCATCCTAACTGTAGATGTGTATATATCCCTGTAGTGAGTGATACCTTTGAGGATAATGAGCTTAACGAGCTTACAGGATCCGTTAGAGGTGCTGAGAACTACGAGAAGTGGAGAGTTGAGCAGGATGAGCAACTTAAACAGCAAAAACTTTTACAGGAGGCAGAGGAAAAGAAATTAGAGTTAGAGGATGCAAATTTTGAGCTTGCATATTTAGCTCATAGTGGAGGTACTGATGGTACAGGTAAGTATAGCGGTATCTGGATACAAGATGTAACTGTAGAGGATTATGCAGTAAAAAAGGATAAGATACCTAATAAATACGCTTATTTTGATTTACAGCTATCTCAAACAACAGGGGCGGATTATGAAAAGTTTGTACAACTCAAAGAAAGCCTTACAGAATTTGAGCAAAAAGGTAAGGAATATGAGTTACAAGCTAAGAAAGTAAAAAACCTCAAAAAAGAGTTGGAGGAGGCTCAGAAAAAGGCTGGTATTTGGGTAGATAATCCATACTCTGAGGAGCGTAAAAATGATGCTTACTGGTTTCAAAATACATCAGATGCAGATACAGTACTCAGAGGTGTATGTGGTAAGGTGTGGAAAAAGGCTACAGCTCCACAGAAACACGCTACTTGGGATTATACCTTTGGTAGTGGTAAATTTAATAGACCACTGACAGGACACGCTGGAGGATGGTATAATAAAATTGGAAATAAAAAGGTAAGTCTTAACTATGAGGGGGCTGGGGATGAGATCCGTAAAATGACTACACTTATTGATAAGTCTGAGTATGATTTTGATATATGGTTACAAAGAGGTTGCGGATCTGAGGCTATTGATAGTATGTTAGGAATTACTGGTTTTAGCTCTATGACAAATGAGCAACTACAAAAATTTGTAGGAAAAGGTGGTAGGCAGTATAATTTTATTAGTGCAGGTGTCGCAAAGGGAAAAGGATTTTCTGGAGAGGTTATTTGTAATATTTATGCCCCAAAAGGTACAAAAATGATTTATGCAGAGCCTTTTAGTTATTATAGCGGTGCAGACTATGATACAAGTGGTTTTGATGATTGGGATGGTACTAAAAAACAATCTACTTTTGGCGGAGAAAGTGAGATGATTATACAAAGGGGTGCATATTATAGAATTACCAAAATAGAAAAATCTGGATACACTACTTATATTGATATGGAAGTAGTCTTAGATAAAGGATATGATAAATTCCAACAGAGAGGAGCTTTTAAGGGCTTAGAACGATAGGAGGGCTAACAATGAATGAGGAAAGATTAAAAGAGTTAAAAGAGGAGAAGTTTTCTAACTGGGAGGAAAACGGTAAATCTTGCGTAGGTTGTATTTTTGCTTATGGGGATAATCCTATGGAAAACGATCCTAGTAAGTGTAGTTGTGGAGTGTATAAATATCCAGCCACAAAGCCAGATAAAGTATTTATAGATGGTGGAGCGTGTAAATATTTTAGAGAAAAATAATCAAAAGAGGCTAACAGGTGTAAAAACTTGTTAGCCTCTTTTTTTACCTAAATTTTGAGGAGAAATCTGATTAAGATAGATAAAAGGAGGCTGATAACATGATAGAGGCAGGGCAAGCGGTATATTTTATTGAAAATAGAGGGATGGATCCTGTTATAAAGTTTGGAATAGTGAGGGGTCTTTGGGAGGAAAGAGGATTTTATCATTATGCTGTAGATTTCCTTAGTATCAAAGAGCATAGATACATAAAAGGTATCCCTTTTGATGAGTTTACTAATACTGAATGGAGAAAAATACCTAAGGAGCTAAGAGATAAAGCGTACACGATACAGCCAGATGTAGTATGGAGGTTAAAGCCAGAGGAGAGAGCTTTATTACAGACTAGCTTTATTGATAATCCTAGAGATATTGAGAGGCTGTATAAGGCTGGATTACTGGTATCTAAAGAGAAAATCTCTACAGCACATATAGAGGTAGAGTTAAATAGATCTAATGAGTACAGGATCGTAAAAATACAACATGGGTGGACTTATGATTATGGCAAGGATAAGCGTACAGGCGTTATTTTAGAGGCTTGTAAACTTTATGAGGCATATTCTAAGGCTAAAGAAGAAAAGGAGCGTATAGAGGCAAAATACAAAGCGGAAAGAGCCCTCTCAGATTATGAGTGGAGTGTAAGAGAGATAGATAAAGTACTGAGATTACTACACGATGATACACTAGCTAAGGAATATAGGCGGATCCTCCTTAGTATGGCTAATGTAGATGATATTGAAATAAAAAAGATAGGAAACATTATTTACTACAGGTATTTTAGCAAGAAAGAACCCTATAAAATGGTGCAATTATAGGAAAGATAAGGGCGTGTGAAAAAACGAAAGTTTTTTCATGCGTCCTTTTGCTTATGGATGTAA
>ENA-ORPD01000439-ORPD01000439.1-human-gut-metagenome-genome-assembly--contig:-NODE-439-length-43108-cov-22.387197_pt1 | contig 43108 bp, 36 predicted proteins | sample MGYA00242143_ERZ509076 | MGnify/ENA primary metagenome ERZ509076 (study PRJEB26280, sample SAMEA2338706) | human gut metagenome | biome: human gut; feature: human-associated habitat; material: faeces... | reverse complement strand
AACGCATTATCACACCTCACAACACCTCACAACACCTCACAACACCTCACAACACTTCACAACACCTCATAATCATGTTAAACAGCATAAAATTGCCGTTTCATTTCCTTATTTCACGATTATTTTGTAATTTTGCGCCCGAATTAATATCTCTTTACAAAGAGAGTGTGATGGAAATACCGATTTTCGACTCGCGTATATGATAAATCCGGTATTAGTTAAAAATATTGAGGTCAACACTACCCAACACTTCAACTGCTTGATTATCAATCCAATTCGCAATCAAGCAGGATTAGAAACTATTCTCTGAATCGAACTTCCGACAACATTTCTCCCTTATGACCACCCCCGACGCCGTTGACCGAAAGCAATGGTTTGTGCTACGTGACCTTACGCGCCCCATTGCCAAGCAGCCAGGCTATATGCGTGTGCAACAGGCCGGACTCGAGGTATTCACGCCCATGAAATGGGTGGTCAGTCAGGTAAACGGCCGCAAGACCCGGCGTAAGATACCCGCCATCCACGACCTGCTGTTCGTGCACGCAACGCGCCGGGAACTCGACCCCCTTATCGATAAAACGGATACATTGCAGTACAGGTTCGTAAAGGGCGCTGCCTATCGCCAGCCCATGGCCGTACGCTCCGGCGAAATGGATCGTTTTATCGCCGCCTCCACCGCCACCGACGCCCCTAAATATTACACGCCCGACGAGCTTACCAAACTCGCGTACGGCAAACGGGTGCGACTTGTGTGCGACGGCATCATGAACGGCTACGAAGGCAAGCTGCTGGCTATACGCGGCTCACGCAAGAAGAAACTTGTCATCGAGATGCCCGGTCTGCTCGCAGTAGAGTACGAGGTATCGCCCGAATACGTCCAGTTCATCTGACCACATCCAGGGGGAGACTGCCCCTGATATTGTGGCCCGAAATCCATGCTGTCGCCACACTGACATACGACTTCTTCTGTCTCTATAAATCCGTCCCGGCCTCTCCGCGTCATTTGCACCGGGCACTTATGAATTAAATTTATGACTATCTGGTTCCTGATCGACATTGCAGTCCTGTTTCTCGTCACATTGCTCACCGGCATCATTATCCCTCAGATTCTGCTGATTGCCTTCCGCAAGAACCTCTTCGACGAGCCGGACCCTCGCAAGATACATAAGGCCGAGGTTCCACGTCTGGGCGGCATCGCCTTTTTCCCCTCCATTCTGTTCGCACTTCTGCTCCTGTTCGGACTGGGCATCATGAACGGCGACCAGTCCGTGACCGAGCTTCTGTACAGCCGTGTGGTCCCGCTGTGTTTCACCGGCTGCGCCGCCATAATTCTCTATCTGACGGGCATGGCCGACGACCTTGTCGGCGTGCGGTACCGCGCCAAGTTCGTGATGCAGACTCTGGCGGCGTTCCTGATCATAGCCGGCGGAATACGCATAGAGGACCTGCACGGTTTCTGCGGCATTCACGAGATGCCGTATCTGGTGTCGATAGGCGTCACCGCCCTGTTCATCGTCTTCGTCATCAACGCCGTGAACCTGATAGACGGCATCGACGGCCTGGCCTCCGGACTGAGTGCCGTGGCGTGCATATTCTACGCCATTGTCTGCCTCAGGAACGGCCTGTACACCTACTCGGCCCTGGCCGCCGCCACGCTGGGCACACTGTTGCCCTTCTTCTTCAACGTGTTCGGCAACGCCTTGAAGCACCGTAAGATATTCATGGGCGATACAGGCGCCCTTACCGTCGGCCTCTTTCTGAGCGTGATGTGCATCAGTATCTGCCACATCGGCATGCCGGCCAGTCACGCCAACAGTGCCGTCATCGGCATGGCGCCCCTGCTGATTCCAGGCTTCGACGTCATACGCGTCTACATTCACCGCATTCGCGCCAACCGCAATCCATTCCTGCCCGACAAGACGCATATCCATCACAAGCTGCTGGCCCTCGGCATGCGCCAGCGACGCGCCATGATGACGATACTCGGCAGCAGCGCGCTCCTCATCGTCGCCAACTACTTCCTGTCCCCGTACGTGGACATCACGCTCCTGTTCATAGGAGACGTCGCCCTCTGGATTACCGTCAATATGCTTCTGACACGCCGCATCCATGCCCGCGAGAAGAGTCTGGGCGTCAAACTCTACCAGTGAGTGTCCCATCAACAATTGGATAGGAAAACATAAGGAGCCGGACGGACATCACATAATTTGCCAGACGTAATTAAAGCGCTATCCTAAGGAGCTTTTTGGCTTCCTCCTTATTCTTTGCTCAATCCATCCATCCGATATGGGTTGCCTTTAGGGAGCGCCATGACCCGTACGACTGCAAACCCACCGTTCAACCTTTCTCTGTCAAAAAACACATACATTATATGAAATTCAGACATTTCTTTTATGTTGCTGCATTTTCGGCATTTGTGTTTGCCGTATCATCGTGCACCACACCCAAGGACATAACATATTTCCAGGACGTCACTTCCGGCCAGACTATCCAGCCGCTGAATCGCAACGACATCAAGGTGCGCCCCGAAGACAAACTCTCCATCGTAGTCTCCACACAGGACCCGGCCCTCTCCTCCATGTTCAATCTGGTCACCACCCAGAACCGTATCGGTTCCGGAGGTTCCGGAGGTTCGCTTGGATCGTCCGCTGGCGGCGGCAGCGGCAATACCTCGCTTTACACCGTCGACGCTGACGGCGATATCAACTTCCCCGTACTGGGCCGACTCCACGTCGCCGATATGAACCGCACACAGCTCGCCAGATACATCGAGACCGAAATCAAGAGCCGCGAACTCGTCAAGGATCCCATCGTCACCGTCGACTTCGCCAACACAGGCATCTCAGTGCTCGGCGAGGTCAATAGCCCCGGCCGCGTAGAGTTTAACAAGGACCACCTCACCATCGTCGAAGCCATCGCCATGGCTGGCGACATCGGCGACGACGGTATGCGTCAGAACGTAACCGTAATGCGCGAAGGACCCAACGGCCAGCAGACCGTCTACAAGGTAGACCTCACCGACATGAATCAGCTGTCCCAGTCGCCCGTGTATTACATGCAGCAGAACGACGTGATCTACGTCGAGCCAAACGACAAGGCCAAGCGCAACACCACCCCCAACGGCAACAGCCCCTACACCCCGGCCTTCTGGTTCTCGATCGCCTCGTTCGCCCTGACCATAGGCACACTTGTAATTTCCCTCACGAAATAAGCGATCTCCAATGCTTAGCGGCGCAGGCTGACCCCAGCCGCGCCGGGCAACTGGCCAATCACTATACTGTTTTATCCCGTTCTCCTGTCAAAAATCTTATAATTTGCGCGTTGACATTGAGCATTGTGCATAATGTGTCGTGCATTGATATATTATGGCTGAAATAATCGAAACATCCACCGCCACTCGTGGCGCAAGCCGCGCCAAGGCCGCACCCTCAGGCTCGGTACCCATTCTTGACATCATCTTTATGACCCTGCGCCACTGGCCTTGGATCATACTCTCCGTCGCCATCTGCGTCGGTGCCGCCTACCTGTGGCTGCTGCGCACACCCAACGTCTACAGCCGCAGTGCCGAGATACTGATCAAGGACGAATCCAAAGGCAACTCCGTAGGCGCCGACGAATTCGCCAACATGGGCCTGTTCCAGTCCAACACCAACCTCCAGAACGAAATCTACAACCTGAAGTCCAAGGACATGATGGAAGAGGTGGTGCGCCGCATCGGCCTTGACATCAACTACTTCAAGGATGGACGCTTCCACGACCAGGTAGCCTACGGCACCGACCTCCCCGTGCGCGTCGCAACCTCCGGCTATCCCGAGGAGAGTTCCCTCAGCTTTACCCTCAAGGTAGACCCCGCCGGCCAGGTGACAGTCAAGGACTTCGTCAACTCCGACGGCAGCTACGGCAAGAGCTACACCGGACGCCTCAACAGCGCCATCGCCACTCCCGGCGGTTCAATTGTAGTCACCCCCTCGCCCCTGTACATCAAGGGAAGCGAGGTTGAGCTCAAGGTAAAGAAATACCCGCTCTCCGCCGCGCGCGACTCGTACAACGCCCGTCTGCAGGTGGCCATGTCCAACGACAACAGCTCCATCATCAAGCTCACCGTATTCGACGAGTCCACCCAGCGCGCCGACGACTTGCTGAATACACTCATAGACGTATATAACGAGAACTGGATCCACGACAAGAACCAGATAGCCGTCTCCACCTCAAACTTCATCGACGAGCGCCTCGGCGTCATCCAGAACGAGCTGGGCAACGTCGACTCCGACATATCCAGCTACAAGAGCGCCAACCTGATTCCCGACGTCGGCGCCGCAGCCTCCATGTATATGTCGCAGAATCAGGAGACTCAGGCCCAGATTCTGGACCTCAACAACCAGCTGTCCATGGCCCGCTACATCCGGTCGTACCTCGTGGCCGACGCCGGTCACGGCCAGCTCCTGCCCGCCAACACCGGCCTGCAGAGCGGCAACGTCCAGAGCATGATAGGCGAATACAACAGCAAGCTGCTGCAGCGCAACACCCTGGCCGACAAATCGTCGGAGACCAACCCCCTGGTGCAGCAATACGACCAGCAGCTCGCCGCACAGCGCCAGGCCATTATCCGCAGTATAGACAACGAAATCACCGCCCTGAACACACGCCTCTCCACACTGCGCGGCACCCAGGCCAACGCCGTGTCCAAACTCGCCTCCAACCCCACCCAGGCCAAGAACCTGCTCAGCGTCGAGCGCCAGCAGAAAGTAAAGGAATCCCTCTATCTCTTCCTGCTGCAGAAGCGCGAGGAAAACGAGCTGTCGCAGGCCTTCACAGCCTATAACACCCGCATCGTCAACAAGCCCGGCCCCTCCGGACTCCCCTCCACCCCCAACCGCGGCCAGACACTGCTGATAGCCTTCGTCATCGGCCTCGTGATACCCTTCGGCGTCACCGCCGTGAAGGAACTCAGCAACACCCGTATCCGCGGACGCAAGGACGTGGAACACCTCACCGCACCCTTCGCCGGAGAGATACCCCAGAACGGTCCCGCCAAGAAAGAGAAGGACTCCGACGCCGCCGGCCACAGGCTGATTGTAGTCGGACCCGGCAATCGCAACATCATCAACGAATCCTTCCGCGTGCTCCGCACCAACGTCGAGTTCCTGTGCAACTCCATCCAGGGCGGACGCGCCGTAGCCTTCACATCGTTCAATCCCGGCTCCGGCAAATCGTTCATATCCGTCAACCTCGGCATGGCCATCGCCTTGAAAGAGAAGCGCGTGCTGGTGATAGACGGAGATATGCGCCACGGTTCCGTGTCGCAATATGTCGGCTCGCCCGAACTCGGCCTCGCCGACTACCTCAGCGGTATGGAGACAGACGTCGACAGGCTCATAGTGCCCTACAACGAAGTCAACACCCTCTTCATCCTCCCCGTCGGCTCAATTCCGCCGAACCCCACCGAGTTGCTTGAATCGCCCAGGTTCGGAGAGCTTGTGAGTCAACTCAAGACGCAATACGACTACGTGATAATCGACTGTCCCCCCATTGAGGTTGTTGCCGACGCCCAGATCATCGACAAATACATGGACCGCACCTTCTTCATCATCCGCGCCGGCCTGTTCGAACGCTCCATGCTCCCCGAGCTTGACCGTCTGTATGATGAAAAGAAATACAGCAACATGGCCTTCATCCTCAACGGCACCCCCAACGACCAGGGACGTTACGGCTACAGCCACAGCTACCGCTACGGCTATGGCTACGGATACGGATACGGCTACAACTACGGCAACGACGACCAGCCCGCACCCGCCCACAAGCACAAGCAGCAAAAGTAGTGCAGACTGTCCCCAGTAGCTTAAAGCAACTGACAATGTATATAAATTATATTAACTGATATCAAGGACGCATGAGACTATTGCCCGGATTCGGTATACTTACAAGGCTGAAACACTGTCGAAATGAGGCGCGATATGTCGATTTTTTCGCAACTGTTTATTGGAATTTCCGTCTGTTTCCGTTTTCTATAGCTCGACGTCTGCCAATATTCATAGGCCACCATGTTGACATCGTCAACTACGAAAAAGGTAGCATCAGACTTTCCGACCCGAATCCACAACGAGGCATTGTGGAGCTGGGCATCACGCGGTATCCTACATTTCCTGTCAAGGGATTGCATACACTGTTGCGGTTTCAAGGCGGAGGTAAAGTGACTTTCGGACGCGATGTTCGCATAGGAGCCGGGTGCTCGTTTATAGCTACTGCCGGAGGCAGTATAGAGTTCGGGAACGATGTGTTTATCAATATGCATGGCTTAATTTATAGTAACGCTTCAGTAAAAATCGGCAATCATGTAAGCATCGGCTGGTACAACCAGATTTATGACTCGTCCGTCCACTTTATGGTTGATGTTCACACTGGCGAAGTCAAGGACTCGAAAAAATCTATAATTATTTCCGACAATGTATGGGTTGCGAACCATGTCACCATCGCCCCGGGGGCAGTCATACCTCCCTTTACTACTGTTGCTGCCATGTCGCTTGTAAACAAGGACTTTTCGGAATTTGACACCCCAGGTGGGTTTCTTGTTGGCTCGCCCGCCAAATATAAGAACATCGGAAAGGTCAGAATTCTCAATGAAGATTTGGAGTGGCGTATTAAAACTCATTTCCTTAATACTAATGGGGGGGGGTATGTGCTTGACAATGTGTCTATTAGACCTGAATCAAACACCTTTCGACGCCGATAACAACGCTTTATATAGAACCCGTTGATTTCAGCCCTATCATCATCACAGATAACGAGAAGGCTTCGTAAACTGTGATGATTTGATCTGTTTAGTCTATTAATTTAAAATCCTTTTCCATAAATACATCTGCTATGAATTACGCGATTATCATAGCGGGAGGAAGTGGTTCCCGAATGGGCCAGGACATTCCCAAACAGTTTATCAATGTGTATGACAAACCGGTGCTGATATACACATTGGAAGGGTTTCAACGTCATCCTCTGATTGACGCGATAGAAGTAGTCTGTATAGACGGATGGGAGAACGTATTATGGGCCTATGCAAAACAGTTTGGAATCGACAAACTGAAATGGGTCGTTAAGGGTGGCGACTCCGGCCAGGAATCCATTCGAAACGGCGTATACAATCTTGAAGGAATATGCAAATCTGATGACGTGGTGATAATTCATGACGGCATACGACCACTGATAGAACCTTCCGTACTGACAGATGTCATCTCCAAAGCAAGCACTCTCGGCAATGCAGTCACGTCTATGCCTTACAACGAACAGATTTTCGTTGTAAGCGAGGATGATGACACCACTACCACACAGTTTATTCCTCGCGAGACATTGCGCCGAGTATCAACCCCACAGGGATACCGTTTCGGTCTTCTGGACAGCAAATATCACGAAGCATTTGAAAAAGGCATAGGCATCAAGGGTTCCCACTATACGAATACAATGATGGTTGAGCTTGGCGTACGTCTAAATTTTGCTTCCGGCAGCGACAAGAATATCAAACTTACCACTAAAGATGATCTTGAGCTGTTCAAGGGCTATCTGGGTAAAAGATCTGACAATTGGCTGAAATGAAACTTAATAAAAAACACCCTCTCTATCAGGAGGATATTAAAATCATCCTGAAGGTTAGAGACATTTACGCTCTAAATGGGAAATCATTCCTTATTACCGGAGCTACTGGAATGGTTGGAGTTCTGCTTATTGACGTCCTTATGGCACTTGATAATGTGACTGTATATGCCGTAGGGCGAAATAAGGACAAGGCAAAAAGTCGTCTCGGCGAGTATTTCGACAAGCCGAATTTCCATTTCATCGAACATGATGTATGCGTTCCTTTTGACGATAATCTCAATGTGGATTACATTATTCCGATGGCAAGCAATACACATCCATTGGCATATTCAAAATATCCGATTGAAACCATTTTGATTAACGTAAAGGGAGCGGAACATGCCTTGAATCTTGCAAAAAGATGTGGCGCTACTGTAATCTATACATCCACCAATGAGGTTTATGGCAATGCAGTCAACGATGAACCGTTTACAGAAGATTCAAATGGCAAGTTGAATCTTGCCAACGCACGCTCCTGTTACAACGAGTCCAAGCGCACGGCCGAGTCATTATGCCAGTCCTATATTACAGAATGCGGTGTTAATGTCAAAATTGCGCGTCTTTGTCGCATTTTTGGACCGACAATGCTTGAAAGCGACAGCAAAGCATCGTCCCAGTTTATCAAGAAAGCGATTGACGGCGAAGATATAGTTCTGAAAAGCACAGGAGAGCAATTCTTTTCATATACATATGTAGCAGATGCTGTTTCAGGGTTACTTGAGGTGTTGCTGCACGGAGAAACCGGTGTCGCATACAATGTCAGCAGCGAAAAGACAGATGTACATCTGAAGGATTTTGCAGGAATATGCGCAGAGTATAATAACAGGAACGTTGTATTTGAGCTTCCAACCGAAACCGAACGCCAGGGATACAGCGTAGCCATGAATGCAATTCTCGACAATACCCGTATCAAGGGAATCGGATTCATTCCGCGATATGATATGCACGATGCCGTTACCCGCACTATCAAGATTCTGACGGAAGATATTTGCTCGTAATATTCAATCGAATTACATAGCGAAGATTAACAAGCTTAGATGCCGATATATGGGTGAAATCCAGCAACAGACTCTCAAAAGTGTAAAATGGTCAACCATTGAACGTTTTTCCATTCAAGGAGTAACATTCCTGCTTGGAATAATAGTGGCTCGACTACTTACGCCTGCTGATTACGGTCTTGTAGGTATGGTAAGTATATTTTTTGGAATATCTCAAACACTTATCGACAGCGGCTTTAATAATGCTCTTGTCCGTAAACCTGATCGTACTGAAGATGACTTTTATACTGCATTCTATTTTAGTCTTGGCATTTCAATCATACTTGCTATTACTCTGAGTTTATGTTCTCCTTTGATTGCAGACTTCTTTCATCAACCCATCCTAAGGCAAATAGTGCCGATAATGAGTCTGAATCTGATTATCGGAACCATTGGAATTATCCCGGGAACAAAAATCTACATAGCACTCGACTTTAAAATAGATGCAAAGATTAATTTTATCTGTGCCGTAAGTTCAGGAGTTTTCGGACTCATTCTTGCATACTACGGCTTTGGAGTTTGGGCGTTGGTATGGCAAGGATTATGCTGTTCCTCTCTGAGAATGATTCTCTTATGGATTTTAAGGCCTTCCAAGTTACGCTTGCGGTTTTCAGGGAAATCCTTTCATCAGCTGTTTGGTTACGGCAGTAAGCTGATGATATCAGGACTTATAAATAATGTTTATAGCGAAATCACTACCATAGTAATAGGTAAATTCTATTCCCCGGCATCGCTTGGATATTATAGTAGAGGAACGGAGCTTGCAATCATGCCCGTAAGGTTGACTACCAATATTGTAACTCGTGTGACATTCCCCATTTTAGCCCGAATACAAAGTGATGACGAACGATTGATCAGGGTTTATCGTACTTATATCTCGCTCATCATGATGGTGGTTGTATTCGGATGTTTATTGATAGGATCACTGGCAAGGCCTTGGATTTTAGGATTTCTTACTGCGAAATGGGAATCTTCCATTATTTTTGCTCAGATATTTGTATTTGCAATTGTTTTTGATCCAATAAGTAGCTTAAACCTTAATTTACTGCAAGTCAAAGGTCGTTCAGACTTATTCTTACGTCTCGAAATAATAAAAAAAATCATAGGACTTTGTATTCTCTTAGCATCTATACCATTGGGTGTAGTGGCAATCTGTATATCTAAGGTTATATATACGCAAATTGCTATGATAATTAATACATATTACACGGGCAAATTATTTGGGCTTGGTTATTGGCAACAATGGAAAGACTTCTCACCATATTTCCTATATGCAGGATTGGCATGTATTCCTTCTATTGCGTTGGCATATTTTTGTCCCTGGTATATTTTTAGCTTAATATTGGGCGGTGTTGTCAGCACGATATTATATATCTGGATTTTAAAAATGAGCAAGGACACAGTCTTTCATGACTACATAGCTCCAATGTTGCAAAAATATATCAACAAACTTCCTAAGAGATTACGGTTTAATATTTTATGATCTCAAGACAAAAGATTAATAGTTATAATGTCACTGTGAATTTGTAAAATTTCATGTACAAATGACTGTTGACCTTTTCAAATCATATTTTATCAGTAATTGAGGGAAATTCTATTAGGATGATTATAAGAAGTATTAAATCCATTATACGCAGTATTAATAAGGCAGTATTCGATATTCTCTATTATCGAATTTATTATTATTTCAGGATTAAGAATCTGAGGAGGCAACCTGTAATAAAAGTTGCTTTTAAAATAGAAAATCTCGGAGCGTGGAAAACTGAAAGTCTATATCAGCATATGCTCAAACACCCTCGTTTTGAGCCTATATTAATTATTTGCCAAAATGCCGTAGAAAATGATCTCATAAATTTGCGCCAATACTGCAATTCAAAAGATTATGATTACATCGAGATTGACGGTTTATCTCAAGACGTATGGGACTGCTGTTACCCCGATATCGTATTTTTTCAAAAACAATACCGAGGAGAAACATTCTTGGGTCTTAGATGCTTATTGAAATATCATAAAACATTATTCGCACATATTCCTTATGGATTTCGGAGTTCAATTGAGCCCTGGGCTTATGATTGGGCATATTTGCATAAATGCTGGCAAATATATTATGAAAATCAGGAAGTAGCTGAAGAATACGCCAAACTCGTCACTTCTCGAAGACCCAATATCTATGTCACAGGCCTTCCTATGATGGATGAACTGTTAACCAATTCTAAAGGTGTTGCAGACCCTTGGAAACCTTCAGAGGGAAAAAAACGCATCATTTACGCTCCACATCATTCCATAAACCCTGATAATGTCTGGATATCTTCGACATTTCTCGATTTTGGAGAAGCAATCTTACAGTTGGCTGAGAAATATTCTGATAAAGTTCAATGGACATTTAAGCCTCATCCGCTCCTTAAAGACAAATTGATAAAAATTTGGGGTGAAAAGAAAACGCTTGAATATTACTCAAGATGGAAAAATGTTGAATGGAGTCAGTATGAATCCGGTAAATACACCGGGTTGTTTCATCATTCAGACGCTATGATTCATGATTGTGGATCATTCATTATGGAGTATTTATACACCGACAAGCCTGTAATGTACTTGTTCAAAGACAATCATCTTGAGAAGACATTTAACGAGCAATACAAAAAAGCACTTGCATTACATTATAAAGGCTGGAATATTGAAGACATTGAAGACTTTATCAAGAATGTGATCAATGATAAAGATCCGATGTATGTTGAAAGAATGTCTTTTAAAAGAAAATGCCTGACTCCTCCGTACGGCAACTCTGCATCACAAAATATAATTGATTGCATCTTGAATGCTGACACAGACAGGAAGATGTTGTTTAATAAATAATTAGGCAAATGCAATCAGTTTGAATTTCATAAGATAATCGTAAACGTTCAATGATACCTAAAATAATTCACTACTGCTGGTTCTCCGGAGATGAATATCCACCCTTGATAAAAAAGTGCATTAAGAGTTGGAAGAAAAAATTACCGGATTACGAAATCAAGCTGTGGGATGCCAATTCATTTGATTTTGACAGTGTCCCATACGTTAAGGACGCATTAGCCCATAAGAAATATGCGTTTGTTTCTGACTATATCCGTCTTTACGCTCTGTATAATTACGGAGGGATATATCTTGACAGTGACGTACTCGTTTACAAACGCTTTGACGATCTTCACGATTTGAGATTCTTCACCGGTGTGGAATATAGGTCAGGAGAAGAAATCAAATATTGGCTTGAAGCCGCGATTATGGGATCTGAGCCTTATAATGAAGATATCCGCAAATGCATGTTGCATTATGAAACAAAACCGTTTATAAGACCTGACGGTCATTATGAAATGACCCCTGCTCCCGATGTCATAACCCCGGTATTCATCAATCATTACGGGTGGCAGAGATCTCCAGCAGAAGCTGAACTTGCCGAAGGCATTAAGATATTAGGGACTAAACACATACGAAATTCCGAATATTTTAGGTTCCCACATCCCATATTCTATCATTGCAATAGTCAATCCTGGATTAAGCAACTATCCCGACACGGTAAATTATACAGATACTGTAAGGCCAATAATTTGCAATACGAATATAAGATATTCGCAACAAACGTGCAGAGAATTTTACATTTCTTGCATTTCAAGTAAAAATTACATAATGGATATTTCTTATGCAATAAATGAGCGGTATGTGGAATACTGTCTTGTTTCCATGGTTTCTTTACTCGAAAACAACATTGGAAATGAGATTAATTTCCACATACTTACCGACCACCTATCCGCATCATCAAAGATTAGGATCCAGAATGTGATTGCCAATTTCGATTGTAATATCCATTTCTATGAAATTCCGGATTCATGGATTCAAGGATTGTCATTGAATTGTTGGAGTAAATATTGCTGGTATCGCCTATTTCTACCACAATTAATTTCTTCCGATGTTTCAAGAATTTTATACCTTGACACCGATACGATTATAACGGGATCTATAACTGAACTGTTTAATTTAAATTTAAGTGATTATTCAATTGCCGGATGTCTGGATATTATGAGTTTCTCAGAAGGCATATTCGATAGATTAGGATATCCTTCAAAATTTGGATATGTATGTTCCGGTGTATTGCTCTTAAATCTTGATTATTTCAGAGTGCATGATTTGACAACTAAAATTATCGATTTTGCCAAGACCCATTCTGAAATTATTAATTTTCCTGACCAAGATGCAATAAACTATATATGTCATTCTTCTACATATCATCTTCCCTTGAAGTATGATATTTTAGCTCCATTTCTTGCGGACAGAGACTTCTATTACAGGCACTCTGCTGAAGTCGTGGAAATACTTAAAGACCCACGAATAATCCATTATGCCGGATGTAATCCTTGGAAAAAAGAAATACAAAAACACTATTATCATGATGTTTTCTGGAAATATGCGAATAAAATCGGAGGAATTCATCCAGTCAGTGTGTATTCTCCGAAGGTCAAGGTAATTATAACCATTAAGCGATTATTGGCACATCTTGGGATTTCAAAGTATAAGCATCTTTTTACGAATATAAATACAGATTTTAGCCATTTGTCGAATATATGAGTACCCAGAGAATTCGATATGTTGATGCGATGCGAGGACTTGCCATGATTATGGTAGTGATTTGGCACGTCTTTACTATGAGTCTTCATTGTGAAACTCAGTTTAGCACTTTGTTTAATTGGGTTTTACAGATGCCTCTATTTGTAATGATAAGTGGCTTTTTTGTCGGGAAATTGCTAAACTCATCGTTTATAAAACTTTTAAGAAAGGAATTTATCCATTTGGTTATTCCAGCAATTATTATGATGACAATTTACTGCTGGACATTTTCTAAAAGTTTTCACTATGTTATTGTTGACACATATAAAGGAGGTTATTGGTTCACATATCTTTTATTCGCCTATTTTGTCATTTTCTATGTAGCCAACAAGCTGATTGACAAATGTGTCACAAAAACACTATTCCGTAATGGATTGCATATCATTATAGCTATTTTTATAGCCTATGCATCTCAAATTGCATCAAGTTTCATTCATACATATCCTATAATATCTCTGCTCTCATTGGATTTATACGGATACTATCCGTACCTTGTAATAGGCTGGTTGATTTTTAAGTATCGAATCCCGTTGTTAAATAATGTTAAAACGGGGGGGGTGATTCTCTTTTGCCTCTTGTCTAATATTGCATTCTATAAATATGGAATAAGCTACCTTAAATATTTTGCAGTCCTGATTTCTCTAATAGTTAATACATCGTCTTTGATACTTATCTGGATTTGTTTCGAAAGATTCCCTCAATTATCTACAACCACAAGCACAGGAAGATTTCTCAGTTTTGTCGGGCGCAGATCTATTGATGTATACTTCCTTCATTATTTCTTTATGCCATTTAATCTTGGATTAATCGAAGATTTATGCATTGAGCTCAATTCCTCTCTGATGTCATATTTAATAGCAACCGTGTTATCACTAATCATAACTGTATTATCGTTAGGATTAGGCCAGATTCTCAGGCTCTCCCCCTTTACTGCCAAATATTTATTAGGCGTTGCTTCGATCAAAAACAATTCATCTTTAAGTTCTGAAATATCAACATCCGACCCTCGGTGATTATTACACTATATTACAGCGATATAAATGATTGACATAGCATATTCTATTACAGATAATTATGCGGATTATTGTCTTGTGTCTATAGGATCCCTGTTATCCATAGATCATGGGCAAGCAATCAGGATTCATATTCTTTCTGACTCATTCTCCGAGAACCTGAAATCAAGATTTAATGATTTTGTAAAGTCTCGTAATGCGAAAATTGAATTCCATGCAATTTCAGATAACTTTACTAAGGATTTAAAACTTGGGGTTTGGACAAAACATGCTTGGTATCGAATCTGTCTGCCGGACATACTTCCTGATATTCAAAAAATTCTATATGTAGATGTTGATATAGCATTTGCGAATAGCTTAAAGGATCTATTTGAAATCGATCTGGATGGATATTCAATGGGAGCCTGCGTTGATGTCAAAGCTATGGATAGTGAGGTTTATAGTCGTTTGAATCTACCGTCAGATTATCGCTATATATGTTCGGGTGTTTTGATGATGAATCTTGATTTCATGAGACAGAACAATGTCAAGGATCGCATTTTGGATTTTGCAAAGAATAATATTACGAAATTGCAATCTCCAGATCAAGATTCTATAAACGCTGTATGCCACAACTCGATACTGCAGCTTCCTCTTAATTACGGCATAATGGATGCATTCTATCGTAATGAAGATTTCATAAAGATATATAGAAAGGAATTGGTGGAAGCTTCACAAAATCCTATTATCATCCACTATGCCGGATGTCCACCCTGGTTTGCCGAAACTATTTCGCATCCTATGGAATATTATTTTTGGGAATCAGCAAAGAAAAATAATATTAAAATCTCCATCAGACATTGGTCACACGGCTTGCACCGAATCAAACTATGTGTAAAACGAATTTTGGCATATTTGGGCATGGAGCGATATGGATATATGAAACCTATAGATCTTGATCGGTTTATCAAAAGTAATTCTTAATAATCACACTTCATGATACCTAAAACGATTCATTATTGCTGGTTCGGGAGGGGGGATAAGCCTCATTTGATTCGCAAATGCATTGCATCATGGCGTCGAACTATGCCAGACTACGAAATTAAAGAATGGAATGAGGACAATTTTGATGTTAATATCAATCCTTTTGTTCAGCAAGCCTATATAGAAAAAAAATGGGCTTTTGTAGCGGATGTTTGTCGTTTTTATGCCTGCTATACGGAAGGTGGTATCTATCTTGACACTGATGTCGAGGTTTTTAAAAGTTTCGATTGTTTTTTAGACAATTCTTTTTTTTCAGGAATCGAGTATCAGGAAGGCGCTGCGGAGTATCGATTGAGCATAGATGCCTCAGTGTTTGGATGTATCAAACACAATGAGTTTGCAAAAGAGTGTCTGGAGTATTATAACGATAAGCCTTTCCGCAATGAGATAAATCAGATAACAGGTGGCACCGTACAAGCTGTGGCTACTATTATAGGTCATAAATATGGATTTAAAAAAGAGAATACAAATCAACAACTAAATAACGGAGCAAGAATATTCAATACCGATTATTTCTGTAATTTGACTAACAGGAATATTAGCAAGAGCATATATTCGCTACACCATTTCGATGGATCATGGAGTACAGAAGAAAGGGGTAAACTCTTTCAATTTTGCAGAAAGCATGACTTGCTACATATATATCGAGCCATTGAGAGGGTAATTCATAAAATTCATAAGTGAATCTAATAATATCAATCAATGAAAATTCTCATTACAGTTCCAATTTTATCTTCAGGCAGTGGACTGACAAGATACGTGTTCACCTTATGCAAGATATTACATAAGGACAACGATATTCAGGTTCTTGAAACACACGGCCATTCGCCTAACAATTATGCAAAATCAGAACTGATGGGAATTGATCCTAATATCAGTCTTATTACAACCGACTCAACTGGGAAAATAAATAAATATCTTAAAAGCATATTCATCACACGAAGATTTAAACCTGATATCATTATCTCAAACTATAATGCCCTTACTCAGTATATTCTACCATTCTGTAAAGGGAAAGCCAAGGTCATACATATTCTTCACAACGACACAGATGATTTTTATCGGATAGGCGCTATCAATGGAGACAAGGTAGATACATGGATAGCACCCACCAGTGGAATCGCAGAACGGTTCAACAAATACACTCAAAACAAATATCAGAAACGCGTCATAATAATCTCACATGGAGTCGATGATGCTACGCAATGCGTAGAGAGACACACAAAAAAGAAATTGGAGATTGCATTTGCGGGAGTTCTTTACGAACACAAAGGCGTTAAAGTTCTGCCAAAGATTGTGGAACAACTAAAGATGCGCAACATCGATTTCCATTTAACAATCATTGGCGGGGGCATCCTGACTGACTGGTTACATACTGAACTCGAAACTCTCATCAGCAGCAGGCATGTCACTATGACCGGAGTTATCCCTCATGATGAGGTATATGCCTATTTTAATAAATCTGACATATTCCTTTATCCCACGCACATTGATGCCTTTGGATTGGTAATTGCCGAAGCTATGATAAATGGCGCAGTTCCGGTGGTAACACATTTGCCAGGAGTCACAGATAATTTGATCGTCAACGGAGAAACCGGATTTCTGATTTCACAAGATGATGTAAAGGCCTTTGCAGATACAATCATTGCTTTATATGAGAATCCTATTTTACTATCCAATATCTCTCAACAAGCACACGATAGGGCTGATGCACTGTTTTCCACGAAGGTAATGGAAACAAAATATATAGATCTCTTAAATGCATTGATTAATGAATAACACTCCAGCCAACGTAGCGTTTCTTGATTTCAGTCCTGTATTTGCCGGGGCGGAACGTGTGCTATATAATGCAATTTCAAATTTGGATCGTTCTAAATATGATCCTATACTGATTTTCCCATTTCCGCTTCCACATCAAGAACGATATGAATCCCTGAATTGTAAGAAAGTCTGGCTGAACGATTCCCTGACATGGTGGATGGGCAGCGATCGGTGGAAGAAACCTTTAAGGGGTACAGACTTTATAAAACGAACTATTTTAGGGCTTCAGCTGGCTCATTTCATTTCGAAGAACGACATTCGGATTCTTGACGTGAATCTGATGAGAAATGATATTAAAATGTGGGTATGGGGTACTCGGAAGTTCACATCAGCTAAAATCATCGGGCATTATAGAAGCCAGAGCCTTGATTGGATTGCTCCGGCTGATGCTCAACGCTTATTTGACTTAGTGGTGTGTGTCTCCAGATTTTCTCGAAGTCGGTTCCTCACTCCCGGTGAATTTACTAAGACAGGTGTGCTTTACGATGCAGTGAATGTAGATGAGATGCATTCTTCTCTTTCTAAAGAAGATGCAAAAAAAGAATTAGGTATTGACCCGGCATATAAAATACTATCATCCGTCGGACAACTGTCAATTCATAAAGGGCATGATACAGCAATCAGAGCGTTTGCAAAATTAGCTGATAAATATCCTGATTATAAACTCCTGATTGCAGGAGGTGGTCGAGAAAATCTCATAAAATATTATCAAGAGATTATAAAGGAACTGAGATTGGAAGATCGTGTGATACTTCCCGGCAAACAATTAGGTAATATACAGACCGTATATCGGGCAAGTGATCTGACTCTTTCCCTTACAAAAGTAGGTGAAGGATTTGGATTGGTGCCTTATGAGTCATCACTATTAGGAACTCCTTTCATAGCCCCTTCGTTTGGAGCCGTCCTGGAATTCGTCAAAGATGGAGAAAGCGGGATGCTCGTTGATACTAACAATCTTGAAAAGGTTGTTGAAAAAATTGACTGGGCGTTATCGCATCCATCAGAAACTAATGAAATGGTAGGCCGACTTCAAAATATAATATATGAAAAGTTAACACCTCAGAGCCTGGCTAATAATCTGGACATCATATATACAGAACTCCTTAAGCAAAACTAACACATTGAATATAAAGATATTTATCCGTTCACTGCTTCCCAAGTTATATCGGAGTCAGGCATCTCATTGCAAGGCATTGGGATTAAATAACAAGATTCTTATCTTAGCCCCACACCCTGACGATGAGGTATTCGGATGCGGAGGTTTGATTGCCCGTCTGGTTGCAGAATGCCATGCACCACATGTCATAGTACTGACCGGCGGCGGAGGTTCGCATCGTGGTTGCTGCTCGACTGCCGAATCAGATATAATCTCGGCAAGACGGAAACTGACACACAAAGCAATGTCAGCCCTTGGTTTACCGGAATTGAATATACATGAACTGGATTTTACCGACGGACATATTAGTGAAGGCAATGTCGCAGAAAAGAAGAAATTGGAGGCAGTAATATCCGAAATCAATCCTGATGTTATTCTTGTACCACATCATGGCGAAGGATGGCCGGATCATGTTGCAGCACGGGATTTAGGTATAGAATTAGCTGGAGACGATATGGCGGTGTACGAATACTGCGTATGGATGTGGTATTACCGTCAGAAAAATCTTGACTGGAAGAATGCCTATGTCTTAAAGATGACAGAGGCTGAGCATCAGAAGAAAATGGATGCTATCAAGACTTATCATTCAGCCTTGGCTCCTTGTGGGAACCCGTGGGTAGGTGTTCTTCCGAAACTTTTCGTTGAGGCCAATTCCACTAATCTCGAACTCTTTTTTAAGATAAAATGAGTAAAGCTATCATCATCGGAGATTCTACTCATAACACTTTGAGTATAATTCGCAGTCTTGGAATTGAGAAAATTCCATTCGTATTAATTCTAAAATGCGAGGAAGACACATGCAATGTACTTAAAAGCAAATATGTAAGAAGAAATCAAGTTTTTAGGATTGAAACAATCGATGAATGCTCAGCTATCCTAAATGCATACGAAGAAAAAAATAAGCCTTATTTGATATGCACATTTGATGAAGCTGCGGAATGGGTTGATAAAAATGAACACGCATTAAGTAAAAAATTTATCACCCCCTGTCGGGGGAATCAGATAGGAAATCTGTTCAATAAAGAAGAACAATGTAAGTTGGCCGAACAATGCGGATTAACTGTACCCCAAACGGTTTACTTTAGCCGCGACAATGTTCCGGAATTATTCCCAATCGATTTTCCAATCATAATAAAGCCGCTATATAGTACTGGTGGGGAGAAGGGCGATATACATATCTGTAGGACTCAAAATGATTTAGACAAAGCGATCGAAAATACAGAACATTGCGATTGTTTTGTAGCGCAGGAATTTATAGACAAGGAATACGAACTAAATTGCGTCGGTGTAAGTTTAGATAACGGTATAATTGTGCCCGGTGCCATTCGCAAAATCAGGCATTATCCACTTGTCACCGGAGCTTGTAGCTTTGGCGAATATGTATTGGCCAAGGACTTGAATATCAATTGGAATGGACTGGAAAAATTTATCAAATCCGTTAATTATCACGGGCCTTTCAGTGCCGAATTCTTGCATTATAATGGAAAAGATTTCTTCTTGGAAGTAAATTTCAGGAATGATGGTTTAGCTTATACACCTGTAATTGCAGGTGCTAATTTACAGGCAATGTATCTTGATCACAATGTTTCTTATAATTCTGAGAAGGTACATCAAATCTATATGATGAATTATTCTGTAGATTATTTGCATGTAAAGGAAGAAAGATTATCCAAGGTTCAATGGTGGCGGGACTTTTTCAGAACCAGATGTTTTATCAACATGTCGTTTAGAGACCCCATGCCGGTTCTTGCCCATTATTTACAGAAATTCAATTAAAGTTATTCATTAAGATAGCAATTCTATAACAAAATCCATGAAAGTTCTTGTCTGCATACCGGGGTTACTTACTGGTGGCACAGAGATCCAGACATTAAGTTTATTGGAGGCTCTTGTTGCAGCAGGCCACAAAGTCGTGGTCGTATGCTACTTCGAGTATGCGGACCAGATGGTGGATCGTTATCGCCAGACAGGTGCAATTGTCGAATTGCTGAGTCCTGATGGCAAAAGACCAATCGGTATAAAAAATACAGCTGTCAGTCTTTGGAGAGGATTACGCCGTGTCGTTAAACAATATAAGCCCGATGTGGCACATGTGCAATACATGGCTCCCGGAGCATTACCGATATTGGTTCTTCGCGCCTTAGGCATGATGAAAATTATCGCAACTGCCCATACATCGGCAGATATTTATCCATCGCTTAAGCAGATTCATTGGCTAAACAAGCATATTCTGACGGCATTTCAATGCATCACTTTAAAGGCCGAGGCTTCATTCTTCGGGAATGCATCGTTATTCAGTAACGACACAAAGCTAAAGAAACACAGTAATCACTTCACGATATACAACAATCTCCCTTCATACATCGAATTAGCTGATACTCCTCGCAAAGGAACTCCGAAAATAATCGGTGTTGTCAGCCGTTTGGAACGAATCAAGGGAATGGATCTGGTTGTACCGGCATTTGCTGAAATATACAAACACCATCCGACAATGAGATTACTCATTGTCGGAGATGGTTCGCAACGGGAGCTTATGGAGCAACAGGTACGGAACGCTGGCTTACCAGAAGAATCTGTCCGGTTTGCAGGACGTCAAGGTCAGGATAAACTTCAATCATTCTACGACCAGATTGACATTCTGTTGATGCCTTCCCGCTCCGAAGGATTCGGATTGACTGCAATCGAAGGAATGGCTCGAGGTTGTGTGCCTGTTGTGTCAAACACCGGAGGACTTCCCGAGGTAGTGGAAGATGGAGTGTCGGGATTACTGCATACATCGGAATCCGTAGAAGACATGATTTCACAGATCGCATCTATTATCTGCAATCCGAAACTGTTTGATCAGCTGTTCATGGGCGCTCACAATCGCGCCCATGTCTTTTCTAAGGAGCTCTATAACGCCCAAATCGCAGAGTTATATAGCAAATTGCATTAATTAGTAGCGCAGTCTATCCCCGGCCGTGCACAAGAACGCACAATGACTATTGAAAATTCAGGCAGTAGAACATTAGCTGCAATAGATTTTTTCATTCATCACTCCTTTCCTGCCTTCTCGCGCATAAAGTAAACAATTGATAATTAATTATTAAAACGGCGGCATCTCCCTTTTACGCATTGCAATGCCATCGACATTGCCCCGCAATATGCATCAGGCATTGCAAAACTCCACTTTAGCCCATGTATTTACTTAATTACATATACTTCATTATCATCACCTACTTCGGAATAAAGTTCCTTTATTCGGGCGGCGAGATTGTCAAGAGTCCGTTTAACAAAACCATCCGGATGCGACTTAGCGGGCCGGAGATGTTCTGGTGCTTGACGTTCTCAACCGGGCTATTGGCTTTCTCAGCACCGGCAGGTATAGACCTTATGGCTATCCGCTTGATGGTACTGGAAATACTGTGTTTTTTAGGGCTTTTTCTGGCAAAAGACAGACCTATATGGAGTTATCCGTTGATAATCTATGTAATATATCTGATTTGGATTTCAATCGGGTGTCTCTATAGTCCTGCACCATTTTATGGATTCCGAGTAATATTGAAATACTTATTTCCCTTGTTACTCTGTCTCTTTGCGAGTGCCGTCGTGAAGGATCAGTACGTCTTTCTTAAATCCTCCTTATGGGCCAGATCGGTTGGAGTCATAAGTCTTGTTTTTTCTTTTGTTCCATTACTGTCTCCTCTTGTTCCCGGAGTATTTTGGTATGCAACAGCAAAAGCCATTAATTATATCTCTATAATGATTCTGTCTCTCGGATTGTTCTATTTCACAATTGAAAAGAAGAAAAACCTGATATACACCATTCTATTCATACTGCCATGCTTCCTATGGGTATTCCGTACATCAATAATGGGTTCTCTCGTAGCTATAATGGCATTCTATTTTATAAAATATCGAATTAAGTCCTTGCCAATTATCTTCGGCATCTTAATATTAGGTGTAGTTGCTGTTTTTACTATTCCAAGCCTTCGTCAAAAGATGTTTCATGATGACAACGTTACAATAGAACAGTTTAGAGAGGGCAAGATTTCCGAAGATAATGTCAATACTAATGCACGGGAATACATGTGGAAAGATCTTCAAAACAGATTCTATCAAGATCATGAAATTATAGGTTCCGGCACTGGTACAATTCAACATTATATGTATAATAATCATGTTTATGGAGGGCTGACAGTTCCTCATAGTGATTTTGTGCAAATGAAATGTGATAATGGACTAATTGCTTTGATTCTGTACATTGTATGCTCATTTACTATATTTATCCACTGTTGTGTGACTTATTGGCGAAATGAAGGGATTCCGATATTAAGATTATGTGCGATAGTAGCTGGAGCATCTATGGCAGGGGTGTTTGTTACATTATATTCAGACAACGCAGTTAACTACTCAATGGCCACGCTATCCATGCCATACGGATTTTATGGTATGATGTTGGGATTAAACAAACACTATTCGGAAGATGAATAAGATTATATTGGCACTATTATCCATTCCACGGTCTGTGTGGTTTAATTTCAGATATTTGCCATTGAAGGACGCAATGAAGTTACCAATTCTTCTTGCACCTAATGTCCGAGTTAAGAACATGTGGCGTGGGGGAATGAGACTGAACAAGGTGTGTTTTGGGGTACTCCATATAGGATTCCATGAAGCCGATGCAGTCGATACCTATTCTTGTCATACGGTAATCGACATTAGAAAGAATGGCACAATGGAATGTTACGACGTGCATATTGGACACGGCGCTATAATCTGTATTAAAGGAAACGGAAACCTAAACTTAGGAAAGAACTTTGCCATTTCAGGCACTACTAAAATTATATGCTCAGACAGAATTGAGATCGGAGATAATGTTCAGTTCAGTTGGGATTCATTGGTGATGGATTCTGATGCCCATTATGTGTTTAATGTTGATGGAGAAAAAATATCAAACACTGCACCTATAAAAATAGGAAATCATGTATGGATTGCAGCCAATACGACAATTTTAAAAGGGGCTACTATCGGGAATAATTGTGTGGTGGCCGGCAATTCGCTTCTTAACAAAAAATACGATCTTGATAACTATTTGATTGCAGGGATTCCGGCAAAAATAATTAAACCTATAGGTAACTGGCAATTATGATTTCAATTGTAATTCCGTTATATAATAAAGAGAAACTGATTGGTGATACTATTCAGACCGTCTTAAACCAGACATTCCAGGACTTTGAAATTGTCGTGATTAACGATGGGTCCTCGGACAATTCTGTAGCTGAAGTAGAGAAGATCAATGATCCACGAATTCGATTGATTAATCAAAAAAATACTGGAGTTTCAGCTGCGCGGAACAGAGGAATACAAGATGCAAAGGGGGAATATGTCGCATTTCTTGACGCAGATGATAAGTGGCATCGAGATTATTTGGAATCCATTGTTAATTTGATTAAAGAGTTTCCTGAATGTGATATTTTCTCGGCAAGGTATGAGTTTATTGATGAATTTGGACATTACAGCGATTCAATAATCAGAGGCATCAACCTGAATTGTTCAAATTGCAAATTAGATAATTATTTTCATATAGCTTCTATTTCGCATCCCCCTATATGGACATCTGCTGTGGTTGTATCACGTTATGCGTTGCTTTCCGTGGGAGGATTCCCGATGGGAGTTACAACTGGGGAAGATCTGCTTACCTGGGCTAAGTTGGCAATCAAATTCAAAATTGCTTTTTGCAATAAGATATTAGCTACATACTACACACCAACTACAGGTCCTGCAAGAAAGGATCCTGAGGATATTAAGTCAACACATGATGTTGTCGGGACTGAATTATGCCAATTGTTAAAAGAGTTTCCCGAATCCGGAATAAAAGAGTATGTCGCATTCTGGTATAAAATGAGATCAAGGATAAATATCGGTAGCAGGAATAGATGGGCCACAATAAAATGTGCGTCTAAATCTCTAAGATATAATCTTAAACAGATCAAACCATGGATTTTCATAGTGTTGTCAATTTCTCCGGATATTATTATTAAAAAGGCTCTCAGCCACTGTTAACAACTACCATGGCTTAAGTTCTCTCGTAATTATTTTTTTTATACATACCCGATTTCAATTCAGATTCTAATGAAGAATTTATTATATTTTGCATCTGACTATAAGATTGGATTAAGTCAAGTTTTGACAGACCAACTCATATCGTTATATGAAGCCAAGGTACCTGTTATCGCAGTCGCCGGCGAAAATGAGCAAGAATTCGGACTATCACAGAAACTATCCGACCGCTGTATTCCGATTACTCGAGTTCCAGGTCTTGACGCTCACAATGATTTCACCGGACTGGTAAATGAAATTGTCAACCTTATTCAGCTAAATGATATTGAAGTCGTTCATGTTCAAAACAATTGGCAATTGGCTATCGCATCCGCCGCAAAAATAAAACTATTAGGAAAGCTTCGGTTCAAAATTGCTTATACCATACATGGTTTCAGAAACAGCAGCCCTATTAAATCAATAATTGCCCGTGGAATTATAGGAAGCGCATTGTGGGTAAGCGCTGACTACGTGATCTGCATGACTGAATTTCTTAAAAAGAAGTTCAGTTTATTGTCTTACAAAATTGATCTCATTCCATTGGGAGTGGATGAAAATTACTTTTTAGATGAATTCGTCGTTCCCAAAACAGACTCATTGCATCTGGTATTTCCAGCTCAATTCCGCCAAGGCAAGAATCAGGATATGATTATACGAGCATTTGCTGAATATGTGAGGAAAAGCAATGACATTGCCGCAAGTCTTACATTGCCGGGTAGTGGGGATTTGATGAAGAAAATGAAAAGTCTTGCCAATGAGTTGGGAGTCGGCAATCAGGTAATATTCCCTGGATTTGTTTCGAAACAGCAAGTTAAGGAGCATTATCTGAACAGTAACATCGCCATTGTTGCAAGTAACAGCGAGACTTTCGGGCAGAGTATCGTGGAACCATTTGTACTTGGCCGTTGCGTAATCTCTACTCCTGTAGGAATCGCCACTGAAATAATTGAGGAAGGGAAGAATGGTTATATCTTCAGATCTCAAGAAGAATTAACTGAGCGATTGCTGGATTTACATAACAACAGGCAAAGAATCGTTGCTATGGGACATGAGAATTACAATCACCGCATGATATTCTCATGGAAAAATGTAACCGCCAGGTATATCAAAACAATAATAGAAGACCATATATCATAAATTTGACTATTCCGCAGGACTTTGTCATTGCCCTGCCAAAGGATTTCGGTATTATAGAAATGATTGAAACAAATACTAATAACGACACTCTAATCTCTTTCATCATTCCACTTTACAGTGTTAAGAAACGAGATTTTATTCGTTGCATGGATAGTATTTATTCTCAAAATATCGATAATTCGATATTTGAGGTAATTTGTGTTGATGACTGTTCACCAACGTCTGAGACCGAAGAAATTGTAGCAACGTATAAGTATAACGCAATCACCCCCCCCAATTTAACATTTGTTAAACACTCTGTTAACAAACGTCAGGGAGGCGCACGAAACACAGCGATAGATCACGCTAAAGGCCGTTATGTATTTTTCATCGATCAGGATGATTTTATATGCCAAGGGTGTGTTGATGTAATGGTAAGCGCCATCAGACAATATGATGGTATCGATCTTGTAATGTTCGACTTCGTGACGGCTGATGAGTACGGCAACGTCACTAAAGACGGATATTATAAATACAAATACAATAACAACTTCAAACTGATATCAGGACGGGAATTCCTGACATCACATGAAGTACCCTGGGCTCCATGGCTTTATCTTTATCGTACATCATTCCTACAAGACAATAACGTTCGTTTTGAAGAAAACGTTCGTTTTGAGGATATGGATTTCGTTATGAGATGCACGGCTAATGCAAAAGGAATCATATTCATACCCTCACCGGCTATAGCACATACGGAATCTGAATATCAGACTTCATCCATAGGCAACTCACCTCAAAAAATCATAGACTCTCTCAAACTTATATATAGAACAGGTCTTGTCGCATGCGATGAGTTCGACAAAGGACACCGCGACTCAGGACAGGCAATTCTTCAACATCATCTTTTCGGATATAAAAATCAATTTAAGACTTACCTTTGGAGACTGGGATATTCGGATCTATACGACAGTCTTACCAAATATCCTCCCCTGCTATGTAACAATGACATGGTATTATCGTTCATAGCCAATCATCCCCGGTTATCAACAATTCTGCTAAAGTGTGCCACTCCTGCCTTACGCTCGGTGTATTATTTTTACCGACTCGCCAAGAGTCAAAAGAAAGTGTGAAATACGACTTTTGGGAATTTTATGCTTTTCAATTCGTTTGAGTTCATATTTGTTTTTCTGCCGGTTGTTCTGCTGGCTTATTTCGGCCTCAACCGGCTGAATCTCCATCAGTAAAGCTGTCGAATGTGAAAATCAATGGTTTTCACAAACAGTACTTTATAACACGACGCGACCAATACATGGATCTTCGCCATCACAGCCATGCCTACAATCGAAACATCATGGAATACCTTCATGACGATAAGCATCGAGCACTCCCCGACGGCAACGCTGACGAAATCAAGAGACTCGTAGTCGAGTATGCGGACTCAATCCAATAATCCGACTGCGTAACGTGATTATCACGACTTGCCAACAATTAATCATTAAACAAGGAGTCGGAACAGTTTTCATTTCACAACACGCATCGCATATTAATTAAACATTACTATATGGCTAATAATAAGACGTTTACCCCCCCCAGACAACTTTCGGTTAGAGAAGATTTTTACACTAAAGAAATGTCCACGATGATGGCAGGTTTTGCCATATTGTTGATGATATGCACCCATTTATTCACTCATCCTGATTGGCTTAATAAAGAAAATGATTGGGTTTCTATTTTTGGCTATATTGGTAAAACAACTACAGAAGTCATAGGTCTGTTCGGAGAAATCTGCGTTCAGATTTTTGCATTGACAAGCGGCTATGCCTTGATGATGAATCCCCAAGCATACAGTACCTGGCAAAAACGATTCTCCAGACTCTTTAAATTTCTGATGGCATATTGGGTAGTCAATATATTTTTCCTAATTATCGGCTTACTGAACGGAGATACTATGCCTGACACTAAAGAATTGGCAAATAATATGATCGGTATTCAAACAGGACCTCATTTAAATTGGGTAAATGTTCCATTTGCATGGTATGTCTGTTATTATATAGAATTTATATTTCTTACTCCAATACTGATATGGGGATTCAGTTCTAACAAAAAGATATTAGACTGTACAATGGCCTTATCATGCATTATAATGGTATACGTCTTCCGAAAGATTCCTTCTGCCGCAGCTTATTACCTTTATCCACTAATGTCAACAGTGCTTGGAATAATTATAGCTAAATATAGTATTTTCAACAAATTGCACCGATTAGTTACAGGCCATTTACATTCAGCTCTTGTAGCGACTGCAATAGCATTGATTATTATAGTTCGTTATGAGATTCCTAAACTTAATCCTCTGGGAGGAAATAACTGGCAATTTTTTGTTGATATATTACTTTCGTTCATAGCTGCGCTACTTATTCTCTTCTCGGTCGAATTATTTCACCGTATCCGAAGCCGCCGCTTCAAGAAATTCTTTCTTTTATTGGGCGGACTAAGTATGTACCTTTGGTTTCTGCACGGCATCTTCTTCACAGGCAAGAATTTCCTGCAGTCTTTTATCTATTCACCGAAGGAACCAATCCTGATCCTATTATTATGCCTGGCCGTCACCCTCCCGGTAGCGTGGCTCCTAAAACGTTTCCAGACTTACCTCGACGCCAAGATCTTTAACTCCAAAATCCCCACTCCCCATCTATAGATTCCAATCTGCCTGATTAATTTGGGGTGTTGAATTTGTTGGACATAAGAGCTTCTGCGTATATACAATCGGAATAATATCCTCTGCATGATATAAGATTTTAAGGAATTGGGGCGTTATACCATTATGAATAATCAGGATTTTGTCGAATTGGCGTTTGACACGCATGGCGTACCCAAGGATGGCACTACCATAGGCCGTCTCCCTTTGCAGGTGTTCACTGCAAAAAGTTTTGCCGCGTATGCCGACAAGAATCCGGATATTAAAAACGACTATAAGCTCTTTGTATCCAAGCCAAACAAGTTTCTTTCATCGTCTTCGACTTCCGATATAGCATCGTTCTTGAGATCAGGCAGCACCCCCTATGTCATATCAGGAAATGAACTGGAGCTCCGAGTGGCTTCAGTATTCATTAACGCCGTATATGACGATAACAAACTTCTTGAGATTGCAAAGGCTCCTCTGTCTATCAATGTGAGGTCTCTGAAAAATTTCCGGATTCCGCTCACCCGTGATCAATATGAATATGCGGCAACAATCCAGGCTTACATGTGGCTAATGGAAAGTATAATCGCCCATACCATTAGCGAAGAATTGCTGAGCAAACTTTCCTTTATCCGCAATTATCTATCCACCATCAGGCTTTTCTATGTATGGGAAGCATACGATTCCTCCATTTTCCGCAAAAATAATATATCGGTAATCAAAAGCTGGCAGGATACTGTAGATCATGCTCTTGAAATAGGTGTCGACAATATCAATGATATCAACGACAAGACCGTGATGACCATATTTAAATATATAATGTCTAACCGTGGCAATCTTCATGAAACTATCAACAAACTGAAGGTCTTGCAATTCTATTTCTAATCCTACTTGCATCAACTGGATGTTGACACGGATCCATTTATATAATTGACCGTAAGGTATGTGGAGAGTAAACAAGATATCTATCTGCAATCTCAAAGGATTCAGGAAAGAATTCCCGGTAAATGTGGATTCTGCAAATGTACTGATTTTCGGCGAGAATGGTTCAGGAAAGAGTTCAATCTACTGGAGTGTCTATACCCATTATGAAGCATACGCCAAATCAAGGGAGGAAGCTGGAAAGTACTTCAAGCATGGACATCCCGAAAATCTCCGTAATCGATTCTGTGAGCCCACCGATGATTCCTATATAACAATATCTTTCGCCAACGATGCCAATGCATCTTTGAATATCACGGACTCCGGTTCGAATTATTATAGCGAAGATCCGGAAATAAGGAATTTCATGCGTGACACTGCCATAACCAGTGATTTCATGAATTATAAATTCCTTTCTTCCCTCTTTGATTTTGCCAACAGTTCGAACAATGACGTCTATAAGATATTCCGCAAACAAGTATTTCCTGTGCTGAATTTCAACGGACAGTTCCATGGGATAGACGATCAACCTCTCCCGAGCTCCAATGCCGCCTATCTATGGGACTATCTGCATGACAACATCAGCAATCTGCCGCTCAATCGAAAACAGGCGATTGACCTTACTTCTCCTAAATATAAGGCATATACGCGTCTGCTTAATAAATTCAATGAAGCGTTGAGCACGCAACTTGCCGGAATAATAATGGCAGCGAACATCAAGTTACATGATATATTCCATGTCGAGGCGGAAGTAGTGCTTAAGTATTCCAAGGCTGAGTTCAATCTCATATACCCGGACCGCAAGAAAAGCCGTGACAAAAAGCTGCACGATCCCCAAATTCTGTTGCATGCCCGCATGACTAATCCCGGCGTAAAGAATGCCGATGTCATCACTCATCCCAAGTCATTTTTCAACGAGGCGAAGATAACTTCAATGGCTTTGGCAATCCGGCTCGCTATACTTGAAACACGCTCCCCAGTCGACCACGCTCCATCAACCATATTTTTCGACGATATCCTCATAAGTCTCGACATGTCGTTGCGCAGACTTGTGATTCCTGTGATTCTCAACTATGCGGAGTCGCGTCAAATCTTCATCCTTACGCACGACCGTGCGCTGTTTTATCTTTGGCAGGAGGCCATTAACCATCGCAAACAGGAAATCAATCGCATCAATGCGTGGATAAAAGAAGAAAACAAACTACTTCCTCCCGCGGAGAGAAAACAGACGCAAGAACCGCCCAAGTGGCAAATTCTTGAGTTATATTCCATCATTGAAGACGGCATACCCGCTTCGAAATTCGTCAAGGCCAGTTCATATCTCGAAAATGCCCGGATTCATCTTGACGCTCTCCGCATTCATGAGTGCGCCAACTCATTGCGTCGTGCATGCGAAAAGGAATTGAAGAGGATTCTTCCGCTGAATGTGCAATATGCTGACGCAGGCGGTGCTGTGGATCTGAACGGTCTGATTGAAAGATTTGTCAAGTTCAGAGGAGAACTGAATCTGCCGGATGATTTCCGACAGCTCGACAATGACCGCAAACTGATAATGAATCCATACTCACATGATGACATTGAGACTCCTTTCTATCGGGAGGAACTCAACAAATGTATTGAGGTCGTGACCAGACTTCAGGATCTTAAGGCTTCCAAACTGATTAAACCGGATGATGTTGTAAACAAGGAATTTAAGATCAAAGCTGTAAATGGAGAACATTCATGCAGTGCCACAGTCCGATTCTTAGAAGAAACGGCAATTTGGACGTACAAGGGAAAGAAGTATTGTTTCGACTCGAAAATAGAGGTGATTGACTGTGAAAAGGAAAAACTTAAAGCCCCAAGAATCAAGAGTCTACGCAGCTTCTTCAATAAGCTGACACATGAGGCCGGTATCAAGGCAGACGCCAGACCATTTATCGGCGACTGCATTTCCTCAGTCTGAATAGTTATCCCTCAGCACACAGCAGATAAGTCTAATTTTACCCGTTTCAGCATGTGGCCAAAATTAATGCACTATGCGCGTTGCGGGCTCGATAAGTTTATGAAGTTAACTCATTAAAAAGGAAAGGGAACGGATTCCCATTACGCATCATTCATCATGCATTGTGTATTGATGGGTACAATCAGACTTTTATGAAGATTCTTCTTGTTCATAATAATTACGGTAAATATTCGGGCGAGGAGGCGGTCGTCGACAAGATGGCCACGATGCTTCAGGGCCTGGGCCACGAGGTGGCGCAGTTGCGAATGTCCACGGAGGGGCTGCGCGACTCGGCCGTCGGCAAAATAAAGGGTTTCGTGGCGGGTATCCATTCGCCGGCGGGCGTCCGCGCCATGCGCGAGGCGCTGAAGCGCGAGAAGCCGGACGTGGTCAACGTCCACAACCTCTACCCCTTCATCTCGCCTGCTGCGCTGCGCGAGTGCAAACGCGCAGGAGTGCCCGTCGTCATGACGGTACACAATTTCCGGCTGATCTGCCCTACAGGGCTGTTCATGCGCAATGGAGGCCCTTGCGAGTATTGCCTGCAAAAAGGCAACGAGTGGGGTTGCGTGAAATTCAACTGCGAAAACTCGCTATTGAAATCGGTGGGCTATGCGGCGCGCAACGCAGTGGCGCGTCTAAGACGCCATTACATCGATTGCGTCGACATATTCGCGTGCATTACGGATTTTCAGAGCCGAAAACTGATCGAGGCCGGATTTGACCCGAAAAAGACGGTCTTAATACCCAATTCGGTGGATGTCTCCGATGAAATTCTGCCTCCTTTGGGCGAGTATGTGGCTTTTTGCGGGCGATTGAGCCGGGAGAAGGGTATTGATCTTATATTAGAGGTTGCGCGCAGGCATCCGGAAATTCCGTTCAGACTTGCGGGCGAATGCCGCGAGTCGGCATTGATCGAGAATCTGCCGAAGAATGTGGAATTGGTGGGTTACAAGACAGGGAATGAACTGACAGAGTTTTACCGTAACGCCCGATTCATGGTTATGGCTTCGCGCTGGTATGAGGGATTCCCTATGTCGATTCTGGAGTCGGCACAGCATTACAAGGCAGTAATCGGGCCGGCTCACGGTGGCTTCACGGAGATAATCGGCGCGGGCGACGATGCCATCGGTCTGCTTTTCGAGCCGGGCAATGCCATGGCATTGGATGCCGCGGTCTCAAAGCTCTGGAACGACGAAACATTGGCCCGGTCGCTTGGCCGGATGGCCAACGGGAAGCTGAAGGCACGATACAGCACCGACGTGATTGCACAGCAATGGGAATCACTTCTCAATTCCATGCGCAATGAATAGTGGCGCGCCTCGGAGAGTCCTCGCTATCATTAGATGATAACATAAAGCATGAATACTTATTTCAATATAAATTACGAATTTGACCGCGGTCAAGTGCATCAGGCCATCGCGCGGCGGTTGGCCGAGCCGGGCTCGGACTACATCTGCGTGGCCGACGGCGTGATACTCAACACCGTGAACCGTGTGCCGGAGTACCGCCAGGTGGTGAACGGCGGCATGTTCTCCATCTGCGACAGCAGCTATGTGCCGCTGTACATCAAGTGGATATATGGCACGCAGTATCAGCAGTATTGCGGCAGCCAGATATTCAGGGACATAGTGTCCGAGGGAAAATATCGCATGATATTCCTCGGCACTCAGCAGAAAATCCTGGACTCACTGCAGAGGAATCTCATGGAAATGAATCCGGCGGTGCGGGACATGAAGTTCGTGGAGCTGCCATTCTGCAATGTCGACGGATTTGACTATGAGTCGATAGCGCGTATGATCGAGGCTGACGGTGCCGACATCGTATGGGTGGCGTTGGGTGCGCCGAAGCAGGAATACTTCATGTCGCGACTGAAGCCGCACCTGCGTCATGGCGTGATGTTAGCCGTGGGAGCAGCATTCAAGTTCTACAGCGGTGTAGACGAGAAACGGGCGCCTAAGTGGATGGTGGACCATCACCTGGAGTTCGTGTATCGCCTGGGCCGCGATCCGAAAAAGCAGTTCCGCCGCTGCTACCACATCGTGGCAACCCTGCCGGGCCTGCTGCTTGCGGAACGCAAACGCAAGCGCAACAAACAATAACGAATACTATCGACCGGGCAGGGACATCCCTCCGGCATTTAGCAATACGGTGATTTATAGACGGAAGGACAATAGAAACAGTAGATGTAACCGCAAATAACACCTCCTGTACTACTGTTCTACTGTCAAAAATAAACCTTGACACGTGCCGAAGTCTCGTCCCTACACCGTAGCCTACTGTTCTGTTCTTCTGTCAAAATATAGTCAACAATAATAATCATCAGATTTAATGAAAACTGCTTTAATAACCGGTATTACGGGTCAGGACGGGTCGTTTCTGGCCGAGTTCCTGCTCGACAAAGGCTATGACGTGCATGGCACCATCCGCCGCTCGTCGGTGGATTTCCGCGAACGTATCGCACATCTGGAAGGTCATCCCAACTTCCATCTGCATTACGCCGACCTCGGCGACTCGATGTCTATAATACAGGTGCTTAACAAGGTGCGGCCGGACGAGGTGTACAACCTGGCTGCACAGAGCCACGTGCAGGTCAGCTTCGACTCGCCGGAGTTTACCGCCGACGTCGACGCCACGGGCGTACTGCGCATTCTGGAGGGCATCCGCCAGTGCGGACTTGCCGACACCTGCCGCTTCTATCAGGCCTCTACGTCCGAGCTGTACGGCAAGGTGGAGGAGGTGCCGCAGAACGAAAAGACGCCGTTCCACCCCTACAGTCCCTACGCGGTGGCCAAGCTCTACGGCTTCTGGATTGTAAAGGAGTATCGCGAGGCGTACAACATGTTCGCCTGCTCGGGCATTCTGTTCAACCATGAGTCGGAGCGTCGCGGCGAGACGTTCGTGACACGCAAGATCACCCTGGCGGCGGCACGCATAGCACAGGGCAAACAGGAGAAACTGTACCTGGGCAATCTGTCGTCGCTGCGCGACTGGGGCTATGCACGCGACTATGTGGAGTGCATGTGGCTGATTCTGCAGAACGACAAGCCGGAGGACTTCGTCATTGCTACGGGCGAGCAGCATTCGGTACGCGAGTTCTGCCAGTTGGCATTCCGCCGCGCAGGCATCGAGCTGATATTCGAAGGCGAGGGCGAGAACGAGAAAGGTATCGACGCCAAGACAGGCAAGGTTCTGATTGAGGTATCGCCCGACTTCTACCGTCCTACTGACGTGGTGAACCTGTGGGGCGACCCGTCGAAAGCTCGCGAGAAACTTGGCTGGGATCCCAAGAAACGCACCAGCTTCGAGCAACTGGTGAACCTGATGGTAGACGCCGACATGGCCAAAGTGGCCGTGGAGCGCGCCGGCGAGCAGGTCAAGACCAACCTTGCGGAATATCTGGAAAAAGGAATAGTGAAGTAATCACTTCACTATTCCCTTCTACATTACACATTATTAATCCACGCAACAATCTGTGAATAAGCTAATTACCCCCCCCGAATGTAAAATTGAGGCATCACACCAGCGCTCGTGCGGACTGGACATAGTGAGATGCTGCGCAATCCTGTTTGTGATTGGTGCTCATTTCTTTTTGCACACGCCGTTCAACAATACGCCCTTCAACTCCGGGTCGATGTTCATACTGGGTATGCTCCAGTCACTTACGTTGATTAACGTGCCTCTGTTCCTGATGCTGACGGGTTACCTCAACCTAAACAAACAGGTCAACAGGAAATATTACCGTAACGGAATCCGCGTAGTGGTATCATACGTGGTTATCTCCATAATCACTATCCTCTACCGGAAGTATTGCCTCGGCGACACGGAGTCATGGGGAATGTGGGTCAGAAAAATATTGGATTTCAGCGCCATTCCCTATGCTTGGTACATAGAGATGTGGATAGGACTGTTCCTACTGACACCTTTCCTGAACATCCTATGGAAAAACATCGGTTCTCGACGCCACAAGCTTGTTCTGCTGCTGACACTGTATCTGCTGACGGCGCTACCCGATTTCTTCAACCGCTATGGGTTAACGTTGGTGCCGGCATATTGGGAAGCACTATATCCGGTCACTTTCTTCTATTTAGGTGCATATATCAAGGAGTATCAACCTAAAACCACCGACACCGTACGCATAGGGCGTTGTAATCTGCGCGTCGCCACGCTTTGCTTTGTGGGCATAGTGGGTATTTGCCTTATAAATCCGGTAATCAACATCGCGCTGTTCCAGCAGCGCTCCATGATGCATCTGATAGGAGACGGCAACGGAATATTCGGCGTACCGTTGGCCACGATGTTTTTCATAGCGGTGTATAGAACGGACTGGAAGAACTGTGGTGTGAAACGGGGGTTGGCCAAGGTGTCGGTATTGTCGCTTGACATGTATCTGTTCAGTTGGATATTCGACAGCTCGGTGTATCCCATGACGCGGGAATGGATGCCCGACATGCAATCATGGGGCATACTTCTATATTACGTGGCCGTAGTGGCTGCCGTATTCCTCCTTTCGATGTTTGCAGCAGCAATCAAAGATGGCGTATGGCGCATCTTTCATAATGCATAATAATCACAGAGGACTCAAAAAAAGGGATTGAGTTGCTTTCTGCACGTCACCCATCCGCAGACACGATTCACGATGCATTTCACGTTAATAATAGTATGAAACGGCTGGCTTTCATACTCGTGTCGTTGCTGTTCCTGCTGTGGGGAATGGCCAACAACATGAACGACACGCTGCTGGCGGCGTTCAGGCGCATCATGTCCATGAGCGACCTGCAGACATCGCTGGTGCAGTTCGCGTTCTATGGCGCCTACTTCTGCTTCGCGCTCCCTTCAGCTATATTCATCAGCCGGCATTCGTATAAAGCGGGCATCCTGTTAGGTCTGGCACTGTACGCGGCAGGCACCATGCTGTTCTACCCCGCGGGCCAGGCGGCGTCGTACGGGTTCTTCCTGTTCGCCATCTACGTGATGGCCGGAGGATGCGCTGTGCTGGAAACCACCGCCAATCCATACATCCTGTCGATGGGCAGCCCCGAGACGGCCACGCGTCGCCTCAACATAGCCCAGACCCTCAACCCGGTCGGGGCTATATGCGGCATATTGCTGAGCCGGCATTTCATACTGTCGGAACTGAACGTGGCTGATGCCGCCGAGCGAGCGGGCATGGACTCTCAGGCCCTGGCCGCTATCCAGCAACATGAACTGAACGCGGTGTCAGGCACCTATATGCTGATAGGCGTGGTGCTGCTCGCGCTGTTAGCCATCATTGCTGCGGTAAAGATGCCGAAGGACCGCGACTCGGGCAAGTTCGACATCCGCAGGACATTCGGCCGTCTGTGGCACAACAAGCGCTGGCGTTACGGCGTGGTGGCGCAGTTCTTCTATGTCGGCGTGCAGACGGGCGTGTGGTCGTTCACCATCCGTCTGGCGATGGACCGTTTAGGCATGGCGGAGAAGGATGCATCGCTGATATTCCTGTATTCCATCGTGGCGTTCACGCTGTTCCGCTTCCTGTTCACGTGGCTGATGGGCTATGTCAGGCCGGTCAGACTGCTGCGCGTGGCGGCAGTGGCGGCCATCGGCTGCACGTTGGGCGTTATATACAGCACCGGCTGGGCGTCGGTATGGGCGTTGGTGGGCATTTCGGCATGTATGTCGCTCATGTTCCCCACCATCTACGGCATCGCCCTGGAGGGTGTGACAGGCGACGACGCCAAACTTGCGGCGTCCGGACTGATCATGGCCATCCTGGGCGGCGCGCTCATCACGCCTCTGCAGGCTATGGTGTCGGACGCAGCCGGTATCGGCACATCCTTCTGGGTGCCCGTAGTCTGCTTCGTGTGCGTATTGGCATACGCTTCAATGCGAAATTCCCGTTAATACAAGTATGAAGAAGAAGGTATTTGTGTCGGGATGCTACGATATGCTCCATTCGGGGCACGTGGCGTTCTTCAAAGAGGCGTCGCATTACGGCGACCTGTATGTGGGCATCGGCTCGGACAAGACCATCGAGGAGCTGAAGCACCGCAAGACGGTATATTCGGAAAAGGAACGCCTGTATATGGTCAAGGCCATCCGCTATGTGACGGATGCCTTCATCAACACGGGCAGCGGCATGCTCGACTTCGTTGAGACAATGGATGCCGTGCGTCCCGACGTGTTCGTGGTGAACTCCGACGGCGGCAGCGACGAGAAGCGCCGCCTGTGCGCCGAGCGCGGCATAGAGTACGTGGAGCTGAACCGTGTGCCCGACGCCGGCCTGAAGGCGCGTTCCACCACCTCGCTGCGCAGCGAGGTGAAGTCGCACCTCCCCTACCGCATCGACATCGCCGGCACGTGGATCGACCAGCCATACGTGTCGCAGCATGGCGCCGGATGGGCCATCACTGCCTCCATCGAGCCGACGCACGAGTTCATGGAGCGCGGCGGCATGTCTACCTCCACGCGCAACGCGGCTAAACGGATATGGCCATACGAACTGCCGGACTATAACGAGGAGATGCTGGCGCGGCTGCTGTTCTGCTTCGAGAACGACCCTGAGAACAAGGGCCATGTCTCGGGAGCGCAGGATGCCATAGGTATCTGTATGTCGGGACTGACGCGCCATCATTACGACGGCCGGTACTGGCCCGACCGCATCGAGTCGTGCCACGACGAGGAGACGCTTACATGGCTGGAGCGGCACATCGTACTGGTGCCTATGTTCCCTCGTCGCCCGGGGTGCTCGGTGGTGGAGGGCAAGGACATCACGCCCGACAAGGTGCGGGCGCTGACCGAGGCGGCCGACCGCTGCTGGGACGCCATAATGCGCCATGATCTCGGCGACTTCGCCGACGCGTTCCGCGACTCGTTCCGGGCGCAGACGGCCATGTTCCCCGCCATGATGCAACCGGGCGTGGCGGAGTGCATCGACGCCATGCGCGACAAGGCGCTGGCATGGAAGATGCTCGGCGCCGGTGGCGGCGGATACCTGGCGCTCGTACTGCCCGACAACGCGGAGCTGACGCCCGACATGATTCAGATTAAAATAAGACGCCGGGGCATCTGACAACCGGCGGATTGTCAGGTCCACCTGACAATCCGAACCAACCCGACTGAAACATCGGGCCCGTATAGACTCGACTTAAACTGAAATAATATGAAGATAATACTGTTGTCCGGAGGGTCGGGCAAGCGGCTTTGGCCGTTATCGAACGACGTGCGTTCCAAGCAGTTCCTGAAACTGCTGACAGCCCCCGACGGCTCGAAGGAGTCAATGATACAGCGCGTGGTGCGCATGATACGCGAGGCGGTACCGGGCAATGACATAGTCATAGCCACGGGCGCGGCGCAGGAGAAACTGATACGCGACCAGCTTGGCGACGCCATCAGCGTGGTGACGGAGCCTTGCCGCCGCGACACGTTCCCCGCCATTATGCTGGCCTGCGCATACCTTAAGAGCCAAGGAGCCACGGCCGACGAGCCGGTGGTGGTGATGCCCTGCGACTCGTACACCGACCCCGAATACTTCGAGGTGATCGGCCGCATGGCGGAGGCCGCGGGCCGTGGTGCCGCCGACATGGTGCTGATGGGCGTGGAGCCGACATATCCGTCGGCCAAGTACGGCTATATCGTGCCTGACCGTGCGGCCTTACAGCCTGACGGAGTGATGCCGGTGAATCGATTTACCGAAAAGCCTGACGTGGCCAAAGCCGAGCGACTGCTGCAGGAGGGCGCGCTGTGGAACGGCGGCGTGTTCGCCTTCCGTTTAGGCTATCTGTCGGCCATCACCAAGAACGTGCGGCCGGGCTACGACTTCGCGTCGCTGCGCGACGGCTACGCCGAGCTGCCCAAAATCAGCTTCGACTACGCCGTGGTGGAGAACGCCGACTCGGTGGCCGTAATAGCATACGCGGGCAAGTGGAAGGACCTGGGTACGTGGAACACGCTGACCGACGAGCTGGAGGAGCGCACATACGGCAACGTGGTGACCGACGGCTCGGAAACATCGTATGTCATCAACGAGATGGGCATTCCGGTGATATGCATCGGCGCGAAGGACCTGGTGGTCGTGGCGTCGCCCGATGGCATCCTGGTCTCCGACCGCAGCCGCAGCGAGGACCTGAAGCGCCTGCTGCCATAGGCCTTTGATATATGCCTGACACGCGGCACGGAATGCCCGCGCCACTAAGCGATAAAATGAAAAACACGGCGTCAACTCTCGGTTGGTGCCGTGTTTTTCATTTTATCGTATTTTCATTTCTGCTTGAATAGTTTCGGCACGAATTCGGTCAGGTAGATGCGCCAGTTCTTCCAGATATGGCCGTCGCCGGTCTCAAAGTATTCGTAAGGATAAGCGTTCTTGTCGAGCAACGCGCGGAACTGCTTGTTGGCGTCATACAGGAAATCCTTGTTGCCGATGGCTATGTAATACAGTGCCGGCTTCTTCTCGAACTGGGTCTTCAGCTTGCCCTCAAGGTCGTCGTATACGGGCGATTTCACACCCTCACCCGGCTTGATGGCAGCCGAGAACAGGCCGATGTAGTCGAACATGTCGGGATATTGCTTCGAGATATTGAGCGAGTGGAAACCGCCCATCGACAGTCCGGCTATGGCACGGGCATTCTTACGTGGTATGGTGCGGTAGTTGGAATCGATGAACTTCACCACCTCGGGGAACGCCGTCTCGAACGAGCCGTCCATTGTCTTGGGCAACTGTGTCGTGGGAGGCTTCAGGCCTGCGGATGTCTCGCCGGGCGCGGCCTCCTGCGAGGCGTTGCCGTTGGTCATAACCACGATCATAGGCTCGGCTTTGCCCTGCGCAATGAGATTGTCGAGAATCTGTGCGGCGCGGCCCAGCTCGGTCCAGGCGTTCTCGTCGCCGCCCATGCCGTGCAGCAGATAGAACACCGGATAACGTTTCTTGCTCTTTTCATAACCGGCCGGCGTGTAGACAGTCAGGCGGCGGTTCAGGCCAAGCTCAGGGCTTTCGTACCATACCTTCGACACCGTTCCGTGAGGCACGCTGTTCACGCTGTACAGGTCGGCGCGCTCGCCGGGAATGATGAAGATATTGCTCACCGTAGCCACGTCGCGCAATAGATACACATTGGCTGGGTCGTTGATTTTCAGTGAATCCACCACGAACGTGTAGCTGTACAGTTCAGGGGCCAGAGCTGCGGGAGTAGTGAATTCCCACAGTCCTTTGTCGTTCTTTTTCAGGTCGGCATATCCGGGAGCATCGAACTCACCGTAAGGCGTCTTGATTTTCTCAGTGGGAAGGAAGTCGCCTGTTACCTGCACACGGTCGGCCGCAGGGGCCATAAGCCTGAAGGTGACGGTCTTGTCGGGATGGACTTCGGGCGAAATCAGTGTGGGTACTCCCCACAATGCCTGCTGGGCCGTCGCTGTCAGCGACATCAGTCCGAGCGCGGCTACTAATAATGTCTTTTTCATGATTTACGGTTTTATTTGGTGCCGACCAGAACAAAGCCTTCGCCCTTGGCGAGTTTGATCCTGACGGCTTTCTTGCCTTTGATTTCCTGGCTCTTGAGGCGGTCGCCCTTCTTGGCGTGGCTGTCGGTGATGAGCGTATACTTCATGGCGGGGTCGAGATTGTCGAACGTGACGGTACGCGTCTCGTCCTCGGCGTTGATGCCGGCGGTGTAGGTCTTGTCACCGGCGGTGCGTGTCAGCACAACATACTTGCCGGGATAACCCTCGAAAAACTCGGTGTCGTCCCAGCGCGTTGGCACGCCGCGCATGAAGTCGAGCGCGGTCTTGTTCTCCTCGGTCAGGTTGTCGGGGGAAAGGGCGAAGTTCTGCTGAGGGCTCTGGAACAATATGGCGGTCGCGATCTGGAAAGCGTCGCTGGTGCGACGCTCGTTGCCATTGGCGTCGCTGCGATGCATACGTTTGTTAAGGAACGTTCCGCCATATTCCATGGATCCGGCGGCGTTGCGGATGAAAGGATGCAACGCGCTGGACACGGCCTCGCGGTCGCAGAATTCCTGCGAGAATATCATATTCTCGGAAGCAAGCACGGCCTCGGAACCGATGTAGTTGGGGAACATCCGCTCCCAGCCGCGTGGCATGGTGCAGCCGTGGAATATCACCATGATGCCGAAGTCGTTGGCGTCGGTCAGTATGGCTTCGTACAGGCGCATGGTCTCCTGCTTGTCGCCGCCGAAAAAGTCCACCTTGACGGCCTTCACGCCATTGTCCTTGAGCCACTGCATCTCCTGACGGCGGATGCGCGGATTCTCCATCCTGTTGACGGGACCCTGCACTATATCGTTCCAGTAGCCGCTGCTGCTGTACCACAGTATCGGCTCCACACCCTGCGTGCGGCTGTATTTGATTAATTCCTCCATTCCCTTACGGCCTAAGTTCTTGTCCCACCAGTTGTCGATAAGAGTGTACTCGAAGTTCATTTCCTTGGCCAAACGGATATATTCGCGGAGGTCGCGGTCGTTGATGCTGTCGTCCTGCCAGAGAATCCAGCTCCACGTGCCGCGTGCCGGGTCATACTGACGGTTTGCGCCGTATACGGGAGCTACCACATCCCATGGAATAGTGGTCTCCACTATCGGCTTAATGGTCTTGGCAGCCGTCACGGTGCGCCACGGCGTGGCACCGGGCAGCGCGAACGCCGGCTCGATTGTGCCGTTGCCGTTGTTTTCCTCGGGCATCGGGAACTCTAAGCGGAACAGCCCGTTATCGGGATCGGACAGACGGCTGCCGCAATAGTCGCGGTTCACGCCGGTCTCGGTGACAAGCACCCAGCCCTTGTCACCTACACGGAACAGACCGGGGAAGGTGAAGCCGTGACCGAAGCGTGACTTGGTGTCGCGGGGCGCATCGGTGATGTAATATTCCTCGTAACTGGGTTTGGTGCGCTTCCAATCAACCATGGCGTTGCTCTGAGGAGTCAGAAAGAGAGTGGTCTGCTGCGGGAAAGCGAAACCTGTGGCCTCGCGCATGACGCGCACAGACCCGCGGTCGTTCTGATGCGGCAGCGTGTAACGAAACGCCATGTCATTGTCGGTCAGCACGAATTCGATACCCATGCGCCATCCCTGCGGATTCACGAACGGTATCGTGGCCTTTACGGCCCGCTTGTTGACGGTCTTCTTCTTGATGCGGTCCAGCGTATAGTCTATCACTGTGTCCTTGATCTGCACAGGTCCTGCAGCCCTGAGGTTAGTGGCCAAGTCGGCGTAATCGGTAACGAGACCGAGCGGAGACGGCGATACGAGCGTGTCGCTATCCACTATGACGCTGTAGGTTGGGGCCGGACCGACAGTGTCGATGGATACCGAGAGGCCTCCCGGTCCGGGGATGTTGAGTGCCGCGGCTGCGGCGAGAATTATGACGTTCATCTATATTAGGTATTAGGTATATTTAAGTGATGAGCTATGAGTGATGAGACGGTCAGAGAGGTAGTGCAAAATTAGCAACAAAATCGCAGAATGCAAAATCCGGTATATAGATAGGTGTATGTAGGTCGATTGTAGATGAATACGACGTAACGGCAAGGCAACCCCGAAGGAAGTGTGCCATGTCTTTCGGAATAAAAATGAAAAAAATTTACGAATGTTTTGGTGGAATGGCAAAGTTTTTGTAATTTTGCAAAGTCAAAACGGGAAGCCTACGGGCTGAACGTGATGCAAGCTTCAGTAGCTCAGTTGGTTAGAGCACCTGACTGTTAATCAGGGGGTCGTTGGTTCAAGCCCATCCTGAAGCGCCTTGTCCGTGAGGATCAAGTTTAGAGACAAGAAGACCAATCAGTATGCTTCAGTAGCTCAGTTGGTTAGAGCACCTGACTGTTAATCAGGGGGTCGTTGGTTCAAGCCCATCCTGAAGCGCGAAATGGCGGCGAAGTGATTCGCCGCCATTTTATTTGTTTTCGCTAAAGCTCAAACCTGAACCAAAAGAAGACGCCAAGACACTAAAATCAACGCTAAAATTACGGGTCAGCGGATTTTTCCGGTGGGTGGGGATGATGTCGGAGTATAGTGTTATCTT
>ENA-ORPD01000418-ORPD01000418.1-human-gut-metagenome-genome-assembly--contig:-NODE-418-length-44172-cov-4.451935_pt1 | contig 44172 bp, 40 predicted proteins | sample MGYA00242143_ERZ509076 | MGnify/ENA primary metagenome ERZ509076 (study PRJEB26280, sample SAMEA2338706) | human gut metagenome | biome: human gut; feature: human-associated habitat; material: faeces... | reverse complement strand
TTTTATATGGCAAGATTTACATTACCGAGAGATATTTACCACGGAAAGGGTTGCCTTGAAACTCTGAAGACTCTCGAAGGAAAGAGAGCTATGATCTGCGTGGGCGGCGGCTCAATGAAGAGAAACGGTTTTCTCGACAAAGCTGTGGAATACCTCAAGGAAGCAGGCATGGAGGTTCAGCTTTATGAAGGCATCGAGCCTGACCCCTCAGTTGAAACTGTTATGAAGGGCGCTGACGCTATGCTCAAGTTCCAGCCTGACTGGATAATTGCTATGGGCGGCGGCTCACCTATCGACGCTGCAAAGGCTATGTGGATAAAGTACGAATATCCCGATGTAACATTTGAGGATATGTGCAAGGTATTCGGTCTTCCCAAGCTGCGCAAGAAGGCTCATTTCTGCGCTATCCCCTCCACATCGGGCACAGCTACCGAGGTAACTGCTTTCTCTATCATCACCGACTACAGCAAGGGAATAAAGTATCCTATCGCTGACTTTGAGATCACCCCCGATGTTGCTATCGTTGACCCTGACCTGGCTGAAACAATGCCCAAGAAGCTTGTTGCTCACACAGGTATGGACGCTATGACACACGCAATCGAGGCATATGTTTCCACCGCACACTGTGATTACTCCGACCCTCTCGCTCTCCACGCTATCAAGATGATCGAGCATGACCTTATCGATTCCTACAACGGCGATATGGCTAAGAGAGATTCTATGCACAACGCACAGTGCCTGGCAGGTATGGCATTCTCCAATGCTCTTCTGGGTATCGTTCACTCCATGGCTCACAAGACAGGCGCAGCTTTTGCCGATTACGGCTCTCACATTATCCACGGCGCCGCAAACGCAATGTATCTGCCCAAGGTAATCGCATACAACGCAAAGAATCCCGAGGCAGCAGACCGTTACGCTGAGATCTCCGACTTTATGAATCTGGGCGGAAACAGCAAGGAAGAAAAGATACAGCTTCTCATTACATACCTCAGAGGCATGAATGACAAGCTGAACATTCCTCACAGCATCAACCACTACGGTGCTGACAGCTATCCCGCAGAGCAGGGCTTCGTTCCCGAGAACGTATTCCTGGAGAGACTTCCCGAGATCGCAAAGAACGCCATTGCAGATGCGTGCACAGGCTCCAACCCCCGTCAGCCTTCTCAGGAAGAGATGGAAAAGCTTCTTAAGTGCTGCTACTACGACACTGAAGTTGATTTCTGATAAAACAGTTCTGAGATGAATAAAAAAAGCCGCCGCTTCCGAAATAAAACGGAAGCGGCGGCTTTTATTGTTATAACCGATTCATTTATCCTCCAAAAAAAGGGGGAGCATTATATGTAAAAAGCAGCGAAATGATCTCTGATCATTTAAACTTATTGCTCATAAAAGCTCTTTCCGCCTATCAGAAGCTAATGTCAAATATTATAATGACAAAAGGGATTTTTATTGGCAAATAAAAGAATTATTCAATCAGAATTTTCTTCAAACACCTTTTCTATCTTGCTGCGTATCTTTATAAATTCATCTACAAGCTCGGGTTCAAAGTGGCTTCCCGATGATTCTTTCAGAATATCAATGGCCTTATCCACAGAAAATGCGTCCTTATAAACTCTTTTGCTGGTAAGCGCATCAAAAACATCGACTACAGCCATTATCCTTGCGCACAAGGGTATCTGCTCACCCGCAAGCGCCATAGGATAGCCTGTGCCGTTCCACTTTTCATGGTGGTAGAGCGCCATCTGCTCGGCTGTTTCTATATAATCGTTGTTTTCAATATTCCTGAGCGTCTGCTCGATTATCTTTGCACCCTCGATAGTGTGGGTCTTGATAACATCAAACTCCTCGGGAGTAAGCCTTCCGGGCTTGTTAAGGATACTGTCAGATATCTTTATCTTGCCGATATCATGCAATGGAGCCGCCTTGTACATCAGCTGCCTGTACTCATCGCTCAGCACCTCGGAATACTCAGGCAGACCTGCAAGATGGGAGCTGAATACTTTGAGATACTCACCTGTCCGCTTGACGTGCTTGCCTGTGAACTTGTCCCTTGACTCAACCATATCCGCAAAGCTGGAAATGATATTGTTCTGGATATCATTGAGCCTGTCATTTGACATACGAAGCGTTCTCTGCTGAACATACGTGCTCATGCTGGTGTTGAGAGACGCAATGAACCTTTGTGCGTTTCTGATAGACTGAGAGAAATACTCCCTGCGCTCATTGACCGCAAACAATATCATATAGCCGTAAATATTGCTCCTGTCATGCAGCGGCATAAAAAACGGGAGCGAATCCGTGCCTGCAAGCATATCCTTGTCGGGGAACAAATCATTTCTGAGATATCTTCCTGTTTCAACGTTATTTGTGCCATAAAAATATTTGCTGTATATCATATCATCGGTGAACGGTGAATTGCTATAGGTATGCTCCGTATCGTTCATATCATGGAAATCCTTGTTCACACAGACATATGTATTGCAGTTCATGTAGGATTTTAATATCCTTCGTATCTGCTCAATGTCGGTAACATTGGTAAGCTTTGCCATCATATTGTTCATGGAACGGCTGATGCGGTAATCGTCATTTATTCTGTCAAACATCAGATTAAGGGATTTGTTCACATGAGCCTCGGAAATTTCCTTACAGCCGCAGGATTCGGAATAGTCAACGGTGTATGGAAATTTATAGCAGCTTTCGGTCTGACCGCCGTCAAAAAGCTTTTTGAGGATATCCGCTATCATTTGGGCAAACTTGTCCATATCACGGCGGCAGGTGGAAATTCTTGGAAAATTGTACTTTTCCTGCTCAATGCCGTCAAATCCTGTGACAGCTACCTGCTCCGGAACCTTTATCCCTCTCTCGCTGAGCATTTCGCAGACAGTTATTGCCATAGAATCGTTTATGCAGACTATTGCTTCGGGAAGACCGTCGGGGTCATCAAGAAAGCCCTGCATTACCTGCTTGGTGGGATAGGAATAGAAGCAGCCGTAGCCGAAACGCTTTTCATCAAACGGAATGCCATGCTCAGCCAGCACCTGCTTGTATATTGCCTCACGCCTTTCGGAAATGCTGTTGCCCTTTATGCCCGCAATGCAGTTTATCTTAGTAAAATGGTGCTTTTCCGCCAGATGATCTACCAGCTTATAAAAAGCGTCGGACTCATCAAAAAGCACATTTGTGCAGCCCTCATGCTCCCTGCTGTCATCTACAACAATAACGGGACATGACCTTTTGGCTGCACATTTTATGATATCGTCTATGTAAAAATCATTTTTGAGCGTATTTGCAAATAAAACAACAGCGTCAATCATATTGGAGTCGATAAGCCTGAATATGCCAGCCTCGCCCTTGTCAAACAGATTATTTTCGTACAGATCTGTGGTAGTTGCCAGAACAAGATCCTTATATCCGTTCTTATCCAGTGCAAGATGGAGCGGATACAGATAGCTCTGAACATCGTCTTCATGGACCTTTGCAGCACAAACGGCAATTATCTTCTGACCGCCTATCACATTAACCCCTCGCTTCCGCACAATATGCAAAACTCATTGCATATATACAATAATTACATTGCTCAGATATTAAATATAGTATAGCAAATTATAGTATGCACGTCAACCGACATATTGTAAATAAAAGGCAATATTTTGCACGCTAATATGAAAAAGTGCTTAACACTTCACGAATGTTAAGCACTTGAAACATCATATCAGGCTTATTTGCCTGCTGCGATATCGGATATTACCTTGTTGATAAGCTTTCCGTCAGCCTTGCCTTTAAGCTCAGCCATAACAGCCTTCATATAAGCGCCCTTATTGCCGGAAGCGATAAGCTCGCCGAATTTTTCCTTGATAATGGGATAAAGCTCTTCCTCGCTCATCTGTGCGGGAGCAAAGCTCTTGATTATATCATACTTGCGCCTGTACTCATCGAGCTGCTCGGCATACTCGGCAGGGCAGGTATCCACCTGTTCCTTTGCCACCTTCAGCTCCTTGAGGATAACGCCGTCAACCAGTTCAGATGTGATATTATCCCTTGTGCCTGCGTCGATAGCTGCTTTTTTTACAGCAGCGATAAGGGTCTGCACAGCTTCCTTTCTGTCAGTATCTCTTGCTTTCATAGCGTCCTTGAGGGCGTTCTGCAAATCAGTAAATTCCATAAAAACAATCACCTTTCCGAGAACATTTCGGCCTTTTTGCCGTTGATATAATTATACCACAGTAATTTTCCGCTGTCAATCACAAGTTGATTTTTGCGGCACTGCGCCGAACTGATTTTCATATGCAAATTTATTCTCCTCAAACAGTTGAAAAAAACAAATCAGTATGATATAATAAAATATTATTTTACAAAGGAGCTTCACATAATGAGCGAAGAGAATTTGCCCGCAGTCGATAATGAGGACGAGGGCCGCCCTCCCGTTGACCCGAAAAACAAACTTTATACCGTTATCTCCCTGCTGATATTTGCTGTTCTGTATGCGGGCTGGTACTTTATCAAGGATAATTTTACACTCACATATGCACTTTATGCCGATTCTCTGACCGAGTCTCAGATGGCTCAGGTTATGAATGAGCTGGAGCTTACTGAGCTTCCCGAGGGCGCAGAGCTGAGCTATGCCCGTATGCACAGGAATTTCGATTCAGATACGCTTTACGCAGAGTTTCGCCTGCCGGACGGCTTCACCGAGGACGAGGATTTTGCCGAAGTCCTTATCCCCTACGAATATGGAAATGTAGCCGAGGACGAGCGCTTCACTGTTTATCCCACGCCCGACATGAACGCAGACTTTGTATATGGCGACAGCTATGTATGTATCGACAATCCCATGAAAAGCTGCCTTATCTATGAGGGCGATGACGGCACTTATGCGCTGTTCCGAACAGATGACTGTGACCCGTCAGTAAAAACCGCTTTCAAGGACGGAGTAAAGATACCTGTCAAATTCTCTAACCAAAATCTCGGCAGATAATGCCATCGGAAAGGATAGTCCCAAGTAATGCTCAGAAAAATCGGAACGCTTGCTGTTATGCTGGTAATATCCGCAGTATCAGGCACATTCGGAGCCGTATGCTCCGCTGATGACAGAACAGATTTCGGATATCATGCCGACAGCAGCGGTCTGTCAGTTTATATAAAAGACTATGACCCGTCACAGCAGTACAGCATAAGCCTCAACGGCGGCAAGGGCTTTATCCCCGTTTACGGAAAAAGCGGCGTGCATTTCACCTCTCTTCCCGAAGGCACATATCAGCTGTGCGCCATGGTAACGGGAAAGCGCTCCACTCTATCCGACACAAAGGCTGTATGTCTGGGCGACAGTGGCATAAATCATGACAAAGAGATTCTCATCAACGTAACAGGCATAAGCGAAGAGCATTACAAAGGCGGAAGCATCAGCATTGATATCGAAAACTATTCTCCATCGGAAGAATACATGATTTCGGTAAACGGCGGCAAAAACTGGCTGAAAGCCGACGGCAAGACAACGGTAAAAAGCGGATTTATTGCAGGAAACTACACCGTTGCAGTAAAAAGCAGGAACGACAGCTCAAAAATATCAAGAAATGTCGAAATAACCGTACCCGTAAAGAATTATGCCCCGGCAGGTCATGTAAGAGCGCCCATGATAAAGCAGCTTCCCGAGCTTCCCACAGGCTGCGAGGTCACTTCCCTTGCAATGGCGCTGAATTTCTATGATCTGAACATAAAGCACACTTCTCTTGCGGACAGCTTTCTTGAAAAAGGCGCATACCGTGAGAGCGATTACCGAAAAGTATTTGTGGGCGACCCCAGAGTTTACAGGTCATACGGCTGCTATGCGGAAGTTATCGTGAACACGGCGGAAAAATTTCTGAAAACCGTTCCCGACAGGAGCTTCAAGGTATATGACCTTACGGGCTGCGAGCCTGACAGGCTGTATTCATACATTGATATGGGCTACCCTGTGATAGTCTGGGCAACAAGCAAGATGATGCCCACCACAAAGGGAGCCACATGGACGGACAGATCCACAGGCAAGACTATCAAATGGATAGGCAACGAGCACTGCCTGCTGCTTACGGGATATGACACTGAAAACAATCTGGTTTTTGTAAATGACCCTCAGGCAGGCACGGGAACATATAAGCTCGACCTTTTTGAAGAGCGCTTTTTTGACCTTGGAAAGCAGGCTGTGGTCATCATCGAGACTACGTAAATTTCTCCTGAAAACTGCACAAAATTTACATAAAATTTTATATTACATATGTTTATTTTAAAATATACTTGCATTATTTCAGAGAATGTGTTATAATGAATTATCAATATGCGCAGCTATGCCTTGGCAGCTGCGGAAAAGAACCGGAGGAACTATTTTAATGAAAACATACGGAATCATCTGCGAATACAATCCTTTCCATAACGGACACATTTACCAGATAGAAGAAACCAAGAAGCAGACAGGTGCTACTCACATCGTTGCAATTATGAGCGGTAACTACGTTCAGCGTGGCGAGCCTGCTCTTATGGACAAGTTCAAGAGAGCTGAGATCGCTGTAAAGAACGGTGTTGACCTTGTTATTGAAATGCCCGTTCAGTACTGCCTTGCAAATGCTGAGCTTTTTGCACGCTGTGGTGTTATGCTCCTCGGCTCCCTCAGATGCGTTGAAGGTATCTCTTTCGGCAGCGAAAGCGGCAGCATCGACCAGCTCAAGGAATGTGCAGACGCTGTTATGGCTGTCACCACCCCCGAGAACCTCAAGCCTCTGCTTGAACAGGGTATGCCTTTCCCCGACGCTATTCATCAGCTGGTAACTTATAAGTATGGCCCCCTGGTAGGCGACGTGCTCAACTCCCCCAACAATATTCTTGCTGTTGAATATCTCAAATCACTGAAAATTCTCGGTCTTATGGATAAGATACAGCCCTTTACCGTTAAGCGTGAGGGTGCTGCTCATGACGGCGAGGAGCACAGCGGAAACATCGCAAGCGGCGAATATATCCGCAGACTTATCGACGACGGCGAGGACTTCTCTGCATTCGTTCCCAAGGACACTGCCGACGCTATCAACGAGTACGATGACAAGGAGCTTCTCTGCTGGTTCGAGAACTTTGAAAGAATACTTATGTACCGCCTGAGAACCATTTCTCCTCAGGAACTGGCAACAGTTCCCGATGTAGGTCAGGGTCTTGAAAACAGGATCTTCCAGGCTGCAAGAATGTCAGGCACACTCGAGCAGCTGCTCAACGCCATCAAGGTAAAGCGTTACCCCATGGCTCGTATCAAGAGAATACTTCTCAACACACTTTTCGGCATCAAGTCCGAAGACCTGAAGGCTCCTCCTATGTACGGAAGAATCCTTGCCCTCAACGACAGAGGAACAGAGATACTCAAAATGGCCGGTTCTCTCCCCGAGGACAAGTTCTCCATTCCTTTCAGCTCCTCTCTCAAGGATTTTGTTGACAGCAACAAGGAAAATCCCAGAGCTATGCGCTCTATCGGCATGACCACCGTTTCCAGTGATATTTACACACTCGGCGCAAGAAATATCCGTCCCAGCGGCATGGATTTCACCGCCAAGATAGCATATGAAAAGCTTGAAGGCTTTGTATCCGAGCTTCCCGCTGACCTTAAGACCACTGCTCATGCAGGCACTGTTGAGCAGGTAAACAAGGAAAGAGCTGCCGAGGCTGCTGCCAAGAAGGCTGCCGAAGAAGCAAAGAAGGACGACTCCGCCGAGGAATCAAAGGAGAACTGATTTTATGACACAGGATAAGATCAACCGCATCAATGAGCTTGCTCACAAGGAAAATCTTACTGATGAAGAGAAAGCTGAACAGGCTGCTCTCAGGGACGAGTACCGCAAGAGCGTTATCAGCAATCTGAAAAGTCAGCTTGACAATGTTAAGATAGTTGATGAAGAAGCCGTTGAAGAAGAGCTTGAAAAAGAAGAAAAGACTGACAAGTGATATCATGCTCCGTCCTTGCGGCGGAGCATTTTTTTCAGAAAGGAGCTTCCAAAATGATGGACTTTGATATAAATTCGCTGAAAACGCCCTGCTATGTCACCGATGAACGGCTGCTTGAAAAGAACATGAAAATTCTCCGCAGCGTTTCCGAAAAGACAGGCTGCAAGGTGCTGCTGGCTCAGAAGGCTTTCTCAATGTACAGCACATATCCCCTAATGGCAAAATATCTTGACGGCACAACTGCCAGCGGACTGTATGAAGCAAAGCTGGGATACGAGGAAATGCCGGGAAAGGAAGTACACATCTTCTCCCCTGCCTATCGCCCCGATCACTTTGAAGAGATAACACAGATATGCGGTCACATTATCTTCAACAGCTTTAACCAGTGGAAGCGCTTCCGCCCCATGGTAAACAAGGCGATATCCGAGGGCAGGCACATTGAATGCGGTATCCGTGTTAATCCCGAGTATTCCGAAATAGCAACGGATATCTATAACCCCTGCGCAGGAAATTCCCGTCTGGGAGTTCGTGCTTCCGACTTTGAGGAATCCGAGCTGGAAGGCATCAGCGGTCTGCATTTTCATACCATGTGCGAGCAGAACAGTGACGTTCTGGAGCGCACTATCCCCCATTTTGAGGAGAAATTCGGCAAGTACCTTTCAAAAATGAAGTGGGTAAACTTCGGCGGCGGTCATCACGTCACCAGAGATGATTATGATGTTGACAAGCTTTGCAAGGTCATCAGCTGCATTCAGGATAAATACGATGTTCAGGTATATATTGAACCTGGTGAGGCAGCGGCTCTTAATGCAGGCTGGCTTATATCGGAAGTGCTTGAAGTGTTTGAAAGCGGCGGAGTGAGCCATGCCATAATTGACGCATCGGCTGCCTGCCATATGCCCGATGTGCTGGAAATGCCATATCGCCCCAACATCATAGGCAGCGGAAAGGCAGGCGAAAAGCCTTACACCTATCGTCTCGGAGCCGCTACCTGTCTGGCCGGAGATATCATCGGCGACTATTCCTTTGACAAGCCCCTTTCCGTAGGCGACAGGCTTATTTTCTGCGACATGGCAATATACACCATGTGCAAAAACAACACCTTTAACGGCATCGGACTTCCTGCTATTTACCGCATAGACACTGACGGGAAAATCCATCTTGAACATGAGTTTGGATATGAGGATTTCAAGTGCAGGCTTTGATTTAACCGAATATAAACAAAAAAGCTTATGTGCCAAAGTTGATTGGTACATAAGCTTTTGTTTTATTTCATTAAAATTATTTAAGTGCCATCATTGCTCTCTTGCCGATATCGTGACGGTAGTGAGCATTTTCAAAGGATATCTTATCCACTGCCGCATAGGACTTTTCAAGTGCCTCGGGAAGTGTAGCGCCGGTTGCGGTCACGCCAATAACACGTCCGCCGTTGGTGTAGAACTTGCCGTTCTCATACTTGGTGCCTGCATGATAAACAAATGCGCCCTCGACCTGACCCTTATCGTCAAGTCCGTGCATTTCCAGTCCCTTGGGATAAGACTTGGGATATCCGCCCGATGCCATAACAACGCAGGTGCAGTATTCCTTTTTCCACTTGATGTCAACATCTGCAAGAGTGCCGTTGTAAATAGCCTCGAATATCTCGCAGAGGTCGCCGTCCAGCAGAGGAAGAACTACCTGTGTCTCGGGATCGCCGAAACGGCAGTTATACTCAATAACTCTGGGGCCCTTGGGGGTTATCATAAGACCGAAGTAAAGGCAGCCCTTAAAGGTGCGTCCCTCGGCGTTCATAGCGTTGATGGTAGGCAGGAAGATCTTCTCCATGCACTCCTTAGCCACCTCATCGGTGTAATAAGGGTTGGGAGCAACTGTGCCCATTCCGCCTGTGTTAAGTCCCTCGTCATTATCATAAGCACGCTTGTGATCCATGGAGGATATCATGGGAACTACAGTCTTGCCGTCTGTAAAGGAAAGAACTGATACCTCAGGACCCGTAAGAAATTCCTCGATAACTACAGTTGCACTGCTTTCGCCGAACTGCTTGTCATCTATCATGGACTTTACAGCCTCAACAGCCTCTTCCTCGTTCTGAGCGATTATAACGCCCTTGCCCAAAGCAAGTCCGTCAGCCTTGATAACTGCGGGATATGTGTTCTGCTCCTTAAGATATGCGATAGCGGAAGCACTGTCGGAAAATACTTCATATCCTGCTGTGGGGATATTGTACTTCTTCATCAGGTGCTTGGAAAATACCTTGCTTCCCTCAATAATGGCAGCAGCCTTGTTGGGACCGAAGGTCATGATTCCCTCTGCATTGAGAGCATCTACCATTCCCAGAACCAGAGGATCATCGGGAGCAACTGCAACCATATCGACCTTGAGCTTCTTTGCAAGAGCCACAACGCCCCCGATATCGGTTGCCTTAACGTCAAAGCACTCGGCATAGCGGGAAATTCCGCCGTTTCCGGGTGTGCAGTAAAGCTTGTTAACACGTGGACTTTCGGCAAGCTTCATTATAATAGCGTGCTCACGTCCGCCGCCGCCTACTACCAGTATATCCATTTTTTTCATCCTTTCAGAAAGTTTTAGTCGATTGTAAAGGAATCTATTATCGCCTGAGCTTCCGACTGTGCGGAATCGAACTGCTCCTCTGCTGCTGTAAGTATTATGCTGTAAAGGCAGCTGTCATCAACAGTGACGATATGCTTTGTGCAGAGAGTCATTCCCTCAGCTTCACGCTTTATCGTAACAAAATAGCCGTCACAGCTTCCTGCCGTGCAGGCACCGCTGTCAGCAACGGTATAGTCAGCCATGCTATTGTACTGCTCTTCCAGAAGAGCGCCTATCTCAGCAACTGAGCTTCCGCCCGTACCCTCGTTCACCTGAAATATGAGCAGTGTTGCGGCTTCGGTGTCGTTATGAGGATATGCAGGCTGCAATGCGCAGTCGATACCCTCCTGCTGAACATCAGATTTTTTCCATGTATCGGGTATCTCAATGGAATATCCGCTGCCGCTGTATATCACAGGTTCAGTCGCTTCAAAAGCAGAGGTCTCTATCATCACATCGGGATCATCGGCAACAGAGCTGTCAGCCGCACCGCACGCAGTAAGCGCCAGTGCCAGCGACAGCATAATGATAATTTTTTTCATCATTAGTGGTGGAAGAGACGGATTCCTGTAAATGCCATTGCGATATCGTACTTGTTGCAGGTCTCGATAACGTTGTCGTCACGGATAGAGCCGCCGGGCTGTGCGATATACTTAACGCCTGACTTATGAGCACGCTCGATATTGTCGCCGAAGGGGAAGAAAGCGTCGGAACCGAGGCAAACATCGGTGTTCTTAGCGATCCATGCCTTCTTTTCCTCAACAGTGAGGACTTCGGGCTTCTCGGTGAATACCTTCTGCCACTCACCGTCTCTCAGAACGTCCTCATACTCATCGCCGATATAAACGTCGATAGCGTTGTCACGGTCTGCACGTCTTACGTCAGCCTTGAAAGGAAGAGCCATTACCTTGGGGTTCTGTCTCAGCCACCAGTTGTCAGCCTTCTGACCTGCAAGACGTGTGCAGTGGATTCTTGACTGCTGACCTGCGCCGATGCCTATTGCCTGGCCGTCCTTTACGTAGCAAACGGAGTTGGACTGGGTATATTTAAGGGTGATAAGGGAAATGAGAAGATCATTCTTCTTGTCATCGGGGATATTCTTGTTATCGGTAACAATATTTGCAAGCAGCTCTGTGTTGATATCAAGCTCGTTTCTGCCCTGCTCGAATGTAACGCCGTAAACCTGCTTTCTCTCGATAGGAGCGGGAACATAGCTCTCGTCTATCTTGATTATATTGTAAGTGCCCTTTCTCTTGGACTTGAGAATTTCAAGAGCCTCATCGGTGTAGCCGGGAGCGATAACACCGTCGGAAACCTCTCTCTGGATCATCTTTGCGGTGCAAACGTCGCACACGTCGGAAAGAGCGATGAAATCGCCGTAGGAGGACATTCTGTCAGCGCCTCTTGCTCTTGCATATGCGCAAGCCAGAGGAGAAAGTTCGCCCAGATCATCTACCCAGTAGATCTTCTTGAGAGTGTCGGAAAGAGGCTTGCCTACTGCTGCGCCTGCGGGAGAAACGTGCTTGAAAGAAGTCGCTGCGCAAAGACCAGTTGCCTTTTTAAGCTCCTTTACAAGCTGCCAGCCGTTGAAAGCGTCCAGGAGATTGATATATCCGGGCTTACCGTTGAGAACTTCAATGGGAAGCTCGCTGCCGTCTGCCATAAAAATTCTTGAAGGCTTCTGATTGGGGTTGCATCCGTATTTAAGCTGCATTTCGTTTGCCATGATTATTACTTCCTTTCAAAATCATTCGCACTTGGCGTACTTGTTGATGATCCTTGACTCGCACTTGCCTGTTGCGATGTCGATATATCTTACAAAAAGGGATACCTTGTTATCTTCATTAAGAGCGTTCCAAACCTTTGAAGCAAACTCATCAATGCTGTCATTGCCAAGCTCTACCTTCTTAGGCTCGCCCTCAAAGCTGGGAAGAGGATTGCCGTCGCCCATATAGGTGTGGATAAAATGACCAACACCGTTTACAGGTGTACTGTAAGCAAAGGTAAATCTCTCGCAGGAATCGGGGTTGCCGTCTGCGGACTTGAGGATAGACATTGCGTAGTTGTACTCGCCGTTCTCAACGTGCATGATGCCTGAAATTCTGGGGGTGAAGTTGGGAGCGTCGTCCTCGTACTCTCTTGTTCTGAGAGACTGCTCAAAGGTCTGCTGCTTGTCCATAAGCTCGTAGATGGTATCGGTCTGGTCGCCGTTGGTAACGATGGTCTTGTTGCCAAGAACTCTTACGGGAGAGTAGATGATAAGATGGGGATCGGACAGCTTTGAAGGGTCAGCAGCCTCGGTCTTGATGCCGTCAGCTGTTTCGGTGAAAACTCTGTTGCGGGAGTTTACGCTTCTACCCATGATAAAATATGCGGTAACAGCAGTCTTGCCGTCTGCCGATCTGCCTATAACGATTCCTCTGCCGGGATATGCGTTGGAATTAAGCTCGTTTTCAAGTGATAATGTTTTCATTGCTCAATCGTCCTTTCGGTGTTTTATGTGACCAAGATAACAGGTCGTTCTGTATGGTATTGTGACCTTTCCGCCCTTTTCGTATCTTGAAAAAATATCTGTAAGCGCTTGGCGGATATATCCATGCCCCTCCTGCCCCTCATTGGGAACATAGGAACGGGAAAAGTTATCCCCCAGAAAACGCTCAAGGTCATATTCTTCCTCAAAGAAATATTCGGTATATTCACAGTCGGTAAGGAAATCATTCCTTAAAAACCTGTCCCCGTCGCCTGTTGACATAAGCCCTGCATGACCGCCCTTGTAATTGGGACAGGCACGCTTCATAAGCTCATCTCTTTCGTCGATCATGGGGCAGCTTACACGGTCATTGAATATGATCGCTGCAAGCTTTTTATCGGTAAGTATCCTCTCGCACTCTTTTGAAAAGCTCGGGGCATCGAACCAGTGAAAAGCAGTTGCCGCCGCAACAAGTCCCACTGAATTGTCGGGAAGCCCTGTATGCTCGGCAGTGCCGTTTATCACGCTGATGTCCTTATGGGATAATATCTTTCGGAGCATATCTGCGTTGGGTTCAACAGCAGTGACTTTCCATGGCTTGTTCATATGCAGTCTGGTGAAAATTCCCGTGCCTGCGCCAATATCCGCAGCAGAATCGGTCTGAGCCGTTTCATAAAGATATTCGATAAGCTCCGTGGGATATGACGGGCGGTACCTGGCATAATCGTCAGCCTTGCCCGAAAATTTACCGATATTATTCGGTGACATATGCCACGCCGTCTTTTACCTGCACCTTGTCCTGGCAAAGAAGTGAAACAGCGTGAGGAAGTATCTTCCATTCAGCCTGCTCCATAACTCTTCTCTGGAGTACCTCGGGGGTATCGCCGTTCTTGACTTCAACGGCTTTCTGGAGAATGATAGGTCCGCCGTCGCAAACTTCCGTAACAAAATGAACTGTAGCTCCCGTTACCTTTACTCCCCTTTTGAGAGCTTCCTCATGGACTTTAAGACCATAGTAGCCCTTTCCGCAGAATGAGGGTATAAGTGCAGGGTGAACGTTCACCATCTTATAAGGATATGCCTTGCAGACCTGCTCATCAAGAATGGTCATAAAGCCTGCATATACGATGATATCAGCCTTTTCAGCCCGCAGAGTTTCAAGCATCGCCTTGCTGTACTCGTGGCTGTCGGCATAGTCCTTTCTGGGAAGAACAATGCCCTTTATGTCGTTCTGAGCAGCTCTTTCAAGAGCATATGCGCCCTCCTTTGAGGAGATAACGCAGGTTATCTTTCCACCCTGAAGCTCTCCACGCTTTTCGGCATCTATCAGAGCCTGAAGATTTGTTCCGCCGCCTGATACAAGCACGACTATATTTTTCATAAGCCTTGTCCTTTCAGGATCTATTCAAAAAATCCATTGTTCTGAGAATCCGATTTTTCAGCTGCTTTTCCGCCCTTGTAGCTTGAAACGGCAGCCGCAATGTACAGTCCGTCGCCTACAAGAGAAAATGCCGCCATGCCGTTGAGCAAATTTGTCATTGCGTTGTGTGAAACGCCCGCAGCCTCGCCCACGAAACTGAACATTCCGCCTGCAAACAAAAGTACGATCGCAAAAAGAATACTTATAACAGTAGCGGCGATATACATTCCCGTTGAAACGTAAGCCATATTCTTTTTGGAATTGCTGTAGGCTATCCACGACACAATAACAGCGATAACTCCGAAAAGGTTGACGGAGGGTATCGTCCAGATAAGCGCTATAGTTCCCAGTATCATTGCTTTTTTCAGCTTGGTGTTATTCATTGTCCTGTTCCTCTTCCAATGTAAAAACATACGGCTGTACAAATTTTTATACAGCCGTATTGTGATGTACTCAGCAGATGATAACGCCCTCGTCGCTCTTTACAAGCTCGCCCATAACGTAAGCTTCCTCGCCTGCGTTTCTTACAGCCTCAACAGCCTTGTCAGCGTCGTTCTTGTCAACAACAACGACCATACCAACACCCATATTGAAGGTGTTGAACATATCTCTCTCAGGGATCTTTCCTGTCTTTGCGATAAGGTCGAAGATAGGAAGCACCTGAACTGCGCTTCTGTCGATCTTAGCGGAAATTCCTGCAGGAAGAGAACGGGGAATATTCTCATAGAATCCGCCGCCTGTGATGTGGCTGAGGGACTTTACCTTAACGGAATCAAGCAGGCTCATTACAGCCTTTACGTATATCTTTGTGGGAGTCAGCAGGCACTCGCCGAGGGTAGTGCCAAGGTCTGACTGATGACGGTGAAGGTTCTGCTCGTTAATAGCAAATACCTTTCTTACCAGTGAGAAGCCGTTGGAATGAACACCGCTGGACTTGATAGCGATAACAACATCGCCCTCCTTCTGCTGGGAAGGATCAATGATCTTGTTCTTATCAACAACACCAACGGAGAAACCAGCCAGATCGTACTCGTCCTCAGGCATAAGACCTGGGTGCTCAGCAGTCTCGCCGCCGATAAGTGCGCAGCCTGCCTGAACGCAGCCCTCTGCAACGCCTGATACGATGGAAGCTATCTTTTCGGGAATGTTCTTTCCGCAGGCAATGTAGTCGAGGAAGAACTGGGGCTTAGCGCCGCAGCAGATGATATCGTTGACGCACATTGCAACGCAGTCAATACCGACAGTGTCGTGCTTATCCATTATAAAAGCAAGCTTGACTTTGGTACCTACGCCGTCTGTTCCCGAAACAAGAACAGGGTGCTCGATGCCCTTGAGATCAAGCTCAAACAGTCCGCCGAAGCCGCCGATGCCTGAAAGAACGCCGTTTGTCATGGTTCTGGCAACATGAGCCTTCATAAGCTCTACAGCCTTGTAGCCCGCTGTTACGTCAACGCCGGCTTCCTTGTAGCTTTCAGAAAAACTTTTCATTATCTAATCCAATCCTTTCACCGCAGTCAGGCTGCGGGCTGTTATGAATACGCAGTACCATCTATTTTGTTATTTAACTGCCTTTTTTATTTTTGATTCAAATTTATCCTTGGGTATCTCCTTAGGAACTTCTGACGGATATACACCTGTGAAGCAGCCGTCGCAGAAATCGCAGTCGGAATCAACTGCAAGCTTTTTAACGGAATCCACACTGAGGTAGCCAAGACTGTCAGCACCTATCTCCTTGCATATCTCGGGGATAGTCATACGGCAGGCAATAAGATTTTCCTTGCTGTCGATATCCGTGCCGAAGTAGCAGGGATTTGTAAAGGGCGGGCAGGATATTCTCATATGTATCTCCTTGGCGCCCGCTTCCCTGATAAGATTAACTATTCTCTGAGAAGTGGTTCCACGGACAATACTGTCGTCAATGAGAACGACTCTCTTGCCACGGACAGTTTCCCTTATAACATTGAGCTTTATCTTTACGGAGTTGGTTCGCTCTGCCTGAGATGGCTGAATGAACGTTCTTCCCACATATCTGTTCTTGATAAAGCCTATGCCGTAAGGAATGCCAGATGCTCTGGAAAAGCCCAGCGCCGCATCAAGTCCGCTGTCGGGAACGCCGATAACAACATCAGCGTCAACAGGGTGCTCCTTCCAGAGGTACTCGCCTGCTTTAAGGCGTGCATGATGAACGCATGAACCCTCGATAACGGAATCGGGACGTGCGAAATAAACATACTCAAACACGCAGAGATGAGGCTTGGGAGTGATATGTGTCTCAATGGAACGCAGACCGTTCTCATCAATAACGATTATCTCGCCTGGACGGACATCTCTTACAAATTCAGCACCGATACTGTCAAATGCGCAGGTCTCGGAAGCGACAACATAGGAATTGCCAAGCTTGCCGATGGAAAGAGGTCTGTAGCCGATGGGATCTCTTGCAGCAATAAGCTTCTGCGGAGACATTACCACCAGCGAATAAGCGCCCTTTATCCTGAGCATTGCCTTTTCGACTGCTTCCTCTATTGAGGAACAGACAAGCCTCTGCTCGGTTATATCGCACTTGAGGCGCTCGCGGGTGATGAGATAGGAAATGACCTCGGTATCGTTAGTGCTGTGGAAAATTGCGCCTTTAAGCTCAAATTCCGTTCTCAGCTCATATGCGTTGGTCAGATTTCCGTTGTGTGCGATAGCAAGAGGTCCTTTCACATGGCGCACTACCAGAGGCTGTGCGTTGGAACGGTTTGAATTGCCTGTTGTAGAGTATCTTACGTGACCGATGGAGATGTTGCCCTCTCCCAGTGCATGGAGCCTGTCCTTATTAAAGACCTCATGAACAAGTCCGAGATCCTTATAGTAGCTGAATACGCCTGCATCGTTAACAACGATTCCGCAGGACTCCTGTCCTCTGTGCTGCAAAGCATACAGACCAAGGTATGTCTGCATTGCAACGTCGGAAGTTTCGGGACTGTATATACCGAAGACTCCGCACTCCTCGTGAATACCGTTAAACATTCGGATCAACCCTTTCCATTCCAGCAATAGCTGCACAGCTTGCAGCCGGGGATGCCCACAGCACGCTCTGTGCCTTCAAGAGACTGAAACTCAAGAGAAGTAAGCTTGAGTCTCGAACAGATCTCAGCCCTGAGCTTCTTTCCACGCTCTGTGTTGGTATTGCTGTACTCTTCGATATATTTAACGCCTTCTGCGCCTTCAAGCTCGTCAATAATTTTTCTTGCGATAAGTTCAAGCTCAGATGTGCTTCTGGAGAAGTTCAGGTACTTGCAGCCGAACATGATAGGCGGACATGCAGAACGCATATGAACTTCCTTGGCACCGTTTGAATAAAGGAATTCAACGGTCTCTCTGAGCTGTGTTCCTCTTACGATACTGTCATCCACAAAGAGGAGCTTCTTGCCCTCAATAAGCTCGTGAACAGGCACAAGCTTCATCTTAGCCACCTGATTTCTCATGGACTGGTTCTGAGGCATAAAGCTTCTGGGCCATGTGGGTGTGTATTTGATAAAAGGACGTGCAAAGGGAATGCCGCTTCGGTTGGAATATCCGATAGCATGGGGAATACCCGAATCGGGAACGCCGCAGATATAATCAACATCGGGAAGACATCCGTTCTTGATATCTGCCTCTGCCATTATCTCGCCGTTGCGCATTCTCATAGCCTCAACGTTTACCCCCTCATAAATGGAGTTGGGATAGCCGTAATATGTCCAGAGGAATGTGCAGATGCTCATTTCATCTGTTCCTGGGCTGAGAGTTTCGCAGGAGGTGGGAGTGATCTTCACGATCTCTCCGGGCTTCAGTTCCTTGTAGATCTCATATCCCAGCTTCTGGAAAGCAAAAGATTCAAATGAGTAGCAGTAGCCGTCTTCTCTCTTGCCCACGATAATGGGAAGCTTTCCTGCCTTGTCTCTGGCAGCGATTATGCCGTCCTCGGTGAGCACCATGAGTGAAACCGTACCCTTTATCTTCTCCTGAGCATTCCTGATACCGTCAACGAAATTATCCTTCTGAGCAATGAGTGCACCTATAAGCGAGCTGGAATTAACCTTTCCGCTGCTCATGGACTCAAAGCTTGCAAAACAGTCGTTGAGTATCTCGTCTCTTATCTCAGCTGCGTTGTTGATTATACCGATGTTGCATACGGCATAAAGACCAAGCTTTGAGCGGAGAAGAATGGGCTGAGGGTCTGTATCGCTTATGCAGCCGATACAGAGATTGCCCTTCATTGTTTCGATATCCTTTTCAAACTTAGTTCTGAAAGGAGAATTTTCTATGCTGTGAATACTTCTCTGGAAGCCAAGCTCGGGAGAGTATGCAGTCATACCTCCACGCTTGGTGCCCAGATGCGAATGATAGTCAGTGCCGAAAAATACATCATTTATGCAGTCATTCAGTGACGCTGCGCCGAAAAAGCCGCCCATTGATTATTCTCCGAAAATACGCTTCATCATTTCCTGATAAGCTTCTTCTACGCCGCCCATATCTCTGCGGAAACGGTCCTTGTCAAGCTTCTCATGGGTTGTGCTGTCCCAGAAGCGGCAAGTGTCGGGAGAGATCTCATCAGCGAGAATGATCTGACCATGGTATCTGCCGAACTCGATCTTGAAGTCGATAAGGTCGATGTTGTGCTCCTTGAAGAACTTGAGCATAAAGCTGTTTACAGCAAAAGCATACTTGGAGATAGTGTCAATCTCTTCCTGAGTAGCAAGACCAAGGCCAAGTGCATAGTAGCTGTTGATGAAAGGATCGCCCAGATCATCGTTCTTGTAGCTGAATTCGAGAGTAGGCTGCTTGAGAGGAGTACCCTCAGCAATGCCGAGCTTCTTGGAGAAACTGCCTGCTGCAACGTTTCTTACGATAACTTCCAGAGGAACGATCTCAACCTTCTTAACGATGGTCTCACGGTCGTTGATCTCCTTAACAAGGTGAGTAGGAATGCCTTCCTTTTCAAGCAGGCCGAACATATAGTTGGTCATCTTGTTGTTAACAACGCCCTTGCCTCTGATAGTGCCCTTCTTTTCGCCGTTGAAAGCGGTAGCGTCATCCTTGTAGTCAACGATAACGTAATCGGGGTTGTTGGTAGCGAATACTTTCTTTGCCTTGCCCTCATAGAGCTGCTCAGTTTTTACAATGTTTTCCATGGTATTTATCCTCCTAAATTTTCAAACGGTTTTTCGTGCCGTAAAGATTTTTGATTTATATGTGCAAGCCCTGATATGTAATATCAAAGCTCGTCAACCATTTTCTGAAGCTTTTCGTTCTTTGCGATAACGCCGTCGATCATATCCTTCTTGGACTTTTCCAGCTTAGCGGAAAGCTCCTCGTCGGAAAGTGCCAGCATCTGAACAGCAAGAACAGCCGCATTTTTTGCACCGTTTACCGCTACAGTTGCAACAGGGATACCCGAAGGCATCTGAACGGTAGCCAGAAGTGCATCAAGTCCCTCGAAAGATGACCTGATGGGAATACCGATAACAGGCAGTGTTGTATGACCTGCAATAACACCTGCAAGATGAGCAGCCATGCCCGCAGCGCAGATTATAACGCCGAAGCCCTCTGCTTTTGCCTTTGAAGCAAACTCGGAAGCAAGTCCCGGAGTGCGGTGGGCAGACATTACCTTTGCCTCAACGGGAACGCCGTATTTCTTCAGCTCAGCGATGCAATCCTTAACAACAGGGAAATCACTGTCCGAGCCCATGATAACAGCAACCTTTTTCAAAACCAATCCATCCTTTCGCAATTTGGCGATACAAACAAAAAACTGCGGCGGTGCCGTTAAGGCTATACCCTGCCACAGTTAAAAAAGAGTGCAGAAATCCCGCTGCACTCGGATTTTCCGACCTGAGCGCTGTGATTATTACCAAACCCATAAGTGCTATGTAACATCACGAAATTCCTCCACTGCATACTTACGCATAATGCGACATATATATTGTAACTGATTTGAAACCAAATTTCAAGTGTTTGGGGAAATTTTTTTTGGAAATAAAAAAATTAACAATTACCTCTTGCATTTTTTAGATTATATGATAAAATATATGTATAAGGTGAAATGGCTCTATACATATCCGTTTCGCAAAAAATTAGGAGGTACTTACTATGGCTTACAAAATTTCCGACGCTTGCATCAGCTGCGGCGCTTGCGCAGCAGAATGTCCCGTTTCAGCAATCTCTGAGGGTGACGGTCAGTACGTTATCGACGCTGATACCTGCGTTGACTGCGGTTCCTGCGCAGACGTATGTCCCGTTTCAGCTCCTGCTGCTGAATAATCAACATACTTAATAAAAAAATAACGGATCTCCTTGCGGGGTCCGTTATTTTTTTGTGCTTATTCACTTATTCGGATAATATATAGTTTTTTGCCGAGCTTGCCGCATTTGCTCCGTCGGAGCAGGCAGTAACTATCTGCCTGAGGGGCTTTGTGCGGATATCTCCTGCCGCAAAAATGCCCTCTGCCGAGGTAACACAGTCCTCCCCCGCTTCAATGCAGCCCTTTTCGTCAAGCTTCACGATATCATTTATAAGTTTGGTCGAGGGCGCCATGCCCACAGCCGCAAAAACTCCGCTGCACTCTGTCCTGCGGCGCTCACCGTTCTGCTCGATAATAATGCCCGTAACACTGCTTTCACCGCATATCTCACGGCATACAGCACTGCGGATAATTTCAATATTGTCCGTCTGTTCGCATTTGCTGAGCTTGTCCGCACTGCCTCTGAAACTGTCCCTGCGGTGGATAAGATACACCTTTCGGCATATGGCAGAAAGATACAATGCGTCCTTGAGAGCCGTATCCCCTCCGCCGATAACTGCAATATCCTTTTCTCTGAAAAATCCGCCGTCACACACAGCACAGTAGGAAACTCCCCTGCCTGCGAATTTATCTTCGCCCTGTACTCCAAGCTTTTTATGCTCAGCTCCGCAGGCGATTATCAGGGCCTTTGCCTGGTATTCCTTTCCGCCTGCAAATACAGTTTTTGGCTTGCCGTCAGCTATGCGTGTGACCTCCGCAGTTATAAACTCGGCACCCGCTTCTTCCGCCTGAGCTTTGAGATTTTTTGCTATCTCTGAGCCATCGGAGGGGACATATGCGGGAAAATTTGCGATAACATCGGTGAGAAGCATCTGCCCGCCCGTCAAGGGGTATCTCTCGATAACAAGCGTTTTGAGCATCGACCTTGCGCTGTAAGCGGCAGCCGTAAGTCCCGCAGGCCCCGCACCGATAATTATCACATCATACATAGCTATTCTCCGTTATATCTTTTTCTTTCCCATCATAAAGATACCTGCGCCGAATGCCAGGATCTCGGCAGGTGCAAGCCTTACTGCTATGTCAAGAAGCTTGACGGGCAGTGTGGGAAGTATCATAAGCTTATTTTCCCTCATTTTTTTCAAAGCATACACAGCGCACTTCCTGGGAGTTATTCCCTTGGAAATAATGTTTTCAATGCCTGCACGCTTATTGAACTCGGTCTGTACAGGTCCGGGGCAGAGGACTGAAACGTGAACATGGCTCTTTTTCCTGCGAAGCTCTTCATACACAGCCTGGGTCTGGCGGATAACATAGCTCTTGGAGGAATAATATGCACTCATATGAGGCCCTGGAAGCAGTCCTGCTGAAGAACCTACATTCAGGATATATCCCCTGTCCTTCTTCACAAAATCCTTGGTATAGAGCTTGAAAAGTGTGTGCATCGCCTTGATATTTACGTATATCATCTCCAGCTCCTTGCTGAGAGATGTTTCGGTAAAGTCACCGAAAACTCCGAAGCCTGCATTGTTTATAAGGATATCGGGGTCATACTTTTTGGTCTTTGCATAAAGGTCAATGCAGTTTTTGGTGCTGGTAAGGTCAGCGGGAATAACAGTGCATCTGTCCTTGCCAATCTCATCTCTCAGCTTGTTGAGGGCATCTTCATTCCTGCCTGAGAGGATAACAAAAGTCCCTCTTTTGCTGAGTATGCGTGCAAATTCCGCACCTATGCCTGAGCTTGCGCCTGTGATAACTGCACAGTGCTTACGTCCTATTGCGAAGAAATCTTTTCTCATGGAGCATCTTCCTTTCATTTTTCTTGTATTCCTTTACTGCCGCAAAAGCTTCGCTGTATGCCGCAGTTACAGTCTGTTTGTCGCTGTCATCTGCCTGAGAGCCGCCGTAGGAGCATTTTTCAAGTATGAACACAGCCTTGCTGATGTCGCAGCCTGTGAGCTTTTCAAGTGCCTCCGCAAATTCATAAGGTGTAAGTGACTCATGCTCGGGAATAAGCTTTGCGCATATCCTGCAGCTGAGACGCATATATACCATAACGGCGCTGTCACCTGCCGATGCCTTTTCCAGCCTGCTCATAAACAGCTTTTCGGATATGGCGGGAGCGCAGATAATCACTATCAGAGCAATTATAAACACAATGGCAGCTATCACGCAAAGTACGAAAACAAGGTTATAATCCACCTTGAAGTTTACGCCGCCCTGCGCAGTATCGCTCTCCAATTCGTTATAGCCTGAGGGCACGGTAGGCTCAAACACCGCCCAGCCCATGTTCTGGATATACACCTCGGGATATGCGTGTGAACAGCTGTCGCTTATGGCAAAAACGCTGTCACGGGAGGTAACATCGGGCGAATAGCCCTCCGCATACCTGGCTGTAAGTCCCACAGAACGTGCCATCAGCACAAATGCCGCCGCATAGTCCGAACAGCTTCCACGCTTGCTGTCAAAGAGGAAATACTCAACGCTTGGATCGGGCGCCACATAGTTCAGGTCATAGGCATAGTTATTCTGAATGAAATAATTCTGCAAAGCAGATGCCTTTTCCCAGTCATATGTCAGTCCTGCGGTTATCTGCTGAGCAAGCTCACGCACTCTGTCGGGTATAAGCAGGTCATTTTCCCGGTAGATAGACTTATAGTCCATTGCGTCATTATATATCTGCAAAAATGCTTCCGCAGTGTCAGCCAGATCGTCACGGTTCTGCATAAGCACGGTGTAAAGCTCGTTCAGCATCTCGCCGCACTTTTCATCATCAATATCCGCACCGCCCAGAGCAAACCATCTGTATCGGGTGTAATATTCATCGTAAAATGTAACGGTATATGGCATACCCGCCGCATGGGGCTGCTCACGGTTCCTGAAAACACCGCTTCTTGTTACATATATCTGCTCGGACTGCCCCACGGGAGTTACTGAAACTGCTCTTACAGGAGCAATATAATACACAGCACCGAAATTTTCAGGCTGAATAGTGACTGAAATATAGTCGTCCGTTATCTGCTCATAGTCGGACAGCCCTGACATACCGTACTTTGCCGAAAATCCGCTTTCGTAGCCGTCAGCCGCCTTTATGGCTTTCTGAAGCTGAGCAAGGGAAAGCTTTCCCGCCTGAGCCGTCCACTCATAATCAGTATAATACGGCTCGGAATAACTGTCGTCCGCATACCAGCGGTCATTCTCAAAATCATAGTAATCAAAGGTCTGGCGCTTGAAATATGGGTCCTGAGGGCCGTAAACCGTGTACATACGTCGGTTGGAGAAGCCTCTGAACGAATCTGCGCCGCCGGAAAACTCGCTGAAATAGGTATAATCGGAAAAGAGCCTGTTATTGTTGGAGGTATCCATGAACAGCTCTTCAAATCTGTCATAATACCGTGCATTTTCTTCCTTGGGTATGGCTGCGGAGATTATCAGCAGCACAAAGGTAAATACCGCCGCCGACATCATCGATGCACCCTTGCCCACCACCATTCTGCCGTTTTCACGCTTCTGCCGCACGCTGCTCATCAGTATCGCCACATTAAGCAGGGCAATGAGGGCAACATACACGTTGTCGATATCGGAAAGTACCTTTACATAGACCGCACAAGGTATCAGGCTGATAAGCGTGAGGAATGACATTCGGTAAAGTATCATGGAAAAATAGTAAACCGTCACCGCAAAGAAGGGCACGAAGCTTACCATCAGCGCCAGAAGATAACTTGTCTTTGTCTGCACCTTGTCGGCACCTGTCAGGAACCACTGCTGGAAGGTCTGACCGTAGTCATTGCCTGCAATCAGCACCATAAACCAGTACAGTGCAAACATCAGCACCACTACAAATATCGCTCCGCCGATGAAATGGTGCTTGTCGATGAACCGACAGAACAGGAACATCACCGCAGTGACAAGTATTATCCCCAGCGTCCATACGGAAAACAGATTTATGCTGTAAACCGAATAAAGCGCAGAGCTAAGCACCACCGAAAGAATCAGAGGAAGAACAGCGGTCAGGCTGTTCTGAAAGAAATCTGATCTTTTCTTATCCATTCACAGCCGCCTCCTTTCCTTTGACTGTAACATCGGGAGCCACAGCTGCGGCAGACATAACGATGGTCAGTCCGCCCTTGCCATCGGAAGTTCCGCTGAGGTCTGTGGTGTCAGAAAGTGCCTTGTCAAGGTACGGCGTGCAGAGTATAGCCACCGAGCAGGACTTCTGCGCAAGCTCGTCATATGGAAAGCGTGACTTTCCGTATGCGCTTTCAAATTTATAGGAAGCAAGCTCAGTTCTGAGCATGGAAAGGTCATTGTCATCATTGGCAGGATATGATATCCAGCCGTCAGTTGTCATCATCACAAAGCTTACTGCACAGCCGCTTTCCATAAGGGTGCGGACTGTTCCGAGAGAGGTCTCCACCGCCGACTGTGCTATCATAGGAACAACGTCCTCAGCGGTACAGCCTGCAAACATCTCCTCGCCAAGGAATGCAGGCGGGAATATTTTGTCCGAAACGAATGTGCTGTCAAGCACCACCGATATAGCGGAGCAGGCAGTCTCATCATCAAGACGGACAAGCAATTTGCCCATTTTGGCAGACTGCTTCCAGTTCACTCTTTTAAGAGGGTCGCCGGGAACATACTCTCTGTTCTCAAAGCCCGGAAAGCCGCCGAAAGTGTTCATGGAAGCTTCCGTAGTTTCCTCGCTGTCATCGGCAAGCATAGAAGCTATAAGTGCGCTCTTTATCACGTTATCATCTGCCTGAACATCGGCAATATCAGGGATAACCGGCACTGATACAGACAGCTTTGACATATCCGCATTTTTAAGCGGAAAGCTGAACAGCCCGAAAAAATCTGTGACCCATATCTTCTTTACTCCGATATCCGCAGGGCCGCATATCCTTGCTGTAAAATCAAAGGAAACGCTTTCGGCAGAATAAGGCAATACGGATACGGAACAGCCCTTTTTGCCGCAAACCGCACGGGGTGAATCGGACGCATCTATCATCACAGGCGGAGAGGGCAGGAAAAAGTCATTTATGACCCTTATCTCGAACTGACAGCTCTCCCCTTTGCACAGCGCATGAAAATTATTATCACACTCTATGCTTAACCTTGTCATGCAAAGCTTTGTAAGCAGCACCGATATAATTGGGGCGCAGATGAACGCAATAGTTATGAACCAGCCCACACGTCCGCTCATATACAGTGCAAACACTACTGCCAGCGCCACCGCAGCGGCGTAATTTATAATACCGTTAAGTAAAACCTTTATTTTCATATTATTCCACAGGTACGTTTACAGTCTCAAGTATCTTGGCAACTGCTCCCTCGGAGCTTCCGCAGGCAGCCTTTCCCTTAGGGGTAAGGATTATTCTGTGAGCAAGGATATAAGGCGCAAGGAACTTTATATCATCGGGGATAACATACGCTCTGCCCGATATCATGGCATATGCCTTTGCGGTCTTATACAAAGCAATGCTTCCTCTGGGGCTGACACCCAGACTGATGTAATCGGCATTTCTGGTGGCATTTACTATATCAATGATGTACTGCTTGATATTCTCACTGCATCTGATAAGCTTCACCTTATCGCACAATGCGCAGATATCATCGCAGGAAATAACGGGAGTAAGCTCGGAAGATGATATGCTGTTCTCATTCCTGTCAAGTATCTCCAGCTCTTCCTTTGGGCTGGGATACCCCATGCTTATGCGCATGAGAAATCTGTCCATCTGAGCTTCGGGAAGATGATAGGTTCCGTAGGTCTCGACAGGGTTCTGTGTAGCAAGCACCATAAAGGGCTTTGGAAGCGGATATGTGTTTCCGTCAATGCTGACCTGACCCTCCTCCATTACTTCAAGGAGCGCCGACTGAGACTTGGGAGATGCACGGTTTATCTCGTCTGCCAGCAGGAAGTTGCAGAATGCGGCACCCTTTCTGAACTCGCTTTCATGAGTTACGGTGTTTATCATAGTAAAGCCTGTGATATCTGAGGGCATTACATCAGGTGTCAGCTGTATTCTTCCGAAAGCGCCGCCGCAGGAACGTGCAATGGCTGAAACCAGACGGGTCTTTCCCACTCCGGGAACGTCCTCTATAAGAATATGTCCGCCTGTGAGCATTGCGGCAATAACAAGCTCTATGGACTTTCTTTTGCCGACTATTACCTTTTCAACGCTCTCGATAAGCGCTTTTATCTTGTCATTTCTTTCTGCGGGTCTGTCAGTCATTTTCATACTTCCTTTCACAGCTTACTATAAGTACAGCAGCCCGTCTGAGCTGCTGTTTATTTTGATTATTGACGGAATATTCGGATAATAACCGACTACCCGTAAATAACAGTTATTTTTTCTTCTTGTTGTTTACGATAAGCAGAGTGATAGTAACCGCAAGCGCTGCGCAGAGAACTGCTATAACGATAACTGACACAGTGCTGAAGCCCTGGGAAGACTGTGCAGCTGCGGGAGCTGCTTCGGAAACCGCTGAATCGCTTTCAGTTTCAGACGCTGTATCACTTTCAGCATTGGTCTCTGCCGATGTATCTGATACAGTCTCTTCGGAAGATGCTTCTGTTTCATCTGCAGCTTCCTCGGTCTGAGCCTCAGTCTCGTAAACAGGGTCAGCGTCGGCAGACTTGGGAGCAATATACTTGCTGTCCTCGCTGAGATCATATGCAACAGTCACAAAATTGCTTGAAAGAGCGTCAAAGCCCTCTCCGCCGTCATAGGTATGGATAGTTACTTTAAGATTCTGGAAGGCGCTTTCATTGGCGGTGAAAGCGGTCTTGCCATAGTAATAGATATCCGCAAGGCTGTGGCAGTCGGAAAATGCTCCGTCGCCGATATGTGTGACCTGAGGGCCAAGATGAAGCTCAGTAAAGCTGCATTTTGAGAAGCAGTAGTCGGGTATCTCGGTAACAGCCTCGGGGACGGCAAATCCGGAAAGAGCCTTGCAGTCAGAAAAAGCGCCTGTGCCGATGGTCTCGACCTCGGCAGGGATAACAAAGTTCTCCACCTTTTCGCAGCCCTCAAAAGCATAATCGCCTATATTTCTGAGAGTTGAGGGAATGGATATCTTGAGCAGAACTCTGTTGCCTGAAAATGCCCTTGCTCCGATAGTAACGGTATTCTTGGGCAGACTTATGTACTGGAGCTGGTTTCTGGACTGAAGAGCATTCTCGGGGATAACGCCGTCCTCCGTCTCACAGCCAGCAAGCTCGATTATCTCGGTATTGGGATATCCGCAGAGAGCGCCGTAATCGGCAGAGTTAAGGGTTCCGCCCGAAACGGATATCTTCTTTATGAGGTTAAGGTCAGTGCCGTCCTTTGCTTTTTCAATGGCAGCGGAAAGAGCACCTGTATCAAATTCCGTAACGGTAACGGCGGTGTTATCTTCCTCGGCAGCAACGTCCATAGCCAGCGGAAGTATAACAAAGCTAAGTATCATAACGATCGACATAATGAACATTATAACACGTATAACATTTTTCTTGGAATCCTGCTTCATCTTTCTCATAATAAAATTGTCCTTTCTGTGTTATGCGTCTATTTCCGAAAAATGGCCTGCAATGTCTATCCCTGTGGAGCTGAAATGGAAAATGTCCGTAGTAAGCGGGTGAGAAGCCCAGCGGTACTCGCTGACTATCGCCGTTCCCAGCCGTTCAAGCACGTCGTTTGTGACCTCAGACAGCACCAGAAGCGTATTTTTTGAGGGAGCTGCCGCCAGAAAACGTGAGCCTATCTTGGACGAGATGAATTCTCTGAAATCGGAGCACATCATCAGAGCCACCGTAAAATCATTGCCCTCTGCCTTAAAATCAAGGCAGTTTATGTCAATGCCGCAGCTTATCTTTTTTTCGGTGTATTCCGCCTTGGCAAGCATTCGGCACATATTCCTGTCGGCAACGGAGAAAAGCACTTCCTTGGGAACGTCCCACTTTTTCATATAGCTTTCGTCCAGTATTCTTGCACTTACATTGTCGCCAGTGTAGCATATGACACGCCTGAGATTGCCCATAAAATTGTCATACACCATTCCCTTGCCTATCTCTTCACGGCGCATAACGGTATATCTTAAAAATTCCTGACCGTTTGTAAAGGAAATAAGCCGTTCAAGTATGTAAAACTCCCGCTTTATTCGCTCCATAAGCGTGTCGCAGGCGGCAAGATTCTTGTTTTTTATGTAATCGTACTTTTCCAAGGAAATGTCGAACCCCAGAGAATTTTTTCCGTCATTTATGATATAATAATCGCTTGAACCACGTTTTTCAATGATATATTTATTCTTTTTTATAAGATTTCTGAAAAGCCGATTGAATTTTTCATCGCTTTTAGAATCAATAAGCAGCTCGCTCAGATCGTCCATATGTATAATCGGTTGCTCCCTTCCGTATTTCCGCATCGGGCAGATAAACATATTATATCATATTTTTTCTTAGATGTACATACCTTTTTTAATATTATCACAAAATTATCATTAAAAAAGCGGCCCGAAGAATTATCCTCGGACCGCTTGTGATGCGTTTGATTATAATTTAGCAAGAGCAGCCATTTTGTCCTTTACAGCAGGATATATCTCGGTGTAAAGTCTGTAGAACTTTTCATACTGAGGAACATGGTCTGCCACAGGCTCCTGTACCTTATCAACGCCGCAGATCTGCTCGCAAGCCTCGGGAACGGATGCGTAAATGCCTGCCGCTACCATGGCAAGGATAGCAACGCCCAGTGCAGGGCCTTCCTTAGATGCAGATGTCTTTACGGGGCAGCCGTAAAGGTCAGCAAGCATCTGTCTCCACAGAGGTGAGCTTCCGCCGCCTCCGCACGCCATCATATCGGAAACGTTGATATTCATTTCACGGCATATCTCCATGCAGTCACGGAGAGAATATGCAACACCCTCCATAACGGCTCTGAGCATATCCTTTTTGGTGTGCATTGCGGAAAGTCCGAAGAACATTCCTCTTGCATCGGGGTCAAGGTGAGGGGTTCTCTCGCCCATAAGGTAAGGGAGATAAAGCAGTCTGTTTGCACCGATGGGAACAGTGTCAGCTTCCTTATCCATGAGGTAGTACTCGTCCACGCCCATGTACTTTGCGGTTTCCTTTTCAGCATTGCAGAAGTTGTCTCTGAACCATTTCAGAGAAAGTCCTGCGCCCTGAGTTACGCCCATGATATGCCATGCTCCGGGAACTGCTGCACAGCAGGTGTGAACACGTCCCTTGGGGTCGATAGAAACCTGTGAAGTGTGGGCAAAAACTACTCCGCTTGTGCCGATAGTTGTGAAAGCCTTGCCGTCGGTAACAACGCCTGTTCCAACAGCCGCAGCAGCATTGTCTCCTGCACCACCTGCAACAATAGTTCCTGCCTTGAGACCTGTAAGCTCGGCAGCTTTTTCGGTTATCTTTCCTGTTACCTCGCAGGACTCATATACCTTTGCCAGCATGGACATATCAATACCCAGCTTGTCGCAGATCTCCTTGCTCCAGCAGCGGTGCGGAACATCAAGAAGCTGCATTCCCGATGCGTCGGAGACCTCGGTAGCATACTCGCCTGTGAGCATGAATCTTATGTAATCCTTGGGGAGAAGGATATGGCGGCACTTTGCATAGTTCTCAGGCTCATTGTTCTTTACCCAGAGGATCTTTGCGGCAGTCCAGCCTGTAAGAGCGGGATTGGCAGTTATCTCAATGAGCTTTTCCCTGCCAACCTTTTCGTTCATTTCCTCAACTTCAGCGGCAGTTCTCTGGTCGCACCAGATAATGGACTTTCTGATGACCTCGTTGTTTTCGTCCAGCATTACAAGGCCGTGCATCTGTCCCGAAAGACCAACGCCCACGATATCCTCCTTGGAAACGCCGCTCTTTGCGATAACACCCTTTATGGTATTTACAGCCGCATTGTACCAGTCAGCAGGATCCTGCTCCGCATAGCCGTTCTTGGGCTGATACATGGGATATTCTATTGTCATTGAAGCGATAACAGTGCCCTTTTCATCAAAAAGAACAGTCTTTGTTCCGCTTGTTCCAAGGTCAACTCCTATTACATATCTCATTTTTTTCATTCCTTTCGATTATTGTGCTCGTCGGACTTTTTTACGATAAACAGCAGAAAATTCTCCCACAGTGCAGGCAAAATGAGCCTTAACAGGAACAGCGCCGCCATGACTATAAGAACAGCAGCCGCTATCTTTCCTGCATTGGGGATAATATATTCACTGAAAAATCCAACAATTATGTCAATGATTTTGCCGATATCCATTCATTATTCTCCGTACTTATATGCTGTAAAGAAAAGTCTGGGGAATTTGTAGATGACCTCTCCGTTTTTCTGCATGGGAAGCTCTTCTCTGAGCCTGCTGAGGATATCTTCGCAGAATTCTGCCTGCTTATCCTCGGAAAGCACTCTGAAATAAGGTCTCAGACCCGTTCCCTTATACCATTCTATGATATCATCATATGTTTTCATTCTGTGATAATATACCGTTTCCCATACATTGAAATCATCGGTAAGATTGGAAAGCATATCAAAATACACCTCAGGCTCAAGAGTTTTTATCTTCTCAACACCCTCAAAGCTGCCTTTCCACTTTTCATTGTTTTCAAGCTTCCTTACTATATCATAGATAACAAGCCTGTGGGAAAGAGGCAGCTGAATTGCCATAACTCCCCCGTCGTTTACCATATCAAATACCTTAGGTATCAGCCTTTTATGGTTGGGTATCCATTGCAGGCAGGCGTTGAAGAAAACAACATCATATCGCTTATCGACAGTCATATCGGGCGATATGTTCATCTGCTCAAAATGAAGCGATGTACCCTTATACTTTTCCCTTGCGCTTTCAAGCATATCCTCTGAACTGTCAACGCCAAGGATATCCGCCTCGTGGAAACGGTTAAGAAGATTTTCCGTACTGTTTCCGGGGCCGCAGCCAAGGTCAATAACAGTTTTGGGAGCTGCAAGCCTTATCTGCGCCGCCAGCTCTGCGGAGGGACGTGTCCTTTCATTCCCGAACCTCATATACTGATTACTGAAAACACTCCGTTTACAGCACTGCCCCTGTAAAACAGGGGCAGAAAATAAATGTGATCTTTGAATTAGAGGCTGAACATAATGTTGTTGAGGATAGACTCAAGCATTTCCTGTCTGCCGCTGGTAAGAGAAGCGGTAACTTCGCCCTTTTCAAGAGCGTACTTTTCAAGGTCAGCCATTGTTGCCTTGCCGCTGATGATGTCTGCGCCGATGCCTGTCTTCCAGGAAGCGTAACGATCTTCAACGAACTTGTCAATTCTGCCGTCCTCAATAAGCTTGAGAGCGATCTTGTAACCAAGTGCGAATGTATCCATACCTGCAATGTAGCTGTGGAAGATATCCTCACGGGTGTAGGAGCCTCTTCTTGCCTTTGCATCGAAGTTGAGACCACCGTTGGTGAAGCCGCCTGCCTTGATAACTTCATACATGCAGAGAGCTGCATCATATACATTTGTGGGGAACTGGTCGGTATCCCAGCCAAGAAGAGGATCGCCCTGGTTTGCGTCGATAGAACCGAATACGCCGTTGTCTCTTGCAACTCTCAGCTCATGCTGGAAGGTGTGCTGAGCAAGTGTAGCGTGGTTTGCTTCAATGTTCATCTTGAAATCCTTGTCAAGGCCGTACTTGCGGAGGAAGCCGAGAACAGTTGCTGTATCGAAATCATACTGGTGCTTTGTAGGCTCCTTGGGCTTAGGCTCAATGTAGAAATCGCCTGTGTAGCCGATGGAACGAGCATAGTCAACGGTCATTCTCATAAGACGAGCCATATTGTCCTGCTCAAGAGCCATATTGGTGTTGAGAAGAGTCTCATAGCCCTCACGGCCGCCCCAGAATACGTAGCCCTTACCGCCGAGCTTAACGGTTGCTTCAACAGCCTTCTTGATCTGAGCTGCAGTGTAAGCGAATACATCTGCGGAGGGAGATGTGCCTGCGCCGTGCATATAACGGGGGTGATCGAAGCACTTAGCTGTGCCCCAGAGAAGCTTCTTGCCTGTTTCAGCCTGCTTCTTCTCGAGGTAATCAACTACCTTGTCAAGCTTTTCATTGGTCTCAGCAAGGCTGCCGTACTCGGGAGAAAGGTCTCTGTCGTGGAAGCAGTAGTAATCAACGGAGAGCTTGTCCATGATCTCGAAAGCTGCGTCTGCCTTTGCGATAGCACGCTTTTCGGAATCGGTCTCGCCCCAGGTCTTATCGGTAGTGCCGCAGCCGAACATATCTGTTCCGTCGCCGCCCATGGTGTGCCACCAGGAAAGAGCAAACTTGAGCTGCTCTCTCATAGGCTTTCCGTTTACTACCTCATCGGGGTTGTAGTACTTGAACGCCAGGGGATTTGTGCTGTTCTTGCCTTCATAGGGGATCTTGCCGATATTCTTAAAAAAGTCGCTCATTGTTTTTTCCTCCAAATTAAAATTAAAGATTTATTTCAGTGACGGCACATTTATTGCCGCACAGAGTTTCGCTTATTGCGTCGGGCTGATGTGTGCCCGCATAAAGGGTGAATCTGCTGCCAAAACGCTTTCTTTCGCCCTTTTCGTCCACAGCGGTGAATGCTCTTTCGGGAACGGGTATTGTAACAGTTACCTTCTCGCCCGCATCAAGGCTAATGCGCTTGAAACCGCAAAGGCTTACATTGGTAACTGCATTTTCAGAGTAGTCCTTGATGTAAAGCTCAATAACGTCCTCGGTGGCATTCTTGCCCTTGTTCTCAGCGGAAACAACAGCAGAGCCGTCCTTGTACTCCACCGATGTGCATACGATATCTCCGTAAGTCAGACCGAAGCCGAAGGGATAAAGCACATTGTTTTCCGCAAAGCGGTAGGTGCGGTTCTTCATTGAGTAATCCGTAAATTCGGGAAGCAGCTCCGACTTTTCATAGAAGGTAACCGGAAGCTTGCCCGAAGGACTTACATCGCCGAAAAGAATTTCAGCAAGAGCCGTTCCGCCCTCAGAACCGGGGTACCATGCGTGGATAAGAGCGTCGGGAGCACATTCGGTATTTACAGCACTTCCCGCAGCGCATACCACAACCACAGGCTTGCCTGTTTTCATGATCTTGTCAACGAGAATGCGCTGGCTTTCGGGGAGACGGATATCATTCTTGTCACCCGAAGAAAATTCGTTTCCTGTGTCGCCCTCCTCGCCCTCGATAGTGGAGTCAAGACCCACGCAGAGAATAACAACATCAGCATTTTCAGCCGCAGCCATAGCCTCCGCATATCTGTCACCGGGCATTGCAAGACCCGATACCTTCTGCTTGTAAAGATGACAGCCCTCGGCATAGATGACCCTGCCTTCAAACCTGTTCTGAATGCCCTCCAGGAAGGTGATGTATCTGTCGGCAGTACCGTTGTAATTGCCTTCAAGAACAATTCTGCTGTTGCTGTTGGGACCGATAACCGCAATGGTATTGACCTTGTTTTTATCAAGGGGAAGAATGCCGTTGTTTTTGAGAAGAACCATTGACTTTTCCGCACATTCAAGAGAAACCTTTTTATGCTCGACACAGGAGACAATATTATAAGGAATATCATCAAACTCGGTCTTATCGTCGAACATACCAAGTCTTATGCGTGTCCTCATAAGATGAACGCAGGCTTTTCTGATGTCCTCCTTAGTAACAAGGCCCTCGTCTAAAGCCGCAAGCACATTAACATAAGTACAGCCGCAGTTCACATCGCAGCCTGCTGTAAGAGCAAGCGCAGCCGACTCCACCGCATTTTTCGTAAGACCGTGATGCTCGTGGAAATCCCTGATAGCCCAGCAGTCGGAAACGAAATATCCGTCAAAGCCCCATTCACTCAGCTTGCCCATAAGAAACTTGCTTGCGCAGGCGCCTTCTCCGTTTACCCTGTTGTATGCGCCCATTACGCTTTCGACCCTTGCTTCCTTAACAAGGGCTTCAAATGCGGGAAGATAGGTTTCCTCCATGTCCTTCTGTGTAGCCTCGGCGTTAAATTCATGCCTTATGGACTCAGGACCGCTGTGAACGGCAAAATGCTTTGCGCAGGCAGCGGTTTTCATGACCTCTCCGTCACCCTGCAGACCTCTTACATATGCCTTGCCGTTTTCGGCTGTAAGGAAAGGATCTTCGCCATAAGTCTCATGACCTCTGCCCCATCTCGGATCTCTGAAAATGTTGATGTTGGGAGCCCAGAGAGTAAGTCCCTTGTAAATGTCCCTGTCATCGTATTTTGTGTAAACGTTGTATTTTGCCCTCGCCTCGGTGGAGGTGATGTCTCCCGCCTTTTCCACAAGTTCGGTGTCAAACATGGCAGCCATACCGATAGCCTGAGGGAACATTGTTGCAACGCCCGAACGTGCAAGACCGTGGAGGCCCTCATTCCACCAGTTATACGCAGGAATGCCCAGTCTCGGGACAGAAGGAGCATCGTATCTAAGCTGACCCGCCTGCTCCTCAACGGTCATTTCATCAACCAGAGCTTTCGCTCTTTCAAGGGCAGAAAGAGATTTGTCAAGATATTTTTTCATTTTCTCTGATTCCTTTCAAGGATGATTTTAATTTATAAGTTCATTAATGCGATTTCCGATATTGTCCATCATATCGGACGGCTCAGCATTATTACTGTTGTCAAGAAGACACCACTTTTCACAAAGCACAGCTTCCTCGCCGGTTGCAAATTTCCGCTTTTCGCCCAGAAACTCACATTCAAGGAAAAGATCGTTGGTGTAAACCTCAAAGTTGCAGGAAAAATCGGGATAGCAGACGTCCTTGTATTCGGAAATACATTTTGCGAAGATCTGCTCCTTAACCGCATACACCGCAAAGCCGTCCTCGAGATTAAAGCCCGCCTTGAACGCCTTGCGAATAAAAGAATCCTGCCTTATGCGCACCATGGAATTGCTCATTCTGAATCTGCTGTCACAGATATCCGAGTAATCCCACAGGCTGATAACTCTGTTGGGGAGATATCCTCTCTTGGCGGTATTTACGGGTATCATGCAAACTCCGCCGTCGGAAAGACTTGTTACCGACCAGGGAGCAAACTCTGTCTCTGCCTCGGAAACATTTTTTATCCTGTGAGTGAGCTTTACCACAGGAGCAGTATCGTCAATCTCAATAATGACCGTAAATTCCTTGCCGAAGGGTGTTACGGGAGGAGTCAGGATAAGCCTATTACCCTCTATACTGCAGCTCACCGGGGCATTATCGGGATAATATGTCTCGGGATTTACCTCGGGAGCTATCCATATCCTGTGACCGCCGTAAGCCACCCAGCTGCCGTATTCACCTGCAGGCTCGGTAAAGCGGCGTTCAACATCCTCAAACAGGACATTTTCCTTGCCCCTGCGGGCGAAATATATTATCCTCGGGCCCAGATCCACTGTAACACCGAGAGAAATAAGACCGTTATCCAGAAATACGCAGTTTCCGAAATTCTTGTACTGCTTATTAGAAACTCTTACGCTCATAGTATTGACCAACCTTCTTTAAAAGCTGCATTTACGTGGGCAGAAATATGTTCGTTTTCGCCCTTTGTCCGTATGTCGTATTGAATGACTAAATTATATAACAATCTCACGAGATTTACCAATCGTTTTTTGCGTTTTTGATTTCACATATTGTGCTATTTTTTTATGCGAGATTTGTATGGCTTTACAAAAAACAGGTCAAATGTATTGCCTTTTTATACAAGACGTGTTATTATAGTAATATAAACGTTACAAAAATTGTGCTGATGATACCAAGATTTATTACAAGATATCAATTTATGCCGCTATTTCAAAGCTTTTGCTTGAAAAATTACAACAAAAAGGAACGGTGGGGCTTATATGATCGTACATCTTAACGGCGACTACGAAACAGTCGATTATGTTCCAAACCGGAGTGTTCTGTTATACGACAATAATGAGGATGAGGAATATCCTCTCCACTGGCACAACGCCATAGAAATAATCATGCCCCTCACAAACGGCTTTGAGGCTGTATGCGCAGGCAAGAATTATAAGCTTTCCGAAAGGGATATCCTGATAATCCCCGGGGGCACTCTTCACAATCTGAAAGCACAGTCGGGCAGAAGGATCATCTTCCTGTGCGACAACAATTCCTTGGCGGCAAACCCCGCACTGTCCGAGCTTTATTCTGTCCTTTCAGAGCCTGTGCTCATAAATTCGGATTATGACAAGGAATTTCTAAAATCCTTGAATCATATCCTGGAGGAGATATACGTTCTGTATTCAAATTACACCGACATAACCGAGGTGTATATCTACATTAAGCTGGTAACTCTCCTTGCAAGGATAAAGGAGTATCAGCTAAACGAGATAAAATACGACGACGGCGGAAAATATGTGGACAAATTCAATCTGATACTCAAATATATTGAGCAGAATTATGCAAACGATATTACTCTTGAAAAGCTTGCCGATATCGCAGGCTACAGCCCATATCATTTTTCAAGGATATTCAAAAAATACAGCAACACGACCTTTATCAACTTCCTGAACCGACGCCGAATAAAGGCAGCCGAGCTTCTTCTCCTTGAAAGCGGCAGCTCCATAACCGATGTGGCAATGCAGGTAGGCTTTGCAAGCCTCACCACCTTCAACCGAGTGTTCAAAAGCATAAACGGCTGCACTCCCTCGGAATACAAAAAGCTTTACAGAACCACTCAGACATCGAAAAGATTTACATAACCAATAACAAACACCGCACATTTATGAAATGCTCCCATTTCATAAATGTGCGGTGTTCTTGTTGTCATCAGATTTTTGTCTGCAGCTCTCTGACCTTATGTTCACGTTTCATGGCGTACATTTTTTCATCGGCACGCTTTAAAAAATCCTCGGATAAGGTGTGCTGCGAGATATCAGCCATGTATATACCAATGCTGGCATTAAGGGTATAGGGCTTGTTTTCGGTCTTGTTAAAATCATCAAGAGCTGCGTTGAACCGCTTTTTATAGTGCATTGCCTTTTCTTCCGAATAGTCAAAAGCAAAAACGTAAAATTCATCGCCGCCCGTTCTTCCTGCTATCTCATTTTCGGTGCAGCAGGCGGAAATAATGTGAGCAAGGGAATTTATTGCGTAATCTCCCTCTGTATGACCGTAAACATCATTGATGGATTTAAGCCTGTCCATATCAATAACAATGGCTGCAACAGTAGTCTGCTGTTCTTCTTTTTTCTCATCAAAGGCTCTGTTCATACATTTTTCAAAGCCTCGTCTGTTATACATACCTGTCAGCTTATCATGGGTGCTTGCTATTTCCAGATCCTCCACCAGCTCCCTGATACTGTTTTTGTGAAGAAGAGTTTCAAGGGCAACAGCAATATTCGCTATCCAGATATTATAAAACTCGCTGAAGGGTTCGTCATTTTTCATTGATATTGCAGAATAACCGAAGCAGTGATTTTCAAAATGGATATATGATATGTAATAACAGCAAGGAGACTCCGCCGAATCTGCGGGGATAAGCGTATTAGTGGAGAAATATTTCTCGGGGCGAAGGGAGCTGCCGCTTCTGTCTATCCATATTGCGGGATACACCTGCTCAGAGGGTGAGCGTATCTCGGTCTCGAAGGAGCTTCTGCCCTTCCTGTCAGTAAAGGTAAACATAAAGAATTTTTCATAATCGCCGATATTGCCGCCGAATTGTGAAAGTATATCCGATATCTGTTCAATTTTCGTTACACGGTTCATTTCAAGCATAGCCGCTTCAACAGAATAAATACGATAAAGTGTAAAAGTATTCTTCTGGAAAAGTGAATTTATCTCACGGGATTTGTCCGCTTCAGTTTTGTAGTAGTTGACATTACAGCCGCAGGAGCCTGTAAAGCAGCTGTCCGTGTATAAATTAACGCATTTTTCCTGTGGTCTGCCGTTATTCACATTTTCTATTATTTCAAAGGCTGTGCGTGACAATGTGTTCAGATTCACCTGTGCGGAGGTAATGGGGGGAACATGCATTTTCGCTTCATACACACCGTCAAAGCCCGAAATACATATATCCTCGGGGACATTTACTCCCTTACCTATCAACACATCACAGAGAGAGTATGCCATATAATCATTTGCACAGACAATAGCCTGGGGTCGGGGGCAGCAATTAAGAAAAAAATCGGCTGCTTCGTAGCATTTGTTGTACCAGAAATCACCGTGAAAAACACCGACGCCGTCCTCGGGAAGTCCGCATTCCCTCATTGCGCTCTGAAAAGCCGCATATCTTTCCACAGCATCGCAGTGTCCCGGGATACCTGACATAAATCCAATATGCTTAAAGCCATGATGCTTTACAAAATGCCTTACCATATTTTTTATACCCTCGGAGTTGTCGATATGCACGCTGTAATAATCATTGCAGGGTTCACCTATTGTTACAACAGGGCATCTGCATTTTTTTATATGAGACATGATCTTATTTTTGATATCATCGGTGAAGCTGTTGCTGTTGTCAAAAATAATACCGTCCAGCTCATCAAAAGGAATAATATCAAGCATTTTATGTTCGTTCTGTGCATAATTCCGGTAGTCAGCACCGATAGTACCGATAAAGCTGAAAAAGATCACATTATAATCCAGATCCTTTGCTGCTCGGGATATGCTTCTGCACAGTTCCTTTTTCTGTTCACTTGTTATCGCACACAGAAATACTCCAACTGTTTTTCTTTTATTTATCATAATATGTATCACGCTCCGCTTGATGCATTTTTACTATCTGTACATTATCATAGCATACTATTGAAATAATTTCAATAGAAAAAACGCAAAAGGCCGTCCAAGGGGAAGCCACGTCTTTGCCATTTCGTAAGAAAGACAAAGCTTGCGGCTCGGTACCGATAAATTCTTCTTATCGGCAGTACCCTAACAGACAGCCTATTTTCATATTATTCCTTTACACCGCCAATAGTAAGTCCTGCCACGAAATACTTCTGCAGAAAAGGATACAGACATATTATGGGGAGAGATGTTATGACCGTTGCAGCTGCACGGACAGAGGTAGGTGTTACCATACCGCTGGCGTGTTCCATTGTCTGAGCAGTCTGTCCCTTGCCCGAGGTGGTAACAGCGCTCAGGAGCTTCATAAGTTCATATTGCAAGGTTGTGAGATTATCGCTCATACGGTTGTAGAGCATAGCATCAAACCATGAGTTCCACTGTCCGACAGCGGTAAAGAGAGCAACTGTTGCAATTACAGGCATACAAAGCGGGAAAATGATCTTTATAAAAATTGTCATATGACCCGCACCGTCGATCTCGGCAGATTCGCTGAGGCTCTCGGGAAGACCGTTCATATATGTACGGATAACGAGCATATTAAATGCACTTACCATTCCGGGAAGAATATACACCCAGAAGCTGTTTGTAAGACCCAGTGCCTTATAAACAAGGAATACAGGGATAAGACCGCCCGAAACATACATGGTGATAACATAGATCAAGGACAGCTGTTTCTTGAAAATGAAATTCTTGCGGCTTAGAACATAAGCAAGAAGTGCTGTTACAAAGGTAGAAGAAACTGTGCCGATAACGGTTCTGAGAACTGAGATCTTAGCTGCTGTGGGCATAAGATCTCTTCTAAGCACCGCCTTGTAGTTATCAAAGGTAAACATTCTGGGCCAAAGGTGAATGCCGCCTCTGAGAGCGTCCGTACCGTCGTTGAAGGACACCGCAACCGTGTTAAGAAGAGGATACAGCATTGTGATGGTAAAGACGATCATTATGATAAAGTTAACAGTATCGAAAATAACGTCGCCCGCTGTACGTCGGCTGAGGAAGGCTTTTTTTCCGTTTCCGATCTCATTTGCAGATTTGACTCTTACTTTTATCTGCGGCGGGACCTTGTATTTGTTTGTCATAGTTTGCCGTTCTCCTTTCTTTAGAATAGGTGTTCCTCGCCCATTTTCTTTGCAAGCTGATTGGCGATAACGATCAGTATCAGACTTACAACGCTTTTGAAAATACCTGCAGCAGTACCGAGAGAGTAGTCTGCCTGGCTGATACCGTATTTTAGCACATAGATATCAATTGTCTGAGAAACACTTTGAACAAGACCGTTGCCCAACAGGTACTGAACCTCAAAGCCTGCATTAAGAACGTTTCCGATGTTCATGATAAGCAGGATAAAGAAGGTAGGCTTGATACCGGGGAGTGTGATGTGCCATATTTTTGCAAGTCTGCCCGCACCGTCGATAGAGGCAGCCTCATAAAGGTCGGGGCTGATAGATGTAATGGCTGCAAGATAGATGATACTGTTCCAGCCTGTTTCCTTCCAGATATTCGCAAATCCAACTATCCACCAGAACCATTTGGGGTCTGCAAGGAAGTTGAAGGGCTTGTCAATGATATGAAGATTTACAAGTATCTCGTTCACGATACCGTTCTCGGTGGAAAGAACGTCAAATACGATACCTGTTACAATTACCCATGAAAGGAAGTGGGGCAGATATGAAATTGTCTGAACCAGCTTCTTTCCTCTGTTGAAACGAAATTCGCTGAGCAGTATGGCAAAGAGAATTGCCGTAACAGTACCCAGCACAAGGTTTATCACACCCATTGCCAGAGTGTTTCTGATGACCTTTAAAAACTGATCGTTTGAGAAAAGGACCTCAAATTTTGCAAGTCCCACAAACTCTGAATGAAGAAGACCGTTTTTCGGCTTATAATTCTGAAATGCCATAAGCCAGCCGCCAAGGGGCACATAGCAGAAAATAATAACATAAATTATAAAGGGGATTGACAGCAGTATCAGAACCTTCTGACTTTTTAGCTGCTTGAGGGTTATACCCTGCTTTTTTTCAGATCGTGAAGTCATTGCCATAGCGAATTTTGCTCACTCCTTATTGTAAGCTGACGGAACCGCCTGTTATGAGACGATTCCGTCATACTTAAACTGCACTGTTTATTATGTTCAAAAAATCAGTCGCCTTCTGCAACGGCAATTCTTCTCTGAACCTCTTCGGTAAGAGCATTGAGATATGCCTCGACATCGCATCTGTCATTATAAACAGTGAGATATTCGTTCCATGCAGACTCAAAATCATCGGAAATAACAACCTTAGGAAGGTACTCGTGCTTAACCTCGTCCATGTTTACCTTAGCAAGACCCCAAGGAGTTTCGGTTGTGAATGCGTTGGAATAAGACCACATGGGGAACCAAGGAGACTTTTCCTTTGAAGGATTGAGCATCTGAGTGTAGGTCTGAACGCCGTATGCTTTGAAGCATTCCTTTACAGGCTCGAGAAGAGACTCATAGAACTCTGCGGGCTGGTTGCTGGGGTTGTAAGCATTGATACCGTCGTGATCCATGCCGATGTAGCCGGGGAAGTAGGAGTAAGAGCACATATTAGCGTTGATGTAAGCCTGATCTACTGAATTCTTACGCTGTTCCTCGTTTCTGTAGAAGAGACCGTCATCGCCTACGAAATAGTCAATGCCTTCCTGACCCCAGTTACGGAGTGTGAGGATCTCGGGAGAAAGAAGATCATTGAGGAACTTCATTGCACCTTCGATATCGTCGCAGCTAACTGTGATACCGATACCGCCTGTTGCGTCAAGAGCAGCCTCGCTGTGGTAGCGCTCTTCGATACCCTTGTCAATTACGATTCCAAGAGGTACATATGTGCAGTCATCAAGACCCTGCTGCTTGATAGCGTTCTCAGCGTCCTGGAAATTCCAGTGCTGGTCAACCATACCGCATACACGTCCGGAAGAAAGCTTAGCGATGTACTGGTCATAGTTAAGAGTAAATGTCTCGGGGTCGATAACGCCCTTCCGATATTCCTCGTTGAGCTTCTGGAAATATCTCTTTGCAGTGGGAGTGGTGTTGTAGTCGATAGCCTGATGTGTAGTCTCGTCAACTATGCAGCAGCCGTCGTTGGGATAACCGTCAAGGAAGAAGGGAGCATTCTCAAGGCAGAAATATCTCCAGTCATCTGTGAGGATCTCATAGCCGATGTTGGGAGTGCCGTCCTCCATTGTGGGGTTAGCCTCAAGGTATCTCTCGATAACATCGAAATATTCATCAAGTGTTTCGATCTTGGGATAGCCTGCCCACTTGAGAACTCTTGTCTGAATCCAGAATGCTTCATCGTTATGTATTGTACCTGTGTCATACATATAAACATTTCCGAACTGAGGAATGATGTAAACGTGACCGTCTTCATTTCTGATCTGATTCCATTCAGCATCGGAGTAGAAATTCTTTACATTAGGATAATTGTCCCAATACTGGTCGATAGGGATAAGGGCACCTGCATCAATAAGAGTGGTGCTTCCGCTGGAGCCTACGATAAAGTCGGTGTATTCGCCGCCTGCGATCATAACGCCGATAGCTTCCTCGGCAGTCTGACCTGTGAGCCATGTCTCCTTGCACTTTGCGCCGATCTTTTCGGCAATTACCTGCTGGATCCTGTTGTCAGAATTGATCTCATTTCCGGGAACGGAGAAGAAAGCTGTAAACTCCTTGATCTCTCCGGAGGAAGCTTCTGTTCCTGCATCTCCGCCTGCAGCAGTTGTTCCTGCATCTCCGCTTGCAGCAGGAGCATCAGCACCCTCGTTTCCGCCCGCAGTGTTTCCGCAGCCTGCCATTCCTGCCATCATAAGGACAGCAAGTGATAATGCTGCAATTGACTTGATTTTTTTCATTATTCCAACCTCCATTAATTAAATTGGTTTGCGTTTCGATAATCTTAGTCAATTTTTGCTGTTGCTTTATAAACAAATTATATCATCGAATTTTCCGTTTGTAAATACCAAATGGAAAAAAGAGCAAAAATCGATTATTATTAGCGTATTCGAACAATAATTGATTATTTTATTTCTTCCAATTCGCATAAACAGCGCAATAAATAGTATGTTATTCGCAATATCTGGATAGATTTTAAATCACTAATATAATATAATAAGAACATAGGTTATTCCTAATTGTTTTTTTGTCTTCTTCATTCTTCTATACCTTAATCTTTCTCCCAAAAATTATCCTCTGAAAGCAACAGCTTCAGGAGGATAATTTTTTTGCTTCCAAAATGGGGCAAGGTCAAAAAAAGCACCGCACAGAGCCTGTGCGGTGCAAATTTGTTCCTATCAATTAAGATTAACGGAAATAACCTTGATGACCTCCTCCATAACAAGGGGCTTTGCAATATGAGCGTTCATTCCCGATTCAAGAGAAGCCTGAATATCCTCCGCAAAGGCGTTTGCCGTCATTGCAATAATAGGGATAGTAACTGCGTTGGGACGATTTTTCAGAGAGCGTATCTGCTTTGTGGCTTCATATCCGTTCAGACGGGGCATCATAATATCCATAACTCAAACTTCGCACATCAAAAATAGCTGTGGACCTAGAAAAATCAATAGTAAATGCACAAAAATGACTTTTAAGTACCCAGATTATGGGGTCTTAAACTTGATTTTAAAAATTTCCGGAATAGAAGCAATGAATTTTTCAACAAAATCGTTTATCT
>ENA-ORPD01000413-ORPD01000413.1-human-gut-metagenome-genome-assembly--contig:-NODE-413-length-44531-cov-21.647922_pt1 | contig 44531 bp, 40 predicted proteins | sample MGYA00242143_ERZ509076 | MGnify/ENA primary metagenome ERZ509076 (study PRJEB26280, sample SAMEA2338706) | human gut metagenome | biome: human gut; feature: human-associated habitat; material: faeces... | reverse complement strand
GACGTGTGAGCATCGGCGGGTATTTGTAGTTGTTGCTCAACTGAACGCCATTCTCGCCCCATACATGTGTTCCCTGCTGTGAAATCTTGTAGAGCACGGGGCGGTGTCCCGTACCGGATTCATCGTCGCGGGTATCGGCCCATGCTATCACCGCAGCTCCATCGGCTGAGGTCACCATAGAATAGTCCTTGGAATAGGATGCCTGCGGGAAGTTCTCCACCTGCATGGGTTTTTCCCAGGCCTTGTTGCCCTGTTCGTCAATCAGCATAAGGAACAGTTCGGCGCCTGACTGCCCTGGTTCCTGCCAACATACGAATGCCTTGCCGTCGGTTGTGAAAGCGGTTTTCGGCTCATACATTTCCACTTTGGATGACAACACCTCGGCCGGATTCTTCACGGTTCCCCATCCCGCAACGGCGGTGAGAGGAACTGCAAACATCATTGCCGACGCGCTTAACGATAAGAAGTGTAACTTTTTCATAGGCTTACTTATTGGGTTTATTTGATTTCTGTCAGCAGGGTCCTGAATGAGGCCCGATATAATATATGATGCAAAGGTAACGATATTTCCCAATTCCACTTGTCATTTTGTCACAAATATAAACCCATCGGCACATTTCTTGATTACAATCAAGTCTTTTTATGACAATTTGCGAATATCAAAGGGCGTTAATATTGCAAAAAGAATCAACATATTCATTAAAAGTTCCTTTATGAAACAAATTTTCGTATTTATTCTGACAGCTGCCATGACCCTGGGCATGTCGGCAAGACAGCCGGAGCTTCGGGATAATCCCAGGCTCGTGTCCCATGCTTCGGGAGCTAACCTTAAATTGAAGAAGGTCGTACCGTCAGGCCTTGACCAAAGGCTGCGCGCCTCCGAATCCACCGGTGCCAACACGGTGGAGGGAGTCTACACCATCCACATCGAGGATGTGTACTTCGATGATTCCAAAGGCGACATCACCGAGGAATGCACCGTGACGCTTGACGACAATATCGTCACCTTGGACTGCATCTACTTTACGCGACCTGTAAAAGGAGAGTGGAATGCCTCCAACAGCACCATCACATTCAATCCCGAATATCTCGGCCAGGTAACAACCAATTCGGGAACCCGTTATATGGCGTTCCGGCCTATCACTTATGTAGCGTCATCCCAGACTCTTGATTACACGCCCTATTCGGTGACCTACAATAACGGCACGATCCTGTTCCCCGAATTGCGCGGTTTCGGCTGGATTCTATACACCGAGGCGGAGTATACACAGCAGGTCGGGGTAGCCGAATTGTTCAACATATCCTCGATGGAGCAGAGAGACCCCGACGAGGATCCCAACCAGGGCTGGACAGGCATTGGAGAGGCCACACTGTATGATCCCTGGCTTCTGCCCGGCCTGTCCATGCAGGAAGAAGCCGATAAGGGATATGGCGTGGAAATGCAGCGCAATGATGAAAACCCGAACCTGTATCGTCTCGTTGACCCATATAAGGGGAAATCGCCGGCGGCGCAGCTCAACAGCTACACAGGCAACGGATACATCACCTTCGACATCACTGACCCCGAACATGTATTGTTCACTGCCTCCGGAGCGGGATTCGCCAATCAGGAAATGGGCATCAAGCAGTTCTATTGCATGGATCAGCTGTCGGCAGTAGCCGGGGCTTTCCAGATGGATCCCGGGGTTGTTATAGCCGTAATAGGAGACGAACTTTGCTATTCCCGATATGAGGACGGAGTGCTCAGTCTTGGCTCCATGGAATCCGAGGACGTAGAGACGGGTGAGCTATTCACCATGTATGCCGCATGTTTCGGTATACAAGGCGATCCTTACGGTGGATATGGATGGACGGACGATAACGATGCACTTGTCTCCATGAACGGGCGTATCGTATTCCCTGGATACAGCGGCATTTCCGGCATCCGGGACGAAGTCGCTCCGGTTGAATATTATGATCTGACAGGCAATCGTATTGACAGACCCCGTGCAGGTCAGATTGTCATAATGCGACAGGGAAGCAATGCCTCGAAGATTGTGTACCAGGATATAATAAATTGATTTCTTAACCGATATGACAAGCCGCCGGAGTCTCAACATAATCGCTCCGGCGGCTTATTATCAATATACTTTCAGATGTTGATACTTTCAGATGTCGGTTTGCTTCACAAGTTTCCGGCGGATGCGACTCAGCGTCTCGGGGCGTACGCCGAGCCAGGAGGCAATCATCTTCAACGGCACCTTGCGCGAAATGGTCTTACCCGTCATAAGCCCGAGTCTGGAATCGCTCTTGCTCATGAATTCGATTAATCTCTCCTCGGGCGAGAGGTTGCAGAACATGATGTATTTCAGCTCCAAGGCCCGCAACTGCCCCGCGCACAGCAACATCATCCATTTGACAAATTCAGGGTATTTATCCATTAAGGCATTAATGTCGGTATATGGTATGCTGTAAACCTCCGACTCAATGACGGGAGTAAGAGAAAAATCAGAGATCTCATGTCCTATCCAGCATTGCAAGGGGGTATAAATGTCACCGTCCGTACCGAACAACAGAGTGTCCTCTTTTTTTTCTGTCTGGTGACACACCCTTAGAATTCCGTCGCGGACAAAATAAAAGTATTTGCATTCCTCACCCTGACGAATCAGGTAGTCGCCGGCATTAAATCGGGCGACTTTGGCAACCCGGTTCAAATCTGCGATACAGTCCTCGCAGAGCGGTCCGTAAGTTCGTAATATCTGTGTCAATTCCATACAAGCACTTTATCATTGAGAGTGATTTCATCCGGGACAGGATAATAATGGTAGTGCAAAAATAATGAATAAATTGCTCTTTTCCAACTTTAGAGCCGACCCTGAAGATAAACCGAATCCGCTCGTCACGCCGTTGGGTCCGCTTCCGCCATTAAAACGGATTGATTCAAACCGTTATAGGTTATCCGGTTCTGTCCATCACTGAATACTGACTTGAACTTAATCAGCGTTACATTGTATCCTGACTTGAACTGAATTCGCGTCACATTGTATCAGGAGCAATATTTTGTTCACATACACGAAACATTTATGAAATAATCGCGAGATAACTTTGCAGCGTAATCATAATATTATCGCATGAAACGCATCACGCTGCTTATCGTTGGCTCGCTATCAATTCTCCCTGCATTGGGACGGGAGATTTCCGGCATAGTGGTCGATTCGACAACCGGAGAGACCCTGATCGGCGCTTCGGTCTATGTGAGACAACAGCCCAAGTCCGGCACCTCAACCGGTCTTGACGGATCCTTCCGGCTATCCACTGATGTCAAAGAGCCGACTCTGGTATGCTCTTATCTGGGTTATGAGTCACAGACTGTAACCAATCCGGGACACTCCCCTCTCACCATCCGCATGACGGAATCGGCAGCACAACTGTGTGAAGTGGTAGTTACCGTTTCCGCCGCGAACACCGATGCGGGCGCACGTATGATAGAGCGAAATTCCATGAATGTGGTCAATGTGATGAGCGCACGCGCCATGGAACTTTCTCCTGATATTACAGTCGGCAACATCATCCAGAAGATGTCGGGAGTCACCACCGAGCGTAATTCTTCGGGCGAGGGACAGTATGCCATTCTCAGAGGCATGGACAAACGCTACAACTACACTCTGGTGAACGGGGTGAAGATTCCGAGTCCCGACAACAAGAACCGTTTCGTGCCCCTCGACCTGTTTCCCTCCGAGATTCTGGACCGCATAGAGGTGTATAAGTCCATGATGCCCAACCTTGAAGGCGACGGCATCGGAGGTGCGGTAAACCTTGTGATGAAGGACGCGCCGTCGCGCCGCATGCTTCATGCCAATATCACCACCGGATACAATGCACTTTACTTTGTCCGGGATTTCCTGTCGTTCGATCATGGCGCCATTCAACGTAAATCACCCAACGAGATAAAGGGCACGACCGGCGATTACGGCGTAAAGGAATCTGATTTCACCAACAACAATCTGCGTGTGAGGAGTTCACGCCCCTGGCCCGATATCCTGGCCGGCATATCATACGGCGACAGATTCTTCGGCAACAGACTGGGCGTCATCGCTTCGGTAAGCTATCAGAACCTGAATCGCGGCAAGAACAGCGATTGGTATTACCGCTCCGCATACATGACCAACGGAGTGGAACGCCGCGAATATTCCGACAACCGCCAGCGCCTTGCGATACATGGGAAAGTGGACTATGTGTTCTCGCCGCAACATAAACTCTCGTGGTATAACGGCTGGCTCAGCATGACCAACGAGCAGACACGACAGGCGCAGGATGACAAAACCTCATCAGTACGTATGCGCTGGAACCGTCAGGGCATATTCAATTCCACGCTTCAAGGCAACCACCTATTTCTCCACGATCAGCTGCGCGTTGACTGGGAAGCGGTTTTCTCCAATGCCACCAACCTCACGCCAGACAATGCCACCGTCTACATCCAGGGCAACCATCTGGCCACAAGCAAAGCCGCACTGCGTCGCTGGGAACACAACTCCGACCGCGACTGGGCCGGATACATTGACCTGAGCTATCATATCCGCAACTGGGACCTGTCGCTCGGAGGGATGTTTCGCGACAAACGGCGCGACAGCTTTTTCAACGAATACACTTTCGATTCCGCCACCGGCACCGGACACGTCCAGGTTTTCGGACAGGACTGGGATAATTTTGACGGGATTCTGATCACTCCGCGCGAGTTCGGCAATGTGGGCGACCCTCTGAACTATGACGCGGACGAACGGATAGCCGCCGGCTACGCGATGGCACGGCTTTCACTGCCGGATTGGGAATTTATAGCAGGTCTGCGTGTGGAATACACCAGTCAGGGTTATTCCTTGAAATTCCCGCGCGACGTTGACCCCACCGGACGCCAGAAATATACCGACTTCCTGCCGAGCCTGCACATCAAGCGGATGCTTACCGACCGGATGAACCTGCGCCTCAGCTATGCCCGCGCCATAAACCGCCCGAGCTTCTTCGAGATTGTGCCTTACAGCATCATCAACGAGGAATATAAGGAGAAAGGCAATCCCTCGCTGAAGCATACCGTGGCCGACAACATAGACCTGCGATGGGAGTTCTTCCCGAAATCGTCTGAACAGTTCATGGCCGGTCTTTTCTACAAGCATCTGCAGAACCCAATAGAATATGGACTCATAAACGAAGGACAGGACACATATTACATGCCGATGAACATGGGCAACGCCGACAATATGGGGGCGGAAATCGACATTCTGAAATATTTCAGCAAGTTCGGCATCAAGGCCAACTACACCTTCACTTACTCCCGCATCACCACCGACAAACGCACCATGCAGGGCAACGACATAATAACCGTGAGACAGACCCGACCGCTGTTCGGACAGGCCGCCCATGTGGCCAATCTCTCGCTTCTGTTCAAGGACAGCGACAACGGCTGGGACGCACAGCTCACAGGCAGCTACATCAGTCCCCGGCTCGCCGACGTCAGCAACTGGTATGACAACGACATCTGGGAGAACGATTACTTCCGCATGGAACTGTCTGCCGAGAAATCGTTCCGTTGCGGCCTGTCGATATTCCTGAAAGCCACCAACCTGCTCGACCTCCCTATGATACGCTACTATCACAAGGGGCCGCATACCGACACACTCACCGACGTGAAGCGTATACGGGGCAACGTGATGGAACGCAAGGAGCATTACGGGCAGACCGTCCTGCTCGGCGTGAGATTCAAGCTGTGACGTCCCGCACGGGACACACTCCCATATCAAGCATTCAACAACCCAATAACAACAAATTCGTAAAGATGAAAAAACTACTATTCGCCGCCTTGATCGGCACAGCGATGCCGCTGGTATCGTGCAGTGACAAAAACGATCCCGAACAACCTTCGGCCGACACCGAAATATCCGAAACGGAGATGACCGTGTCCGGCACATGGAAGGCCGGTGCGGAAATCAACCTGGACCGTCACCTCGTCATACCGGAGGGGAAAAGCCTCACGATCGAGCCGGGAGTGAAGATAACGGCCTCAGCCGCCGGAGTCGGAGTAAACCACGCGCCCGTCGAGATTATCGTCAAGGGCAACCTCTATGTGCTGGGCACCGAGAATCAGCCTGTACTCTTCACCGTCGAGGAATCCAGACGCACCGAGGCCAACACCTTCGCCGGCCTGTGGGGCGGCATCGTGGCCACGGAATCGTGTCAGGAGATGGTGATAGACCATGCCGTGATCGAATATACGGGCGGTCAGGTCATCGAGGGTTCACCCGCCGCGACAGCCGGCATCTACACCGCAGGCGATGACGCCTATCCGCAGATCACCACCACCAATATCAACGGCCGGTACGTCATCACGAACTCGATAATCCGCAACGGATGGAGCGACGGAATCTATCTGATGGGAGGCTCGGTCATCATTGCAGGCAACGTATTCGCAGCCAACGGCTACAGCGGCGCGGAGGCCGTAAACATCAAGGCCGGCGTCAAGGCTGACATTGCAGGCAACGTCATGTTCAGCCCCAACACCAACGGACTGAAGCTTTCCTCCTCCGGTCAGAGCGAAACTCGCGGACAGGCCATAGCCAATGCCTACAACAATACCATCATCAATGCCGGATGGCGCCGCGACGGTGAAAAGGGTGGATGCGTGTATGTCGAAAAGAACTGCCTTGCCACCGTCGTCAACAACCTGATGGTGAACTGCAAGTTCCGCGCCATGACTCCCAATTACAAGAATCCGAATTCGTCCGACGCGGGATATGACGACAAGTCGGTGATAGACTACAACATGTATGTGTCCGGCACTCAGCAAAGCTCCATTGTATATCCCGAGGAAAGCAACGTGGCTTACGCCTACGAAGGTTACAATTACGACCACAAGAGCTATAATCCTGCCGTTGACGCGCATAGCGTCATAGCGTCGAAAGAGAATCTCGTGAATCCCCGATTCAGCAATTTCGACATCAACGCCGTGGGTCTGACCGATTACACCTACAATTCCACCTGGGACTTCCATCTGTCTGCCGATTCTCCTGCTCTCAAAACCACATCGGCCACAGTGACCCCTTGTTTTGCAGGCGGTCTTGAGATCAATGGCAAACTGTATCACTCACCGGCACTTGAACCGCACTTCGGCGCGTTCGGTGCGAAATAACAATAACCATGATACGTAAATTCCTTACATCCACACTTCTGACGTTTGCGGCCATATCCGCCGCAAGCGCTCAGATTCCGGCCACCGGGCTGTCCGGCGACGTCACGCTGATGATAGGCAACGACCTGGGCCGCAACGGATACTATGAACAGAAACCCATAGCCGAACTGATGGGCAAAGTGGCCGAGGCCGTGGGCCCGGAGGCTTTCCTCGCGCTTGGCGACATTCACCACTACTTAGGTATCGAATCGGTGAACGACCCGCTATGGACCACCAATTACGAGCTGATGTATTCCCATCCGGAACTTCAGGTGGAATGGTGTCCGGTTCTCGGCAATCACGAGTATCGCGGCAATACGCAGGCGGTGATGGATTATTCCGGCATCAGCCGCCGCTGGAATATGCCCTCGCGTTATTATACCAGGATATTCGACAACGACGACACCCGCGTCAAGGTAGTGTTCATCGACACCGCACCGATAATAGACAAGTATCACGCCGATACGGCCGAATACCCCGACGCCGGCCGTCAGGACGTAGACGCACAGCTGCGATGGCTCGACCGGGAGCTTAGCCGCGACGACAACGCGGACTGGACCATTGTGGCCGGCCATCACCCCGTCTATGCCCAGACTCCCAAGCAGAGCAGCGAGCGCGAGGACATGCAGAAAAAAGTGGATCCGATATTGCGCAAACACAAGGTCGACATGTACGTCTGCGGCCACATCCACAACTTCCAGCATATCCGCAAGAACGGCATCGACTATGTGGTCAATACATCCGGCTCCCTCTCCCGCCCGGACGTCAAGGCCACCGACGGCACGGTGTTCAGCAGCGGAGTGCCAGGATTCTCCGTTGTTACCGCCACTCCGAAGGCCCTGACGCTTTCCATGATAGACAACAACGGAAACGTAATCCACCAGGTCTCCCGCTCCAAATAATCATATAATCAGCAAAAACATACCGGCTGCAGCAAAATATGCTACAGCCGGTATTTATTTACATTCTATCAGAGTGCGAGCGGGGTGTATTCAAGGTCGAAGGCTTCGGCCACGGCCTTGAATGTGATCTTGCCGTCCACCACGTTGACGCCTTGGGTCAGGCCGTAGCTGCGACGGCATGCTTCCTTCCAGCCGAGGTCAGCCAATTTCAGCGCGTACGGCAGCGTGGCGTTGGTCAGGGCCATGGTCGAGGTGTAAGGCACGGCGCCGGGGATGTTGGCCACGGCATACTGCACCACTCCGTCCACTTCATATACAGGATCGCTGTGCGTGGTGGGATGCGAGGTTTCGAAGCATCCGCCCTGATCGATGGCCACGTCCACCATCACCGATCCGTGACGCATCATGCCCACCATGTCGCGGGTTATCAGATGCGGAGCCTTGGCGCCGGGCACCAATACCGAGCCTACCACCAGATCGGTGTCGGGCAGTTCCTGCTCTATGTTGTGGCGTGAGGAATAGAGAGTCTTCACGTTCTTGGGCATTGTCTCGGCGCAATGACGCAGCACATCGAGGTTGATGTCGGCTATCGTGACTTCGGCGCCAAGACCTGCGGCCATCAGAGCGGCGTTACGTCCCACTACACCGGCGCCCAACACCAGCACCCTGGCGGGTCTCACGCCCGGCACGCCGCCAAGCAACACGCCGCGGCCTCCCTGGGGCTTCTCCAGGAATCGTGCGCCCTCCTGTATCGACATACGGCCGGCCACCTCGCTCATGGGTATCAGCAACGGCAGACGGCGGTCGGTCTCCGAATATGTAACGGTCTCGTACGCGATGCACACGGCGCCGCTCTTCAGCATAGCGTCCAGCAACGCCCGGTCGCACGCAAAATGGAAATAGGTGAACAGCACCTGGTCCTTGCGGATCAGCCCATACTCGGGTTCTATCGGTTCCTTCACCTTGATGATCATATCGGCAGTGGCATACACATCCTCGATGGTCGGCAATATCTTGGCTCCGGCATCCTCGTATTCACGGTTGCTGAATCCGCTCCCCTCGCCGGCATGGTCCTGCACATAGACCTCATGGCCATGGTTCACGAGTTCCTTAACGCCCGCCGGTGTCGCACCAACGCGGTTCTCGTTGTTCTTGATCTCTTTTGGGATTCCGATTTTCATGGTCTGTCCTCCTATTCTTTAAGGTTTGTAACAGTGTTTTTCGTCTGTCTCTCGAAGGCACAGGGGCGTTGCCGCCCGTCCTGTTTCTTCTCGGTAAAATTAGAATTTTATTTCATCTTTTGCAACACATAGCAACACTTTTTTTGCCCAATATGCGAAAATAAATTAACTTTGTGGTTTAAAACTGCAATTATGGAAAACAACGATAAGAAAAAGATAGTACTGAGCGGCATCCGCGCCACCGGCAACCTGCATTTAGGTAACTATTACGGCGCCTTGCGCAACTTCGTGCGCATGCAGAACGACTACGACTGCCGCTACTTCGTGGCCGACCTCCACGCGCTCACCACGCATCCCGACCCGAAGATGCTGCACGAGAACGTGAAGGACATCCTGGCGGAATACCTGGCCGCCGGCCTCGACCCCGACAAGAACACCATCTACGTCCAGAGCGACGTGCCCGAGATTTCGGAGATGTATCTGCTGATGAACATGCACGTGGGCATCGGCGAGCTGATGCGCACCGCTTCGTTCAAGGACAAGGCGCGCAAGGCCCTGGGCATCCATTCCGAAGGCGACGAGATTGAGAAGGAGATAATCGGCAACCAGACCAACCAGCGTGTCAACGCAGGTCTGCTGACCTATCCCACCCTGATGGCCGTGGACATCCTGATTCACCATGCGGACCTCGTGCCCGTGGGCAAGGACCAGGAACAGCACCTGGAGCTGACGCGCCGTTTCGCACGCCGTTTCAACTCGTTCTATAAGACAGAATATTTCCACGAGCCCTTCAACTTCAACTTCGGTGCCGCGGCCGTCAAGGTCCCCGGACTGGACGGATCGGGCAAGATGGGCAAGAGCGAGGGCAACTGCATCTACCTCATAGACGATGAGAAGACCCTGCGCAAGAAGGTGATGCGCGCCGTCACCGACGAGGGTCCCAAGACTCCGGACAGCCCCGTCAGCGAGCCTATCGCCAACCTGTTCACCCTCATGGACCTGGTGTCGGAGCCCGATGTGTGCGTCCACTTCCGCCAGGCTTACGCCGACTGCTCCATCCGCTACGGCGACCTCAAGAAGCAGCTGGCCGAGGACATACTGAAAATCACGCTTCCCATCCGCGAGCGCATCCTCGACATCCGTCAGAACGACGAGTATCTGTCCAAGGTGGTGCGTCAGGGTGCCGAACGTGCCCGCGAAACGGCCTCCAAGACACTGGCCGACGTGCGCGAGATAATGGGTATCAAACGTTTCTAAGCCACACTATTCCGACTCTGTAGATGGTTCTGAACTGGATCTGGATAGCCTTCTTCGCCCTGGCGTTCGTCATGGCGCTGGGACGCACATGCTTTCAGGGCGACCTGGACGTGTGGAGCCAGATCATGAACGCCTCGTTCGACCAAGCGGCCTTCGCTTTCGAGGTGTCGCTGGGCCTGACCGGCGTGCTCACCCTATGGCTCGGAATCATGAAGATAGGGGAACGGGCCGGAGTCATCGAATTTTTCGGCCGGCTCATCAGTCCCTTCTTCTCACGCCTTTTCCCCGGCATACCGAAAGGGCATCCGGCCATGGGGGCCATATTCATGAATATCTCGGCCAACATGCTGGGGCTTGACAACGCGGCCACCCCGATGGGTCTGCGCGCCATGCAGGAGATGCAGAAGCTGAACGACCGGAAGGACACGGCCACCGACGCCATGATTATGTTCCTGGTGCTGAACAGCTCGGGGCTCTGCCTGGTGCCAATCAGCATCATGATGTACCGCGCGCAAGGAGGCGCGGCCAATCCCACGGACGTGTTCATACCTATACTGATCGCCACGGCCATAGCGACTTTGGTCGGTCTCGGAGCGCTATGCCTGAAGCAGCGCATCCGCATGGACGGCGTGATATGGGCATGGTTAGGAGGCATAGCCGCGTTCGTGGCTCTGGTCACATGGTTCTTCGCCTCGCTGCCCGGCGACAAGGTGGGTACATACAGCACATTCGGCGCCAACTTCATACTGTTCTGCGTCATCATGGCCTTCATCGGGGCCGGCATACGCAGGAAGCTGCGCGTATATGACGTGTTCATCGAGGGAGCCAAGGAGGGCTTCAAGACGGCTGTGATGATCATTCCTTATCTCGTGGCCATTCTCGTGGCCATCGGAATGTTCCGCGCCTCGGGAGCGCTTGACATCATCACCGGCGGCGTCGAGAACTGCGTGGCCTGGATGGGCTTCGACACGCAATGGGTGGGCGCGCTGCCCACCATGCTGATGAAGCCCCTGAGCGGCAGTGGCAGCTGCGCCATGATGCTGGACGTGATGCAGGCCAACGGTGCCGACGCCTTCGTATCGAAACTCGCCGCCGCAGTCCGTGGTTCGACCGACACCACCTTCTATATCTTGGCGGTGTACTTCGGCTCCGTCGGCGTGTCCAAGACCCGTTATGCCGCCGGCTACGCACTTTTGGCCGACATCACGGGAGCAGTGGCAGCCGTTATCGTGGCCTATATATTCTGGGGGTAAAACATTTAAGATTATGTTGAAGAAAACGATATTCGTCACTCTGAGCCTGCTGTCGTTGCTGGTGACGCCGGCCCTACCGGCACAGAACGCGGCCAACCTACCCGACGAGCAGGCAGAGGCTGAAAAGAAAAATGAGAAGGACACTGTCCGCAAGATACTGTTCATCGGCGATTCGATGACCGGCTGGCTTGCCGAGGCCCTGAACGGCTATGGCAAACAGAACGGCTTCGATGTCGCCACCGTGGTGTGGGACGGCTCAACCATTCAGAAATGGGGTAAATCGCCCAAACTGACTCAGATCATCGAGCAGCAGGAGCCCGATGCCGTGTTCGTAAGCCTCGGGACGAACGAGCTGTTCGACACCAAGCCGGATCATCTCAAAGGCTCGCTAAATGAGATAGTCAAGGCCGTAGGCGACCGGCATCTGCTCTGGGTGGGGCCGCCGTCGTGGAACGGCAAGACCCAAGGGGGCGTTCTGAACAAATGGTTAGACGAGCAACTCGGCGGCGACGTGTTCTTCCGCAGCTTCGACCTGAAGCTGCCGCGCCAGAGCGCCAGCAACGTCCATCCGTCGCGCCAGGGCATGATAGACTGGGTGGATGCGATCGTAGACTGGATTCCCGAGCACGCATCATTCGCACTTCCCGGCTACGAAAAGCCCTCCGCCCAGAAGATGGTGCGCCCCAAGACCTTCATCTACAAACGCATGAAAGAATCCCTCTGACCTCGTCACTCATAACTCATAACACATAACTCACCACTCTGACCTCGTACTTATGCCAAAGCCCAAATACAATTCGCTGCTGGTCAACGGCAAGGATTATCTGATGATAATAGTAGGCCTTCTGATCTATTCAGTCGGCTTCACCGCCTGCATACTTCCGCACAAGATAGTGATCGGCGGTCTGTCCGGTGTGGGCACCCTTGTGTATTTCGCCACCGACGGCATGATACCCGTGGCCGTCACAAGCTACGTCTGCAACCTGTTGCTGCTGGCATGCGCATACAAGATCGTGGGCAAGAAATTCGTGCTGCGCACCATCTTCGGCGTCACCGTAGTGGCCTTAGGCATAGGCTGCACGGAAGGTTTCTTCATGTCCATCGGCCATCCGCTCATTCCGGACCGCGTGGTGAGTGTGGCGTTGGGAGGTATATGCTGCGGTATCGGCATCGGTACGGCGTTTATCCATAATGGTTCGTCGGGAGGCACCGATATCGTGGCCGCCATGGTGTCCAAGGTGAGCAACGTCAGCATCGGACGCACCATGATATATATGGACTTCTGCATCATCTGCTGCTCGATGTTCCTGCCGTTCGAAGGCACGTTCGAGCAGCGTGTGGAGGCCCGTATCCCCACCATCGTGTATGGCGTCATGGTCACGTTCATAGCCAGCTACGTTACCGACCAGATCATCAACGGCAACCGCAAGGCAACGCAGTTCATGATATTCTCGCCGAAATGGAAGGAGATAGCCGACGAAATCCTCGTTGACGCCCATCGCGGGGTAACCGTAATCGACGGACAGGGATGGTACACGAAACACAACCAGAAAATCCTCATGGTATATTGCCGCAAGATCGAGTCCGTGACCATCTTCCGCATCGTGAAGCGCATCGACGGGGATGCCTTCGTGACGCAGGGCGCCGTAAACGGCGTTTACGGCAAGGGCTTCGACCATGTCAAGATCAAGATGAAGATGAAGTCCCAGGCTCCGAAAGTCCCTGCCTCGCACGACGCCTCGGCCCTGTCCCCCACTCACCGCATCCGCCGCTCCTCAGCCGAAGAATAACTGTCACTGTTTCATAATCGAAACAGCAGATATCCTGATAATGGGACGGAAAGATACCTTATGCTTCCGGCAAGGAGAGCAAATATTCAGGAGCAAAATCCGCCCCGTTTTCCCATTCTATAGTGTTGTACTTCACAGTAAACCGCTTGAAGAAATTTAAATCTTTGAGCGGCTCAAACACTTTGCCTTGTAACGAAGTGCGCAAGTCCACAACTTTAGTCTCTTTGTTATTGAACCATAACCGGACGCGGAATTCGTCCACATACTCGGCTTTCACTACTTCTGTAAACATGTCCGTATCTTATTTTAGAGGTTCTATCTTTTCCAAAGGGTCGCCCTTTTGAGCTTTCTCCCAATTATCCATCAGTTCTTCCTTGTGTTGGTCAAGCCATTCCAGAATCATCTTCAGTGCACGGCCAGGCATTTCGCCTCTTACCACTCCGTCTTTAATACTGATAATCGCTTTATATTCATTGTACCACGCATGGAAATGGGCAGGCGCATGGTCTGTGAAGTTCATCAAGATAATAATACCATAAAAAGTGCTTTTTGTGGCATAACGGTTTTCTTTATGATTGGCAAACGCAAAAATAGCATAAATCTTCGAAATTAAGCTATTAATTCCTGAAAGTTTTTATGACAGTCTGTAAAAGATTGCTGATATCCACTAATTAAGGCTTAAAATACCGATTGTTCGCCGCTCATCGGAAGCCATTCGATGTCCAGGTCGCGCTTCCACCAGGTCAGTTGCTTCTTGGCGTAGACGCGGGTGTTCTTCTTGATGCGCTCTATGGCGGTGTGACGGCCCATCGTGCCGTCGAACATGGCGAACATCTCCTTCAGGCCGACGGTGTTGAGCGAGTTCAGATGCCGCATGTGATAGACGCGCCGCGCTTCCTCCTCCAGCCCGGCTTCGACCATGGCGTCCACACGCCGGTTGATGCGGTCGAACAGTTGCTCGCGAGGCATCGTCAGGCACATTTTACGCACCTCGAACTCGCGCTCCTTCCTCTGACCGGTGCGAAGCGACGTGTAACTTTGCCCCGACGCCCTGATTATCTCCACGGCGTGAAATACCCGCTTCATGTTCTTGCGGTCCACCTCATTGTAATATTCCGGGTCGAGGCGCGCCAACTCGCCAAGCAGCCAGTCGTCTCCCCTCTCGTCATGCTCGGCCTTAAGCCCCAGGCGTATGTCGTCGGATACGGTGGGCAGTTCGTCGATGCCGTGACAGAAGGCGTCGACATACATCATCGAGCCTCCGCACACCACCACCGAGCCGCGTTCCTCTATCAGCCTGCGGGCTATGCTCAGCGCGTCCTGCTCGAACATCGCCGCGCTGTAATATTCCTCCAGCGGCAGGAAGTCGATGAGGTGATGCCTCACGGCCGCTCGCTCCTCGTCGGTGGGCATTGCCGTGACTATCGGGATACCCGTGTATATCTGCCGGCTGTCGGCGCTGATTATCTCGGTGCCGAGCTGACGGGCCAGGCGTACGGCAAGGGCCGACTTGCCCGAGGCAGTCGGCCCTGTTATGACGTATGCGGTTCCTTTCACGCTTTCCCGGCCACTATCTTGCAGATGTTGACAATCACCGACACCGCCTTCTCCATGGACTGGATCGGCACGTACTCGAACCGGCCGTGGAAGTTTTCGCCGCCGGCGAAGATGTTGGGACACGGCAGACCCTTGAACGACAGCTGCGCGCCGTCCGTACCGCCGCGGATGGGCTGTACCTTGGGCGTGACGCCGGCCTCGAGCATGGCCTCCTTCACATAGTCGATGATGTGCATCACCGGCTCGATCTTCTCGCGCATGTTATAGTACTGGTCCTTGATCTCGACCGTGCAGCATCCGGGATACTCGGTGTTGGTCTTGCGCACCAGGTGCTCTATCTCGCGCTTGCGGCTCTCGAAGCGGTTGCGGTCGTGGTCGCGGATTATGTATGTCAGCGTGGTCTGCTCTACATTGCCCTCGATGCCTACGAGGTGATAGAAGCCCTCGTATCCTTCGGTGTGCTCGGGAGTCTCCCAGCGGGGCAGCATCTGGATGAAGTTGCCGGCCACGCGGATGGAGTTCACCATCTTGTGCTTGGCGTATCCGGGATGCACGTTGCGTCCCTTGATGGTCACCTTGGCCTGCGCGGCGTTGAAGTTCTCAAACTCCAGCTCGCCCACTGCGCCTCCGTCCATGGTGTAGGCGAAATCGCAGCCGAATTTCCGGACGTCGAACTTATGGGCGCCCAGACCTATCTCCTCGTCGGGATTGAAGCCAACGCGTATCTTGCCGTGCTTCACCTCGGGGTGCTGCTGCAGCCATGCCACGGCGGTCAGTATCTCGGCGATGCCGGCCTTGTCGTCGGCGCCGAGCAGAGTGGTGCCGTCGGTCACTATAATATCCTGGCCCACATAATTCTTAAGTTCGGGGAATTCGACGGGATCCAGGTTGTATTCATCGTTCAGTCTGATGACGCCTCCGTCATATTCCTTGACGATGCGGGGCTTCACATGCTTACCCGACATGTCGGGGCTTGTGTCTATATGCGCGATGAAGCCGATGACCGGCACCGGCTTGTCGGTGTTGGCCGGCAGCGTGGCCATCAGATAGCCGTTGTCGTCCAGGTCCACGTCCTGCAGACCCATCCCTTCAAGCACCGTCCTGAGGTACCCGGCAAATTCCATCTGACCCGGCGACGACGGCGTCATGTCCGTCAGCTCGTCGCTCTGAGTATCGTACTTCACGAAATCTAAAAATCTTTCTGTTACTGTCATGGCTATCTAATTTGCGTTCTGTTTTGCCACAGCAAGCCGTCATACGCGACTGTACTTCTGTTTTTAATGCACAAAATTACCGATTTATCGGCGCATTAACATATACTTAACAATTATTAACATCGCTATTTGTGTTTTGCATATTTTTTGCACTAATTTTGCAAACTATTTTCCGTTTAACCCCAATATATTGTCAGGACAGAAACGATAAAAAACACAGTCAATTAGGATAACAACAAATAAATAAACAACAGTATGAACAAAACGATTATCGCGATTGCGGCGGCAATGGCCGTCGGAGGCGTAACGGCGCAGGCGAAGGCACCCCGGGGCACTTCGGATGCATTGTTCCCCTACATGCCCAAGGCGCGTGCCGAGGTGCGTCAGGACGGCTTCGGCAAGCAGGACGCGTTTCAGGCCCAAAATGCCGGAGGCGGAGTCAAAGTGGGAACGTTCAGGACGCTCAATCCCAGCGTACTCTCCAAGAGCAGCGAGTCAGGATATCTCAACGCCCCTGACGGTTCGACCTGGTTTTTCTCCATCGACTACAAGACAAGTGAGACCAACAGCATCCAGGGATTTAAGATCACAGTGTTCGACAACCTTCTGCAGGAGGTAGGATCAGTGGAAGACGAGATTCAGCTCGAAGATAACGAGACACGCGTGGCGCAGCTCAGTATCGGTCCCGATCTGACTCAGAAATTCTTCAACTACGACACCAGCTACGAAATCATGATCGGTGTTGCCACCAACACCACGGAATTTGTCAACAATTACCGTACACGGGTGTACTCCATCGGCAAGAACGAGCCAATCACCACAATCGACGGATACTATTGCTCGGCTGTAAATGCCGCAAAAGACGCCTGGTCGGAGGATTTCTACATCACTTTCTACACCACCGTCGACACAGAGACTCCCGAGGTGAACGGTGTCGAGAACACTTTGGACCACCGTTTCGTGACATATAAGAAAGCAGGGTACAGCGGCATGGGCGACCCGGTGATCGACGTACGTTTCCCGGAGATATGCACCACCGGTGCGGATGCGATTCCGGTCCTGTCCGTAGTCAACGACGGCAAGCCCTGGATTTCCTTCAGCCATCTGAAGTATTGCTGGTATGAGGATCCCTTCGACTTCTCCAACGAAAATCCCACCCCCGACAACGAGATGATCGTAGACGTGTACACCACCGGCAGCGGATGGAATGCTCCGATGGAAAAATACAGTTCCACCACATTTCCACTGAACGCCAGTGCCGACGACCTGTATTTCCTGTATCACGGCAACTTCCAGTATGACAACGACCTGAACCTGACACTGAGCGGCGACGGCACTCCATCTCTGTACATCACCACGGCTCATTCCATCCAGGGCGGCGACACGTTCAGCTATGACTACGCCTTATACAGCGCCGCGCCCAAAGGCGAGACTGCAGCCGGAGTAAAGAAATTCGACTTGGCCCAAGGCGTAAGCGGCGGTACGTTCATGACCGACATACCGGGATTCGCCCCCCAGGTCATGTTCATCATCCCGGACGGTGACGGCGACGTGTTCTTCCAGTTCGTAAACGTAAACACCGGCCAGATGGAGCATGAACTCAGCGCCTATCTATCGGACGATGATTCTAACATATCGCTCACCGCCAACACCGACCGTGTGGCACATAAGGATTCCTACCTCTACTTCGCTCCGCAGACCAGAGGCATGTCGGACGAGAACAACGACGTACACACTCAGGTCGTATTCGTCAATCCCGAAGACGGCTCCATTGTCAGCACGGACGATATCAACCTGGGCCAGAACGTGGAATACGCACAGCTCTATACCGGTCCGGAGGCATTCGATCCCTATCTGTTCAATCTTGACTCCGACCGCGAATATATGGCTCTGATCAAGCGTAAGAGAGCGAGCGGCAACGGCGTAGACGAACAGCTGACCATCCGCAGCACCGACTCCTCCAAGGCTCCGCTGCTTGAAATCGGTCCTGAAGAGGGCAAAGGCAACCTTGCCAACATCTTCATAGCCAACTACGGCTCCAAAGCACCCAAACTCATAGTGACATACATGGACGTCAGCGACTGGAAATACACTCTCCAGAGCTATGACCTGCCGCTGCAGCTGTTCGAGAACGGAGACGGAACCGCAGAGAACCCCTACCAGATCAGCACCATAGGCGGTCTGAAGCAGCTCATATCCGCTCCCGCAGCACACTATGCCATAGTCAACGACATTGACGCCGCCGACTATCCGTTGGACATCAAGGACTTCGAATTCACCGGCTCGATCGACGGACGCAATCACATAATCAGCAATCTGAGCCTCACCGGCCGCGCGCTGATTCCTCAGCTTAACCGCCCCGCCGACACGGCCGATGGCGTATCTGCCGATACCGAGGGCCTTGCGGGAACCGTGCGTGATATCAACTTCGTGAACGCATCGCTCAAGAACGCGGCTTCGGGCCACGGTCTGCTTGTAGGCACGATGTCCGGAGGCGTAATCGAGAACGTGCACGCATACGAATCGACAGTTCAGGGTGACGATGACTTCGGAGGTCTTGTCGGTAAAGCACGTGTATACGCCGGCATCAGCGGAAGCTCGTTCCAGGGCGATCTGATCGGCGGCGAGGAATCGCCGACCGTAGGAGGTATTGTAAGTTCTACCATGACAGGGGCTACAATACAGGCATGCGCGTTCAAGGGCAGTATCACCGCCGGCACCGGCATAGGCGGCATCGTTGGCGATCTGGGCAGTAACGCCGGCAAAATCAGCGACTGCCATGTCAACGCCACCATCAAGGGCAAGAACACCATCGGCGGCATCGCCGCTACCAGCGGCCGCTCGCTTATCGAGAATTGCCATGTACAGGGCAGCATAGAGGCTACCGAGGCCCCGCGCTGGGGAGGCGGTCCCTGCGTGGGCGGTATCGTTGGCGATCTGCAGCCCGACTATGGCAGCCTGAATCCCGACGAACCCGACGAACCAACCACTCCTTCGTTCGCCGTACAGGGCTGCTACGTCAATCTCTCGTCACTCGCATTTACCGGAACTCCGGCCGAAAGCGAGGAATTCCCCGGCCAGAACGACACGATGCACCGCATCGTGGGCAAAAGCGTGGTCAATCATGAACCCGAACCCATCGGTTACGATGAAACGACCTGGGAACCCATCTACAGCGACGAACCTGTGGCTCCGGACGCAGGCCTGGCCAATAACTACGCAGTGGCCACTCTGACCGCAGGCAACGACAAGATCGAGGCCGCAGCCACCAGCACCGAGGGCGCTTCCGTAGCCGCCGACGAGACCGGCATCTCCTTCTTCCAGGAGCTGGGCTGGAACTACGGCAACGACACCGAGAACCCCTGGAACATGACGGGCGACCAGTTCAACCCGACACTGTACTTCGAAGGAGGTCTGCTGGTATGCACCCCCGCCGAGGTCACAGTAGAGGCTGAGAAGGAAGTCACCATCCATCTGCAGCTCGTAGGAGAAAGCCTCACCGAGGAAACGATGGGAGACTTCTCATTCGAGATCAGCGACGAATCCGTAGCGGAGGCAGGCGACATGGGCTTCGACAACGACGGAATCTATATGGTAATCAAAGGCCTGAAGGAAGGCTCCGCCAACCTCACGGTAAACGTGGCCGGCAAGCAGACACAGGCCAGGATAACCGTAACAGCCGCTGAATCCGGCATCGGATCGATCGAAGTCGAGTCCGCAGGCAACATCAGCTTCAACGGCAACACGGTTTCCGCACAGGGTTGCGCCATCAGCGTATTCTCCACCACCGGAACGCTCGTGGCCGCAGGCAGCGACACCGTATCCCTGGACAATGTGGCAGGCGGCATCTATATCGTGACCGCAACGGACGCCAAGGGACACCGTTCGTCGCTCAAGATCCGTCTGTAATCATAATCCAATCTGTCTTAGGACTAATCAGATGGGGCTGTGTCAGAATAGGCACAGCCCCATCGTTTACGTGCCTGTCGACATGTAATCTGTTTGCTATTCTCGCGGTTTCTCGCTAACTTTGCGGTGATGAAACAGTTTTTAGTCATAGCATTGGTTGCCGCCGCGGCTATAGTGATGGCCGTTGGCATGAACCGCCGCGAAAATGCGGAACAAAGCGAAGAAAAACAGGAAACAGTCGCAGAGGCCAATTCCTCAGCAGCTCAGAATAATAATACTGCGTACCGCGACCTGGACCTGGTGCGCGGTTCGTCGTCCAAAGCCATCCGCAAGGATTATACCGGGTTCCGCCTGGCATTCAATCCCGACAACCGCACGCCGGAATGGGTGGCGTGGGAACTGCTGGGCTCGGAAACGGACGGCCCGGCATCACGTTCCAACACTTTCTGGCAGGATGAGGAGGTAGAGAACTGCCCCGGCACCGGCGACTACGCCCGCTCGGGCTACGACCGCGGTCACCTCTGCCCGGCCGCCGACCAGAAATGGAGTCCCGAAGCAATGTCCGACTGCTTCGTCATGACCAATATGTGTCCGCAGGACCATTCGCTGAACAGCGGCGCCTGGAACACGCTGGAAAACAAGGAACGCAATTGGGCCAGGCGCGATTCGGCCATCGTGATCGCGGCCGGACCCATATACGAACCGTCCGACACCAAACGCATCGGTCAGGCCGGCGTCCGCGTACCAGGTGCTTTCTACCAGGTGTTGCTGGCCCCGTACGTAAAGGAGCCGCGAAGCATCGCATTCGTATATCCCAACATGTCGTCGCCCGGCAACATAGAGAACTACGTCACCACCGTCGACGAGGTTGAGAAACTGACAGGACTGGACTTCTTCTACAACCTTCCCGATTCCATTGAGGACAAGGTCGAGGCCGTATCATCATTCCGCGACTGGAACAGACGAAACTGACCATGCAACTAACCGATTCAGAACGTACCATCGCCGCCATAGCCACGCCCGCCGGGCAAGGCGGCATCGCCGTGATCCGCGTGTCGGGTCGCGACGCCTTCGACATAGTGCAGAAGATATGGCGTGGCAAACCTTTGGCGCAATGCGCCTCGCATACAGCGCATTTGGGCAATATATTGCAGGAAGACGGCTCCATGCTGGACCAGGCGGTCATCACGCTGTTCCGCGCACCCTCATCGTTCACCGGCGAAGACACCGTGGAGATATCCCTGCATGGATCCCGATGGATCCAGCGCGAAGCACTTAATGAGCTTATGCGCTGCGGCGCCAAACCCGCCGGACCCGGAGAGTTCTCGCAGCGCGCCTTCGCCAACGGACGCATGGACCTGGCGCAGACCGAAGCCGTGGCCGACCTTATAACCGCCGAATCGCACGCCGCACACCGACTCGCCCTCTCGCAAATGTCCGGCGCATTCTCGCGCAAGCTCAACGAACTGCGCGAACAGCTTATCCACTTCGGATCATTGCTGGAACTGGAACTTGACTTCTCGGAGGAGGACGTAGAATTTGCCGACCGCACGCAACTGATAAATTCCGCAAAAGAAACATTCGTGATTGTGCAGCGTCTTGCACTTTCATACAAATCAGGACGCGCATTCAAGGAGGGCATCCCCGTAGCCATAGCCGGCGCGCCAAACGTAGGCAAGTCCACGTTACTGAACCGTCTGCTTGACAGCGACAAAGCCATAGTGAGCGACATCCCCGGCACCACACGCGATATAATCGAGGACACACGCGAAATCGGAGGCATACTGTTCCGGTTTATCGACACCGCCGGCCTCCGCGACACCGCCGACACCGTAGAGCGCATCGGCATCGAGCGCGCCAAAGATCACATAGAACGCGCCGCCGTCACCCTCTGGCTGGTCGACCCCACACAACCCCTTGACGCCCAGCTTGCATCCATTACAGCCTCAACTGAAAGCAAACGGTTTGTGATTCTGACGAAATCGGATCTCAGCGGCAGCGCGGTCACAGATAAGATTCTCGAAGCGTTGCCTGCCGGCTGTCCCGTGCTGACCATCAGTGCCAAGACCGGTTCCGGGATTGACGGGCTGAAATCCGCACTGGTGAGCATGGCCACAACCGAGCACAATCCCGAAAACGAGCTGATAGTGACCAACGCCCGTCATTACGAAGCCCTGACGGCCGGCGCCGAAGCGTTGCAACGAGTCATTGACGGCCTTCAGACCGGCATTCCCACCGACTTCGTAGCCCAAGACGTACGCCAAGCCCTTCACCACCTCGGCCTCGTCACCGGCGCCGTCACCACCGCCGACCTCCTCACCTCCATCTTCTCCCGCTTCTGCATCGGCAAGTAATTGGTTGATTATCAATGCGTTATATTGATAGCAATTGACTGTACTGACCGATAAAACTTAACTCTTACAAGAACGCCTAATGCTGATAACTGTCAGTGTTAGGCGTTTTTATGCACCATTTTGTACGGATTTTGTACGACAGCGACTCATTTCACCCCAAGCGTCAGCAAGGTGGTGGAGAATGTGGTACGTCACGGTACGTCGTGATACGCCATGATACGATTGATAACGAAATTAACACGTATGACATGAGTAGCAACATCAAAGTTGAGAGGATCTGCGAATGGTGCGGAAAGAAATTTATCGCCCAGACCACAGTCACACGCTTCTGCTCGAAGCGGTGTTCGGAACGGTCTTATAAGGAACGATTCCGGCAGAAGAAGATGCAAGTATCGAATCAGGAGACAGCCACAAATGTCGCCAACAATAAATGGAGAGACAAAGATTTCCTGACTCCAACCCAAGCTGCAGAGCTGTTAGGCATCGGTAGAATGTCGATTTATCGCTATATCCGCGCCGGCAAAATCAAGGTCGTAAGATTCGAGCGAAAGACGCTCATCAGTAAAGCCGATATTCAGGCGATGTTCGATTTTCTTTCACCGAAGGAAAGAGAGCCGAAAGAAGAAGCCACTGAGAAAAAAGGAAAGTCCAGCTCCGAGTTTTACACTCGCGCCGAGATTCGTGAGAAATATGGAGTGAAGGATTCATGGATTTACAAGGTTGTTGCTGAGAATAATGTACCGAAAACTATTCTTCGCGGCAAGGCTTATTTCAGCAAGAGCCATATCGACCGGCTTTTCTCGGCGAGAAAGGAGAACCCTGAAATTACGGAATGGTATTCAGTAGAGGACATACAGGAAAAGTATGGCATGACCCTCTCGGCAATCTATTCGCTGGTATCGAAAATTGGCATACCGAAGCGCAAGGAGGGCCCGAAGGTATATTACTCCAAATATCACTTCGATGTGGCGAAAGGGGCCAAGTCTGCCGAGGATGTAGAGTTTATTTCTGTGGCTGATGCCATGGAAAAATACTCTCTGACGCGCGACCAGCTCTATCACTATGTCAAGACATACAAGATAACCAAGCTCCGATGCGGCAAGTATGTAAAGCTGAACTCCAAAGAGTTAGAAGCATTGTTCAACCCCGAGATTCGGTTATAATCCGGTGATTTTTCTCACCATATAACCACCTTCTACCTTTGCACATTATAATTCTAAAAACAGTATAATATGGAATCTGCAACCATCACCAAAGTAACCCTCCGTCAGGAGAAACTTCGTAGCGGCAAACTGTCGCTCTACCTCGACTTCTACCCGCCGATATGGAATCCGCACATCAAGAAGATGTCGCGGCGTGAGTTCCTCGGCCTTTATCTCATTGGCAGCCCGAAAGATAAGTTTGAGCTTGATTATAATGAGGAAATCATGCTAAAGGCCCGTGGTATCCGAGCCACCCGTGAGCTTGCAATCATCAACGAAGAGTTCGGCTTTCTCGACCGCACTAAGAAACATGCCGACTTTCTGGCATATTTCGAGGCAAAGACTAAGGAGAAATATCAGAAATGGGAAATCGTGTATAAGCATTTCAAGGACTTCTGCAATGGCCGCTGTCTGATGAAAGACGTCACCATCGGTCTCTGCAACGACTTCCGTTCCTATATCCTCAAAATTCGGGTCAAACAGTCCGGGAATATCATATCACGAAACTCTGCCGCAGGATATTGGTCTACATTCCGAGCCCTGCTGAAGATAGCGTATAAGGAGGGCTGGCTGAAGGAGAACGTCAACGACTATCTCGAAAGCATCGAATGGGAGGATCCGAAAATCAACTATCTCGAAATCGAGGAGGTGAAGCGCCTCGCCGCAACTCCCTGCAAAGTAGATGTGCTGAAACGAGCATCGTTGTTCGCCTGCATGACCGGACTTCGTATCAGCGATATTCTACAACTTCGTTGGGAGAACATCGAGGTATCTCCTGACGGCGGCTACTGTATGCGCATCCGTACACAGAAAACCAAGACGCAGGCAACACTGCCGTTGAGCGACGAAGCCTTGTCGTATTGCGGCGAACCGGGCTGCGGAATGGTATTCAAGGGATTGAGCCGAGCGCATACACGCGAGCCATTCAAGAAATGGCTCAAAGATGCCGGAATCAAAAAGAAAATCACCTTCCACGGACTCCGCCACACCTACGCTACACTTCTGATTACCAACGGCACCGACATATACACAGTCAGCAAAATGCTCACGCATAAAAACGTGGCCACGACTCAGATCTATGCAGAAGTCGTGAATCAGAAAAAGCGCGATGCCGCCAACTCAATCACCCTCAAATGATAAAGTCAAAGCAGGTACCACAAAAACACCGATTAAAATGCCACAAAAACACCGATTAATACACCGCAAAAACTCCGATTTATTTGGAATCATTATAATCTGTATGCAGGAAATACATGATGTCGCGAAAACTCAATTATCCCCTCAAATATATTCACTAAAAATTTTGCCAAAGTAAACTTTTTAGTTAACTTTGCAGTTAGATAATAAAGATATGGCAAATAGGACCGTAAAATTCTATAAGAACTATTTTCTGGACTTCTTCAAGTCCCAGCCGGCATCTGTGCAAAAGAAGATCACACAGATACTGGTGTGGATATCAACCATCGACAGACTTCCTGCATCAATCTTCAAGACTATAAAAACGGTACAAGGTCTTTTTTGAAATCAGGATAGAGTCGGGAGGCAACATTTTCAGAGTCTTCTGTTGCTTCGATGAAGGAGAGCTGGTAATCCTTTTCAACGGATTCCAGAAAAAGACTCAGAAAACTCCTTCCAACGAGATTGAGAAGGCGACCAGACTGATGAAGGAATATTTTAACGAAAAGAATCATGGAAACAAATAAAGACGAACGAATTATGAATTGCACGACTTTGGATGAACTGCTTGATGTGCAGTACGGAAAAGTCGGCACGCCGGAACGTGATGAGTTTGATAAGGAGACTCAAGCATTCTGTCTCGCTGCGACCTTGAAGGAAGAGAGACTCAGAGCTGGGCTTACCCAAGAGCAGCTCGCCGAGCGTATCGGTACGAAGAAAACCTATATCTCCCGTCTGGAAAACGGCAAAGCTGATGTCCAGCTCAACACCCTCTTCCGAATCTTTGAGGGTCTCGGCAGACGGGTGTCTCTGACAATCCTATAAGTAAGGAGTTCTGATAATTCTGAACAGATCAACAGCAAACATTTGAATAATGAAAACGACTGCTCAACTATTCGATGAATGTCTTGCCTCCATTCAGAACGATGTCAAGATGGAACTTGATATGTCGTTTGCACTTGCTGATAAAATTGATATGATTCTGCGTGAAAAGAATATCAGTCAGAAACAGTTGGCAAAAAGGATGGGCAAGACCGAAGCAGAAGTTTCTCGGTGGCTTGGGGGCACTCATAACTTCACACTGAGAACCATCGCAAAGATTTCAGATGCTCTCGGTGTCAAACTCCTGACAATCTAAGTATTCTTAATTCATAAGGACTTCGATAATCATGAAAATATATCCTGACAAAGACAAAGCATTTCCAAATCCTGCGATTCCAACTCTTTGTTACATAAAGAATGTGGTGAAGAATCCGAGAATCATTATCGGAGATTATACATATTACGATGATATAGACGGAGCCGACAGATTTGAGGAACACGTTACACATTTCTATGAGTTCATCGGTGATAGGCTGATAATCGGTAACTTTTGCGCCATTGCTAAAGGAGTTACTTTCATTATGAACGGCGCCAATCATCGGATGGACTGCGCCACCACCTATCCTTTCTACATAATGGGAGGAGATTGGGGAGGTGCGATTGCGCCTGTAATGGATGAATTGCCTCTCAAAGGTGACACAGTCATCGGCAATGACGTATGGATCGGGCAGAACGTGACAATCATGCCCGGCGTGCATATTGGCGACGGAGCCATAATCGGCACAAATGCCACGGTTGCCTCCGACATTCCGCCTTTTTCGATAGCCGTGGGCAATCCGGCAAAAGTCATACGCCGCAGATTTGACGATGAAATGATAGACTTGATGGAGCGTCTACAATGGTGGAACCGTCCTATTGAAGAGGTTGATAAATTGATTCCTATACTCTCAAATCCTGATATAGCCCAGACAAAAATTGATATAGCGGAATATCTCCGCCTTCAACACGATTAATTGCGACCTTACCTGAGCGAACAATTCAGTGGGTTAAATGGCTAATTATAAGTCATAAATTTGTTATATCCTTGAATATGAAATCAAAAGCAAACATCGGCATTGCATTGGTCATTACCTTTGCAGCCACACTGATCATCGGCATTATGCTGCATCTAAAAAGCCACGGAATAATTATCCAGCCTCGTGGTGTATTAAAAATAGTTCACTGGATATTCGGATATGCCATGACGGCACTTCTGTTTATCCACTGGGCACAGTTCCATAAAATGCTGAACGCCCTGAAGAAGAAATTCAGATGGTTCTACACCGACACCTGGATTCTGATTATCCTGTTCATAGCCACGCTGCTTACAGGGACGGTAAAGTTGCTTACGCCCGTCAAGATTCCGCATCTCGGATTGTGGCATTACTGGTTTGGCATGGCAATGGGCATCACCGCCATCATTCACCTTATACGCGGACTCCCGTCATGGAATAGAATGAGGAAAATCAGTAGAAATAGAAAACTTTCAACGGAAAATTCAGTGAGTTAAATTGTCTATAAAGACGTGAATATTTAACCCACTGTTTTATTTATGAAGGAAACGCCCCAGCGCTTGAGGAGCATCGCTCCCCTACCCGGGACAAAATTTTTATATGGAGTGCCGTGATTGCCGGATGCGGCATCATGGCTTTACTTGGTCGTCATACCGCCATAACCCGTTTCTGCACTGACGAATTTACCGGCAACGTTCTCTTTGCCGTTTTTCTTGTCCTCACAATCGGTCTGTATTTCGGTTTCCAGTCGGCAATCGAAGAAGTGCTCAAACGCCTTCAATCTCTTTTTCGCGGTCGTGAAGTCATGGCTATTGCCGAGACTCTCACTGGCGAAAAGATTGCCATTCCCTCCATAGAAGAACCGGAATCTTCCATAATGGAATGATCTGCCCCTACGCAAGAGTTTGTGACTGATAATTGTTCTGAGATGACTTCCCCGAATTATTCCAATGAAGGAATCGAGGAAGATGAAGATGGCTCTACAATAAAAATTGGAGCCATAGATATTGACGATGTCGTTTTCGATAACCTTGAAGACAATATCACTAAGTACGACAGCCTTCAAGAGCGAGACGAAGCCCGTAGCGAACATCCTTATTTTGAATTTTGAGGATTATATCGGCGGTCATAGACTTGAAGGAGTGTTGGAATCGGATACGCTATGCCATGAATGGGTAAGGCTCCATGAATGGACAAGTCTCCAGCCCAAGCATATCAAGAAAGAACTGGAACTCGGTATATAACGTGTACGCACATATCCCAAAAGTGATGATTCAATCGGTTGTTTTACCAAGACTTCCAAAGAAAACCGCATAAAACAGGAAGACGGCAAGATACGCATAGAGGGATGTGAGGAAGAAGCTTACATTGACGCAAACGGCGATGTCTATTATTCCGACCAGATTGAAGCCGCACTGAAAGCATTGAAATCAGACAAGGAACATTCTGCAATTCAGAAACAATTGCTACTGCAACATGAACAGTGCAACGCCGCACATGCCAAACTCGCTGAAGAAGATATGAAATTCAGCCTCGCCCATATAGAATTTATCTGTGCTTACATCACGTTCATAATGCAACCCTATATCGCAGCCGATGAGTTACAGGAACTACATCACAATGCTAAAATTCGGACTGTCAATGATATGCCACCGTTCACACTGGTGAATTTCAGGAGCAACCACCTGACGAAAGTGGATTTGAGACATCTAGGATATAATGTTGGTAAATCCCTTCATCTGCCAGGCGGAGTCATCGCCCGATTTGTTAAGAAAGTGTTTGAGAAATCTTTCAAGAACACCCTCATCCGCACAATCGAGCAGAAAATACGAGAAAAGAAATCCAACAAGGAGCGTATTCACATCCATACCAACGACGATATAGATAAGATCTTCAAGCACTTCCAGCATTACGGAGACATCAACCTCGACATTCTCAGTAAATCATAATAAGCTCATTCGCAATACCAAAGCGAATAACAATGGCTAACGCCTGAATTATTCGCTTTTTTAGTAATAACCTTACAGGGTTTTACTCTTTATTTATCCATGGAAGCAATCTATTTGCTACTAAATACCGTGGATACACGCTGTCTCGCTCACAAACTATAACATCATGAAATTGCTTAATAGACTCTTTTTTTGTTGATAATGGCTTTTCTTCTGTATCATACCATAGATTTATTATACATACGGTTTTATCAATAGAATCTACAGTTCTCTTTTTCTTTCTTTCATTCTCGGTTAAAGTCTTACCATACATTGCGATAAATATCGTTTCAATCTCCTCTACAACATCTGGGCTAAATTGATCTAAATCACCCAACGCCCCTATCCAAATATCTAGATTGTCATTTTCATGAAAGTCACGAAAATGTTCATGATTCTTATTTAGTCTATTATGATACCCATCCAATGCTTTGTGTATGCCAAAGTAAGAGTAGAAGTTTGAGAGTTTGTAACCTCGACCTTTTTTGTTTCCTCGAAAATAGTAGAAATTAAAGCAATCGGGCGTCGCAAACAATTCGTCCTTGGATCCCTTTCGATGCATCCGAGCCTCTTCCAAGGAATGAAATGGTCCAACCCATTGAATTGTATACTGTTTCTTGATGTCTTCCATTCAGCAAAATTACAAAAAATATGTCACTGAAGCAAATTCTCATTTCTTGCATTATTTTTAGACGGAGTGTTAATCCCGGTTAACCGGGAAATCACTCCTTTTCCCATATTTTCGCCATACAAATTATTTCATCTTTTTGATTCTGTTTCTCAGCGAGTTAACACTTGCCGAACGGTTATTTTAAGGTATTGACAATGGTTAATTTGATAACCGCTAACTCACTATTTTACTTTGCGTTAGAATTTCAAACGAACTTCAAAACCAAAGTAAAAATAGAAACACAAACCATCACTTTTGACCAGCTGCCACATGTGGTCAGCGGTCTCTCCGAGAAACTCGACCGAGTGCTCGAAATACTTGAAAAGGTCGGCATCGCCAACCCCCATCAAAAATGTCAAACCCTCCCGCAGACTCGTGTATGCGAAAGAGGCTTGCCTGATAATAGGCAAGTCACTCTCGAGCCTCTACCGTGGCATCAAAGCTCCGAATGACCCCATTCCGAGCTACAAGCGCGGCAAACTACTTTATTTCTATGAAGATAGAATCTCACAACCGCAATGCTCCGTAAGTTCTTCATCCCTTACATCCGTGCTCTACAGGATAGCCGCAGTCACTCTCCTACAAATAACCCGAAATGTCAATCCGAGCATAAGCTTATAAATCTTTATAATTATGCCAACAGCAACTACCCCATCCTCTTAGTCATCTGAAACGATTGGTATGTCTAACCTTACGGAAAATTCCATCTTCGCCGATGCTCAGCCTATGGCAGAACAGAGCGAAACAGTCCAGGCCAATTCTACACGTCCAAACGCAATGCAGCGCAAAAGCGACCTTGACGATTACCGCAAGGCATACTTCGGCCTGATTAAGCTTGGCAAGGACAACAAGCATCGCCCGCTTTTTCGGTGGACCCGGTTACAGCGTCAGCAACTTCGTCGAGCACATCATCAACGAGCATCTCGATAGCAATTCCGCCAACTACGATAGTTGGTTCACCCTAATCAGTAAATCGTTCTGACCACTACCCCGAGGCTGTGAAATGGCGAAGCCATCGACAGCACCGGTATCCGGATTCATCGCTTGCGCTTTCGTAGCTTTGCGGAGAAAGAATCTGTCAAGATTAGGAGGATAGCAAGGTAGTGGCAATGTAAACATTCCCGACCTTGCATCCTCCGTTACCGAGCGGCTGGAGTCCGTTCCCGATGGTCACAAGTCAAATCTCAAAACTCTGAAACAATGACATTCCAAAAGAAAAAGAAGGCTCCTCCGGGAGTAGAAAAGAAGTCCGGCAAGACATTCGTTGTCAGCGTCCGGCTTGACGAAGAACAGCACAAAGCCGCACTTGAAAAATGCCGAAAATCCGGCAGAAAATTATCCGACTATTGGCGTTGCGCGCTGATCAATGCCGAGGTAATACAGGTTGCCCAGCCCGAAGACATGGCACTATTGCGCCAGATCGGAAGCATGGCGAACAATCTCAATCAGCTTGCGAAGAAAGCAAACGAAGGAGGTTTCAAGCTGGTGCAATGGTCACTTGACAAGTTGAGCAAGGAGATAAAATCACTTTACACCAAGCTGTCGCATGATTGGAGGCATCACTAAAGGGAGCTGTTTCTCCGGCTGCGTGGAGTATGTTCTCGCGCTGAAAGAGGAAAACAAAGAGGCTCGCTTGCTCTATTCCGAGGGACTGTTGACCGATACTCCTAAAGATATTGTCGATGGGTTCGAGTGCCAGCGGCATCTAAACAGCCGTGTTCAGCATTGGTGCGGACACATTTCTCTATCATATTCGCCGGAGGATTCGGCACGGCTTTCAGATGAAGCCATGGTGAAACTCGCGCTGGAATATATGGAGAAAATGGGTATCAAGAACACCCAGTTTATCATAGCGCGCCATCTGGATAAAGAGCATCCGCACTGCCATATCGTCTATAATCGAGTGGATAATAATGGCAGATGCGTGAGCGACAGTTACGAATATTACCGTAGCAACGCCATCTGCAAGGAGCTTAAAAAGAAGTACGGTTTAACCTTTGGAGAGAACAAAGACAAGGTAAAAGTTGACCGGCTGAAAGGTCGCTCAAAGACCCGTCAGGAGATTTATCTCACCGTTCAAGCCGCCAAGCGGACTGCAAAGGACTGGACCTCCTTTCAGCGCGAGCTGGCTCAGAAAGGCATCTCCGTCAGGAAGAAATTCCGAAGAGGGACGACCGACGTCGAAGGTCTTTCTTTCATCAAGGACGGGCAGAAGTTCAAGGCCTCTCAGGTTGACCGCGACGGCAAATGCTCATACAAGACCATCTGCAACGCTCTCGACCGGAACAAGAAACGTCAGGCTCAACCCTCGGCATCAGCTCCAAGACTGATGCAACAGCAACCGAAAGCGGCACCGAGTGCCGCTGCAAAAATCATCGAAGCCGGAACCGATATTGCAGATAGTCTCGGCAATGCAGTCGGCGGACTCTTCCAAGTCGGACCTGCCTACGACCAGGATGAGGAAGCATTCATCCGTGAGATGAATCGCCGTAAAAAGAGAAAAAGAGGCAGAAGTTTGTAAAACTCAACAGAGAAAAAATGAAACAAAATTTTGACAATTCCCAGGAGAATTTTCTCCAAAACATCGCTGATGACCTCAGCACTATCAGCGGCACGTGTGCCGAAATCAAGGAGACGCAGCTCAACAGCGCCACTACTGACGACCTGAGCAATATGGGAACATCCATCACTTCAGCCGTCATCGAGAAAGTAGATACGATGCAGTCTTCTATCGAGACCCAGACCACAAGCGTGAAAGAAATCGGAGACAATCTGACCACATCGGTTGATAATCTTAAGACCGAAATCGCAGAAAAGATTGACAATTTCACCGCCAATCCTCCGGTGCAGAAGATTGAGAAGACCATCCGTATTGCCAAAGAATCGTGGCAGGTATATCTCGCCATGTTTATCTCGGTGTTCACCCTGCTCTTCTTCGGCGCCACCTTCATCTGGCAGGAAGCCCGCATCGAACAGGCCCGAATCTCGGACATCAAGTATCACTACATACTGATGCACGGCGGCGTCAACTCCGAGGGTCTGGATAGCATCCAAAGCTGGTTCCGCGACCCGGAGCGCGTCAAGCAAATCGAATCGGAGGTGAAAGCATACGAAGATCGTGTGCAGGAAACCGCCCGCGCCCTCGACCAGAAGCAACGCCTCGAAGAAAAAATCAACGAACTCAATTCCCAAACCACCGACAAAAAAATCCAGACAATGAGAAATGCCAACAACCTCAACCAATTCCTCTCGCGTGTGAAATCCATCTTCGGCCGCAAGGCAACTCCGGCTACTGCCACAACTCCCAATGCAGAGCCGCCCACCGACATTTCGATAGTAAGCGACCCTCGTCTCAGCGCGGCCTTCGCCGACATCGAGAAATATCTCGCCGAAAAATATGGCACCCGACAGCCAAACTCAGCTATCAGGATTACGCCAACGGCGCAAGTTTCTTCTCGAAAGACGCGCTATTTGCGCCCTCGCTTGTTATCCTCACGGACTCTGACGGCCTCTACAACCTCCCCGACAGCGTGATGATGCTCGTCTCCGTCACCTCTATCAAAGATGAGAACTGGCTCATTGAAGAACTGGGTAAGTTCATCCTGTTCCTCAAAGAACTCGGCATGACCTACCGCATCCAGCACTTCGCCATCGCATTCTCCAAGGACAAGCCAGACCATCCCGCGACCGTCCAGACCGCCGATGTAACCTGCATCCGCCTCTACTAATCCCGAACCCTCACCGCCCCCCCGGCAAGCCACACCCTCTTGCCGGGGCTTTTATAAATGTATAATCCCTGATACATAGGCCTCTAAATCTCCCAAGAGCTATTGCAAATTTGAGAAAAATTACCTAATTTTGCAGTCTCTATGCTTCATGTGTAGAGGTATTGATAAATAAGAAATTTACTAATTTGAGCAAATATAGTTTTTCAGGACATGAGTCCTTTCAATGCAAATCTCTTTGGCTGAAAAAGGGATACGACTATTTGCTTGACGGCAATAGCTTCACAGATATTGATGCTGTAGCGAAGTTAGGTGTCGGCAAGAATATGGTGTCGGCTATCCGTTTCTGGCTACGCGCTTTCGGGCTTACAAAGGCTGACGAGCTTAATCCAATAGCCACATACATTTTTGATTCTGATAATGGACGAGACCCATTTGCTGAAGATTTGAACACTCTTTGGCTTTTGCACTTCCTCCTTGTTTCATCTGAAGTCGCAAGTATTTATAATCTACTCTTTGTAGAATATCAGAGAGAGAAGAGGGAGTTTTCAAAGCAAGAGCTACAATCGTTTATAAAACGAAAATGTGCCGTACCAGAGCAAAAGAATGTGTATAATGAAAATACCGTTCGGAAAGATATTGGAGTTCTTCTGAAAAATTATGTTGCTCCAAAAGACTTGAAGGCAATAGAGGATTTCTCTTCACTACTTATTGCTTTAGGGCTTATTGTAGATACTGGCAAGCAATCCACGAATAAAGAAAATATATTCACCTTCAAGACTAACGATTCCTCAGAGATAGCCTCTGAAATTATCCTTTATTCTCTTATCCGCACGAAGGGTACTGACTTCACGGTATCATTTGATGTACTACAAAAGCTGTCCCTTATTTTTGGTCTCCCGATGGTCTCATTAATTGATATTATCAGATCTTTAGAGATTATATTTCCGGAGACTCTCGTATTCACTGATAACAGCGGCATAAAGAATGTTCAATTTCTAAGAGAAATTGATGAAAGCGAAGCACTCAACCATTATTACGACAATCTATGACTTATATCCCTTCAGTTAATATTGAAATGAACAAAGTTTCGGATTTTCGTTACATCGTTACCGAAAATGCTAAGCTTGTAGCCGGGAATATTGTCAATAGCTTTAATGCCGGACACCATTCGTTTTCAATAATTGGCACATATGGAACCGGCAAATCAAGTTTTATCCTTGCACTTGAAGATGATCTTGCCAATGGCAACAATCAGATAATACAGAATGGTGTCCTTGGTGCTGCAAGGGGTTTTGAATTCATGAATATTGTTGGAGACTACGCTCCACTCTCAAGACTGCTTTCCAAAAAACTTAACTCTGCTGAAGGTAATCCCATAAATGCGCTGAATACCTACTATCAATCATTACGCAATGAAAATAAATTCCTTGTCATTGTTGTTGATGAGTTTGGCAAAATTCTTGAGTATGCGGCAAACAACAATCCTGAAAAGGAACTTTATTTTCTACAGAAACTTTCGGAATTTGTGAATGTGCCGACTCGGAGTATAATACTTCTGACTACATTTCACCAGAATTTCAGTAGTTATGCGGCAAAACTCACCGAAGCACAGCGAAACGAATGGTATAAGATTAAAGGACGATTCAAAGAGATAGTTTTTGTTGAGCCAGTAGAACAACTATTATCACTTACAGCAAAAAGACTCATTAAAAGTCAAAAATTATCCAAGGCTGAGGAACTTTCATTGAGTCTTCTCTATAATTTAGGAATTCACAGTAAGATTGTATCCAGAAATCTTAAATACAAAACGACTGAATCACTTTATCCGCTTGATCCAGTGTCTGCTGTTTGCTTGACATTGGCTATTCAGAAATACGGTCAAAACGAACGTTCTTTGTTTTCATTTCTGTCTGCAAAAGGGATTGGATCAATCAATGACTTCAAAGCTCTACCGTCCACGACCTATAATGTCGCGATGGTATATGATTATCTGACTTACCATTTCTATTCAGCCATAACGGAGACAAATGCTGATTCAATGGGTTGGCGTTCTCTTTCTGTGGCCATTGAAAGAATTGAAGGTTCCAATCTTGATGGTGAGATAATAAAGCACTGTCTCAAGTTGATTAAGACAATTGGGCTTCTCAATATGTTCTTTAATGGCATCATTCTTGATGATGACTTTCTCATAACGTATGGAGATAACGCATTAGGATTGACAAATACCCAAGATTTAATAAAGACCCTTATCTCTCATAAAATCATTCGATTTGCAAAATACAAATCTCAATATATTCTTTTCGAGGGCACTAATATAGATCTGGAGGATGAGTTATATAAAGCAGCCGCAATTGTCCCCACTCCGAATTTATCAGTTGAAGAGATTGCTCCATATATTAGTCAAAAAGCAGCAATCGCATCGGCATCCTACTATAGGACCGGTACGCCACGATATTTTGAATATCGTATCTCCAATGAGCCAATTATTATCGAACCGGCTGGTGATATTGATGGCTTTATCCACTTAGTGTTTCCTCTTTCAGATATTGAATCTGAAGTTATTGCAATGTCTGCATCTGCAAGTGCGGGCGCATCAATTTATGGATATTTCAAAAATACTGACGATATTGTTAAGCATCTATATGAAATAAAGAAACTGCAATATGTTATCGAGAATGTTGCATTCGATGATAGTGTAGCCAAATCTGAATTTGAGAATCAAAAGAAGTTTGAGACTCAGAAACTTAATGCCATACTCAATGCTTCATTAACATCTGGCACTAATAATATAGTATGGTATTACCATGGTAATCCTCAAAATATTAAATCAGTACGCGACTTTAATAAATTACTTTCCCGTGTATGCGATGATGTTTATCAGAAGACACCTATAATCAGAAATGAACTATTCAATCGCCAAAAATTAAGCTCTGCTATTTCACTCGCTCGTATCAATCTGCTTGATGCAATGCTTAATCATAGTGACAAGGAGAATTTTGATATTGAATCGTTTCCACCTGAAAAGACCATATATTTCACATTATTTCGTGATTCGGGCATACACCGTCAAGACGAAAACGGCAGGTGGATTCTTGGTGCTCCAATATTCGATGAATTAAGAACTCTTTGGGATGAATCAATTAAGTTTGTCAATTCTTCAGTAGATAAACCGAAAAAACTTACCGAATTGGCGAAAATTCTGAAGTCTGCTCCTTACAAGCTGAAACAAGGTGTAATTGATTTCTGGATTCCAATATTTCTTTATATAAATCAACAGGATTTCGCCCTGTATAATAATGGTACGTTTGTTCTGTCAATCAATAAAGAAGTATTTGAATTGATCCAGAAACGTTTGAAAGATTTCGCCATAAAAGCATTCAACGTCTCAGGTGTTAAATTAGAAATTTTTAAGAGGTATCGCCAATTTTTGCGTAAGGATGATACCGTCTATGTGTCTACAGATACATTAACTGAAACTGTAAAGCCGTTCTTCCAATTCATTCGTGGATTGAATAACTATGCTAAAATCACAAGGAAGTTTGACAATGCTTATACGGCAAAATTTAGAGATGTTTTGTCAAATGCCGAAGACCCAGCAAAGACATTCTTTGAGGATTTACCGACAGCATTAGGTTACAAAGACCTCAATAGTGACGAGTTCGTACAGCAGTATCTTGATTTGATTCGCCGTGCAGTTAGAGAACTAAACACTTGTTATGACAATCTGATAGACAGGATTGAGAAAAAAATAGTTGAGCATCTTGGATTGCCAACTGATTATGTAGAGTATAAGGCGATTCTTGAGGCAAGATATAGAACAATCGATTCTTATATTCTAACCCCTAAGACTCGGTCGTTTCTTGACCGAGTGCTCGCGCCGTCGGAATCAAAACGTGAGTTTGTAGAAAAACTCGCGATAGTCATTAATGACAAACGATTAGATGAAACAAAGGATCCTGAAGAACCTATGTTAATCCATCAGATGCTTCATATTCTAAGCGAACTTGAAAGATATTCCGCTTTGGGAGAGTCATCCTCGGATGCTGATTATACGGAAGCATTCAACTTTGAGCTAGCATCCAATAAGGGAAAGTTTTCAAAATCACAAACATACAGGCTACCCAAGAATAAAATCAAGAAAGCTGAGGAAACAGCATCAAAGATTGAGAGTCTGCTTACCGATGATGACGAACTTAATATATGTATTCTTCTTAAACTCCTAAACGGCAAAATAAAATGACACAGGTAAGACACGTATTAGGTATATCGGGCGGCAAAGATAGTGCGGCTCTCGCTATATACATGAAAGGGAAATATCCCGATCTTCATGTAGAATACTATAACACTGACACCGGGTGTGAATTAGCTGAAACTGACCTGCTGATTAACCGTCTGGAATCATATCTCGGCGGCATCCGTCGTTTGCGGGCAGCCGAAGACAGCCCCGAACCAACACCTTTCGAGCATTTCTTAAAAGCCAGTGGCAACTACCTGCCGTCACCACAGCAACGCTGGTGTACTCAGAAAATGAAACTTGCCGAGATGGAACGGTTTGTTGGTGACGCGCCGACAATTTCCTATGTTGGCATTCGAGGAGACGAAGACCGCGAAGGATATGTATCTACCAAGCCAAATATTCAGGCAATATTCCCCTTCCGCAAAAATATCTGGAGTATTGATGTAATCCATAATGTTCTTCATCAGAATAATATTAAACAGTTTAGTGAGATATATCTCAATCTTGCATCAGAAGAAGTAAAATTTGAGTTGAAAAAGATATTGGAACATCCATTGACTAAGGATTTTTACTATGGGAAGAAAGCCAATGCGTTGATGGACATAGATGTCAAATTATTCAATAAAGTTGTATTCGAGTTTCTCAAGGGAACAGACTATCCGGTTGGTAAGTTGGAAGAGTTTCCTCTTATCGACAATGACGATATCCTTGTTAGAGATGATATATTCCGCATCCTTGAAGACAGTGGCGTCGGTGTTCCAGCATATTATAAACCCATCGAATTCGAGGTGGATGGAAAAGTTGGGACATACAACCGTAGCCGTTCTGGATGCTATTTTTGCTTCTTCCAGCAGAAATTAGAATGGATATGGCTTTACGAACAGCATCCTGACCTTTTTGCCAAAGCAATGGAATTTGAGAAAGATGGCTACACGTGGAATCAGAACGAAAGTCTGGCAGAACTGATCAAACCTGAACGAGTACGTCAGATTAAACTTGACGCCATCAGAAAACAAGAGGCTAAACGACAGAAAGGCTCCGGCAAACTAGTGGACCTTTTTGGTGATCCAGATGAAGATAACGATGCATTTTGTGCTAATTGCTTTATTTGAACTCTATGAGGTACCGTGCATTTATTGACGATGAAGATGAGGTATACCGCTTAGAGTATTATCACAATCCTAAGCGGTGGACTATGAATATGGTTAGTGACGAAAATCCTATAAAGAATGTCTCTAATTGGTCCCATGAAATTAAATATTTAAATGAATTAAATAACGATATTTCCGATGAAATAAAAACACTTCCTAATACTACGGGAGGAATATATATTTTTTATCTTAAAGGGTTGAATTTACCTTTTATAGAAAACTATATTTTGTATATTGGAAGATGCCAGTATACAGATCAACAGAATATCCGAAAAAGAGCAAAGGAGTATTATTCTGATAAGAGAGCATTGATATCTCGAATGTTTCATAAATGGGATAAATATTTATATTATAGATATTACCCTGATGTAGATAATGATCGAATTAAGCAAAATGAAGTTCAACTAATTCGTTCAATTTTACCTTACTTCAATGAGGATATTCCTGACAATATTGAAGTAAGAGAAACTATTCCAGCTTTTGAATAAAATGAATATACCAGCATTAAGAGGTGAAATAGGAGGTACGATTTACTATACCTCTAATCTCAAATTCAGTCAAATTGCCAATCTTGTAAAGCGGATTGACAATGAACTTCACACCTCCTTATCATTAAAGGATGAAATACAAAGAGCTTTATCGGATAACTATATAAAAATTAAGCAGTATATATTAACCCAAAGCGATCATTTTTTCAATGCATTAGTTTTAGCAGTTTATGACGGTCAACCAGAATGGACGGAGATACGATACGAATTAAATGATGAGATGTTCTCAGATGTTGGGATACTTCATTTTAATGGAAATGAAAAGATATTTCCGGTAGATGGTCAACATCGTGTTGAGGGTATTAAAGCGGCTCTCAAAGAGAATCCAGTCTTATCTGATGAGACGATTGCAGTGATATTAATAGGTCATAAGTCTACTCCTGAAGGTATGGAAAAATCTCGTCGGATCTTTTCCACACTAAATAGATATGCCAAGCCAGTAAGATTAGGAGATATTATTGCATTAGATGAAGATGATATTGTTGCAATAACAACACGCATGCAGTTAGAGGGAAATAGCCTATTCGAAGGAGCAAGAATAAAATCAAGTAATAGCAAGTCAATTCCTGCGTCGGATCAGATTGCATTTACAACGTTAATGACGTTATATGATTGTCATATTGAACTTTTTAAACTCTATAAGTTCAACGGTAATGTTTCTTCAAATAAGTTAAAGGACTATCAACGAATAAGACCAGAGGAACACGAAATCTCAAATTTCAATGCGTATTTAACTGATTTTTGGAATAAAATGACTTCCTATTTTCCTGAACTGTCTGAATATCTTAAAGATAAGTCAGCATCTCCAGCGGCTCGATATAGAAATAGTGAGAATGGAGGGAGTTTGTTATTTAGACCTGTAGCATTACTACCTTTTGTGTCTGCAATAATTAAAATTGGAGAAAAATACAATACCGAGGAAATATTACGAAATATGTCAAAAATAGATAGGTGTATTTCTTCACCGCTATGGGAAAAAATCATTTGGAATCCTGCTACGAGGAAAATGATAATGCGTAACCAATCTGTGGTTAAGGGTATATTGATTCACGCATATGATTCTGAATTGCTTTCTAGTAAAGAGAAGGAAGTTCTGTATTCTAAATATGCCTTAATTCATAATATCACCGAACTTCAAGCGAAAGAACGAATTAACAAGTTAACACTTTGATTTAGCATGGCAGTATTAAATATAGAGAAATCATTTCTCACAGAGAATAGGAGTGTCCTGGATTTTCTAAATCAATCAGGCCAGGGACTCTATATCCCTTTATATCAGCGTGATTATAGTTGGGATACAGACAACATTGAACAGCTTTTAGAAGATCTTTCTCGTGGTATTCAACGTATAGCTCTAGGAGAAGTTACCGATGACAGCAAAGAAATTCGCTTTTTAGGCACAATCATAACAGTTGTCGAATCGAACAGGAACAATATATATCCTGTGGAGATACAGGCTGTTCCACCTAGGATCGAAAAATTAATTGATGGACAGCAGCGAGTTTCAACAATTGCTCTTATGGCGACCCTTTTAGTTAAAAGGCTAACAGAGATAAAGACAAAAGTAAAACCTACTAATGAAATCTATGAACAAGTAATAGAGATTTGTGATACATGGATAGACCAAAAACTATGCAAAGTGTTTAGTTTTGATTTAGGTCGAGGGAAACCTAGCTTAAAGCCCAAAATTGTTCGTGGAGCCAAGGATTATTGGACAAGAGAAAACAGCGAAAATGATGCATATAAATCAGAATTAGCAAATTATCTGGGTCGTTTTATCAAAGCATACTGCGATAAGACCTCTTTCCCATGCCTGACCAAAGAGGGCTCAAAGAACTCATTGTTATACCAAAATGGGCGACGTATTGAAGCGTGGCTCAAAAAGACCGTAGCAGTTGCTCATGAGGGAAATACTGACGATTTTGCTAGTGCTGAAAATATTTTAAATAAATTTTCACAAGACCAATTGTGGGATTATGATCGACCCGAATTAGAAGAGATTGTACGACAGCTGGACTATAACAATAAAAAAGGGAATTCATATATACTGAGTGAATTAGTTCAGACGCTTGCTGTATGTCATTACCTTTTAGATCGCTGCTGCTTTACAATTATTCAGCCTACGGATGATGATTGGGCATTTGATATGTTCCAATCTTTGAATGCTACAGGCACACCCTTAACGGCTATAGAAACTTTTAAACCGACAGTAGTTAATACAATCGATAATCTCCCAAATAAGCAGTTTAAAGATTCAATCAGCGACATATATTTCAAAAAACTTGAAGTGTTTCTTTCTGAAGCGACAACTGCCCAGCAAAAAAATAAACGAACAAATGATTATCTAACATCATTTTTTGTAGCATATGATGGACGAACTATGTCCACTCATTTTAGCAATCAAAGAAAAGTGTTAAACGAAGTATATTCATCATTTGATTCGCTAGAGCAAAAGGAATCTTTCGTAAAACGGATGGGCAATTATGCTGAATTCTATAAGGAATGGTTAAGCTATGACGGGAAAAACAATGCTAAGTTTCATTTAGTGGGAGATGCTTACGAGTCCGACTTAGCATCAATGCTCATACTATTCTTGAAATCCTCAAAGCATAAGATGGCTATCACTGTATTAGGAAGTATGTATAATCTAATACAAAAAAATAATCTTGAAAACGGAGCAGAACTGTTTATCGAATCTGTAAAGCTTATTGCAGCTTATTACTTCATTTGGAGAAGTGCATATCCTAACGCAGGATTAGATACAACCTACCGAGATTTCTTCAAGAACAATACATTTTCTATAGATAGCCTAAGATCATATATTCGATCCATACTGGCAAAAAAAGAGATTGAAAATAAGGATGGATGGAAGGCCTTGGCTAAAAATTATCTCAAATATGATTCAACGGGTAATGATGTGATAAGACTTGCAATTTTAGCCTCAGCACATGATACAATCCCAGACAATAATCATATAGGTTCATTAAAACTTGGACGTCATGGTTGCGCCCCATATTTGACCATAGAAAAATGGATGTCTCAAGGGTTAAAGACTATTGAACATATAGCACCACAAACAAATAAAGAGAATCTTTGGGATACTTCTTTATACGAACCTACAACTAAAATTTTTCAATCCATCGGGAACTTGACACTTCTCCCTCAGGATCTAAATTCCTCAGCTGGAAATAAAGGTTGGAGAGAAAAATTACTGTATTACCAAACCGTTGCAGAAAAAGATCCAGCAAAAATACAATCATTGGAAGACAAAGCCTCAGAATTAGGCATACAACTTAATTCTAATACAGTGGACTTACTGAAAAGCAGTCAATTTAGTAAGCATTTGGAAGCTATTTCATGCATCCCGTATGAAATAGATTGGAATCGCCAGATTGTTGAAGATAGAACAGAGGCAATGCTTGACATTATTTGGGAAAGAATTGCAAAATGGATTTTTGATTAATAGAACTGAAAGTAATTTGTCTATCAATGTATCCATAATATACAGTGACGAAAAAGTTTGAGATACGAAATAGCACAGCGGAATTCATGATCTTTCAGATTGGGAGGAAGGAGGATGGTGTGCAGGTTGTTTACCGGGAGAAATGTATCTGGTGCACGCAGAAAGCTATGGCGAAGCTTTTTGACGTGGGTGTTCCGGATAAGCAAACATCTGAAATTATTTTTGAGACAGGGGAGCTTGTAGAGAATTCAGTTATTTCCAAAATGGAAATAACCACTACCCTCGGGTATTGACAATATTCAAAAAAACATGGCATACGAAGACAGATATAAGGAGTTTGAGCAGTATCTTGCTTCCGGGGAACCGGGAGTGGAGGAACGTGCGCGTAACTGGTCGATGGCGATTGGTTTGCAGGATGTTGACCGGTTGAAGCCGTCGGAGTTTCTGCTTGAACAGGCTAAGGCCAATATCGAGGGGAGGATTTCGAGCGAGGAAGTCAGCAAGCGGCTTGAGGAGTATTATAGTCAGAAATCGGTTCGTGAGAATGCAGAAGCCGATGGCACCTTTGAGGCTGACAGGGTTGCAGACCGCATCAATCTTCTCTTGGCGGAGAAGGCCTTTACATTCTCGCCTATGGAGTTGTCGCGTATTCATGGCTTTCTTTTCAAAGGCGTTCTGCCTCATGCCGGACAGTTCCGTACATACAACATTACTAAGAATCAGTGGATTCTTGATGGAGATACTATCAGTTATGGTAGCGCGGACTCTTTGTCTGTACTTCTGAATTATGACTTCGGCGAGGAACGGAAATTTGATTACAGCACGGTTTCTTCTGCGGACGCTATCAGACATATAGTGCAATTCATTTCAGGCATCTGGCAGATTCACGCTTTTGGCGAAGGTAATACACGCACAACTGCCGTATTTCTTATAAAGTATCTCAGAAGTTTCGGCTTCGAAGTAAACAATGAGAGTTTTGAAAAGCACTCATGGTTCTTCCGCAATGCTCTCGTCCGTTCACAATACGAGAATATCCCCAAAGGCATTCACCGGACATTCGAGCCATTGGAGCGATTTATGAATTTCGCGGTGTTCGGTATTCCGGCCGATCTCCGCAACCGCACTTTACACATCCGTTGGGATGAAGCTAAACCTCAAAGCGACGCTTCAAAACGTCAAAATGACGTTTTGGAAACGTCATTATCCACACAGCTTTCGCTGAAAGAAATGGCTGTGATACGACAGATTCAGGACAATCCAAACCTATCTATTACAGCCATAGCAGCCAACACCCGCCTCTCCAAAAGTACAATCGACCGCATAATCCGCGCACTCAAAGAGAAAGAATTACTGACCCGTACCGGCGCCAAAAATAACGCCAAATGGGTAATAAATTATGGCTCAGAATCTTGACATACAGGCAGCGAAGGTTCTGATGGCTTATTTGGCTTCGGGAGTCGAGGATCAGGTGGTCTATCAGAAGTTCTATCTCCACTCCATCGTGCCTCACTCCACAGTGATTGAGATTAGGTCAGAAGTCAGAGTGTCGAGTGAAATAATACATATCATCAAGTAACATTATCAGCATAGTAACGCGAAATAACGATTATGCGTTTATCCCAATCGTCTGTGATTGCAACGGTGGGAAGAAAATAGATAAAATGTGGGGAGAAAATATATTTTTAGTAGGGAGATCGAGATGTCGGATGGAGACAGTAAAGAAGATAGTAATGGAGACAGTAAAGAAGACAGTCTTGAACAAGCAATGGGACAAGTAATGGAGCAAGGAATGGAACAAGTAATGATGAAAACAATGGTGGAAGCGAAGGTGGAAGCGAAGGTGGAAGCGAAGGTGGAAGCGAAGGTGGAAGCGAAGGTGGAA
>ENA-ORPD01000395-ORPD01000395.1-human-gut-metagenome-genome-assembly--contig:-NODE-395-length-45675-cov-4.081017_pt1 | contig 45675 bp, 47 predicted proteins | sample MGYA00242143_ERZ509076 | MGnify/ENA primary metagenome ERZ509076 (study PRJEB26280, sample SAMEA2338706) | human gut metagenome | biome: human gut; feature: human-associated habitat; material: faeces... | reverse complement strand
CTGCGCTTTTGAAATCGCATTATCGCCTGCGATAACGCTCACTCTTTTGCTTGTGAACGCCTTTTCTCCACGCAAGTACAAAAGTATCTTGCGTGGGTTTTATAACAAGGATTCCCTTCCGGGAGATTGCCACGCGTCATAAACTGCGCTTTTGACCAATCATTTCACGCTAAAAGCGACAATGCTTGTCTTTTGCTTGTTTATTCCTTTTCCCCACGGGTACACAGTATCCCGCGGGGTCCCTGTATTTTCGCTCGCAATGACATAAAGTGCGTTGCACGGAACAATTTCACCGCAAAGTGATGAAACACTTTGCGCCATCAAAAAGCCCTGACTAATGTCAGGGCAATGCAATTATTCGTTCAATTATTGCGGATTATTTCGTACCGAAAATTCTGTCGCCGGCGTCGCCGAGGCCGGGGACGATGTAGCCGTTTTCGTTAAGGTGAGAGTCTTTGCAGCCGACGAAGATGTGTACGTCGGGATGTTTTGCGTGGACTTTTTCAATTCCTTCGGGCGCGCCGATGATGCTCATAAACTTAATGTTCTTGCAGCCTTTCGCCTTAATGAAGTCGATTGCCGCGATTGCGCTGCCACCGGTTGCGAGCATCGGATCGAGAATGATGACTTCGCGGTTTGCGATATCGTCGGGAAGTTTGCAGTAGTACTCCTTGGGTTCAAGCGTTTCGTGGTCGCGATAAAGACCGACGTGTCCGACTTTTGCGGTGGGGACAAGAGCAAGGATACCGTTTACCATGCCGAGACCTGCGCGGAGAATAGGCACGATTGCGATGTCATTTGCAATAACGCGTGTTTTAGTGACCGCAATCGGGGTTTTAACCTCAATTTCTTGCGTATTGATATCGCGGAGAGCCTCAAACGCCATAAGCATTGCGACTTCTTCCACAAGTTCGCGAAACTCTTTGCTGCCGGTACGTTCATCACGCATAATTGCAATTTTGTGTGTGATAAGAGGGTGATTGAAAATGGTTACGTTGTTCATAAAACACCTCACAATATTTACTTTTAACATAGTAACATTTCGGCGTTTTTTTTGCAAGCAAAATACGCATTGTTCGACATATTTTTTAAGGCATATCGCAATAAAAAAATTAGCAAAAAAACACGAATTTCGTCAAATTGATATTTTCAAAACCTTGATAACGTAAATTTATTGTGTTATAATATACACAGTATAAGTATTTTCTAATTTACTTTAAGGGTTATATTATTAAAGAGGAGTTTGAAAAATGTTAGCAGCAGTTTCATCCAATGAAGTATGGCAGAAAATCGTCGATTTCTTTACCATCACGGTTAAAGACTTTTTCGTCGAATTATTGGCAGAAAATCCCCCGATTAAGTTCATATTGCTTGTTGCGGGCGCAGCGCTCGTACTCATCGGCTTAATCGTTATTATCGCGGTTTGCGCAAAGAAGAACAAGGCGAAGAAAGCGGCAAAGAAGGCGGCAAGACAAAGCGTCAAAGACGCAAAGAAAGCAAGTAAGAGTGGCAAAGTCGCAGCCGAAGAAAAACCCGCTGTGAAAGAAACGCCCGTCGTACCCGCGGCCCCCGCACCCGCGCCCGTTGCGGCAGCGGCACCTGCACCCGCGCCTTATATCGAGGACGAAAAGAAGTTCGACGCCGACGCTTTCGATGACGAGCTGCCTCCGTTTGAAGACAAAAAACCCGCTCCGCAGGCACAAATCGATATGTCGAAGTTTATCGCGGAAGAAAAAGTTTATGCTCCCGTGGAAGAAGAAAAACCCGTCGCGCCCGCGCCCGTTCCCGCATACGTTCAGCCGGAAGAACCCGCGCCCGTCGAGGAAAAGCACTATATCGAGCCGGAAAACAACGACAACTTCGTTGACGACAGCTGGGGCAAGGCAAAAATAAATCTGAAACCCAAAAAAGCGCAGAAAGAAGAAAAGACGGAAGAACCCGAAGTCGCCGCGGAAGAGCCCGCTCCCGCAAAGAAAAAAGCGACGAAAAAGAAGGCGGAAGTAACGGAAGAAGCCGCACCCGCAAAGAAAGCACCCGCAAAGAAAAAGGCGGAGGCAAAGGTTGAAGAACCCGTCGAGGAAAACGACGAAGCCGATAAACCCAAGGTCGTCGGCAAATATACGATCGAAGATACCGGCTATGCGTATCAGTTCCACCTTTACGCAAACAACGGGCAACTTCTGTACGAAAGCCGTGAATACGCCTGCAAGGGCGGCATCGCGACCTTTAAGAAGAACGTCGCGGATTGCGAGTACCGCATCGACGTCGATAAGAACGGCGGCTACAAGTACATCTTCAAGAAGGGCAACAGCATTTACATCGGCGAAACGTACTCGACCGCAAAAGCGGCGGAACGCAGCGCGGAATCCGTGAAACGCTTTGCACAGGTTTCCGAAATCAGCGAATAAATTTTTAATATAAAATAATAAAAGGGGTTATATCAATATGGCAAAAGAAGTAAAAAAAGCAGCAACAAAAGAGCCCGCACCCAAGAAAGCCGCGGCGAAAGAACCTGCAAAGAAAGTTGCGACGAAAGAGCCCGCAAAGAAAGCGGCAGTTAAGGAAGTCGCCCCCGCAGAAACCGCAGCAAAAGGCGTTGTCGGAAAATATCGCGTAGATTGCGTTTACGGCGATCTTTATCAATTCTATCTTTATGCAAACAACGGTCAGCTTCTTTACGAAAGCCGCGAATATGCGTCGAAGAAATCGTGCCTGGAAGGCATCGAAACCTTCAAGAAAAATATGCAGGACGCAGCAACGACCGTACGTGTGGATAAGGACAAAAACAACAGATATAAGTTCATTATCAAAAACCGCAACAGCATTTACGTCGGCGAAACTTACGACAATAAGAAACAAGCCGAAAGCAGCGCGGAATCGGTGAAACGCTTTGCAGTCGTATCGCAGGTCATCGAATAAGAAAAAACGAAATTACGCACGGTGAAAACCGTGCGTTTTTTTATACGAAATCTGAGGCGGAAGAATATATCTTTGATATATTCTTTTTTTGCGGTTTTTTGCGCGGGATACGATCGTCAAAAATATCTTTTTGCAAATTGCGACAAAATGCGTATATTTCGTTGACAAATATACGCTATTTTCATATAATCATATTCAGTCGTATGGTTTAGTAATTGTAAACTTTTTTCTTAAAATTACAAAACTCTCTAATTTTTAGGTTTAGAAATACTAAACAAACGGCGCGGAAACAGGAGGATATATGGAAATCGGAACCAAACTGAAAAATCTGCGGCTTCGTTGCGGATTGACGCAGGAGGAACTTGCCGACAGGTGCGAACTCACGAAAGGCTACATAAGCCAACTCGAAAACGACCTGACCATGCCGACAATTTCCACCCTGAACGACCTTATGGTGGCACTCGGGAGCGACCTGAAAACCTTTTTCAGCGAAGACGAACCCGAACAAGTCGTGTTTACGAGCGATGACTTCTTTGAAAAGGAGGGCGACGGGCAAAAAATCGTATGGCTTGTGCCAAACAGTCAGAAGAACGAGATGGAGCCTGTTTATATCGAAATCGAGCCGAATACGACGCTTCAGAAAGACATGCCGCACGAGGGCGAAGAATTCGGATACGTCCTTGACGGCGAAATCGAAATCGTCATCGGCAACAACGTCTATAAGTGCAAAAAACGCAACAGCTTTTATTTTGTAAGCAACAAAGTACATTATATTAAAAATACAAAAAATACAACGGCTAAAATCATCTGGGTGTCAAGCCCGCCCACGTTTTAAGGAGAGTATATGTCATCTGCAAACATTATCGAAATCAAAAACGTATCCAAGGAATACGACGGCAAAGTTGTCGTCAAAAACGAAAGCATCGCGATAAAACGCGGCGAATTCGTGACAATTTTAGGACCTTCGGGCTGTGGCAAGACAACGACGCTTCGTATGATTGCCGGCTTTGAAAAACCGACCAGCGGACAAATCCTTTTCGACGGCGAAGATATTTCCAATCTGCCGCCGCATAAGCGCGCCGTGAACACGGTTTTCCAGAAATACGCGTTGTTCCCGCACCTTAACGTGTTCAACAACATCGCGTTCGGTCTGAAACTCAAAACCATTCCCGACGGCACGACGTACACCGACAGAAAGGGCAGGACTTTCGACAATATGAGAAAATATACGAAAGCCGAAATCGCCGAAAAAGTCAATCACGCGCTTAAAATGGTTGACCTTGAAGACTACGGTCACCGCGACGTGAACAGCCTTTCGGGCGGACAGCAACAGCGCGTCGCAATCGCAAGGGCAATCGTCAACGAACCGAAGCTGCTGCTTCTTGACGAGCCGCTGGGCGCGCTTGACCTTAAAATGAGAAAGGATATGCAGATCGAACTGATGGATATGCATAAACGCCTTGGAATCACGTTCGTTTACGTCACGCACGATCAGGAAGAAGCGCTCACCATGAGCGACAAAATCATCGTTATGCGCGACGGCGAAGTGCAGCAAATCGGCACCCCCAAAAAGATTTACGACGAACCCGCAAACGCATTCGTCGCCGACTTTATCGGCGAAAGCAACATCATGTCGGGCATTATGATCGACGACTATAAATGCAGTTTCTTCGGCACCGAGTTCGAGTGCGTTGACAAAGGCTTTAAACCCAACGAACCCGTCGATATCATCGTGCGCCCCGAAGACATTTATATCACGAAGGGCAAAAACGTCGAAAAGGGACAACTCACCGCAAAAGTAACGTCCTGCGTATTCAAGGGCGACCACTACGAAATCCTTTGCGAAAGCGACGGAAACGAATTGCAGATCGTTGAAAATACCGAGTGCGCCGTCGGCGAAGAAATCGGTATCTTCATTCCGAAAGAAGAAATACACATCATGCACAAAGCGCGCATTATCAACGAGTACGAAACCGAAATGGGCGACAACGGCATCGTTAAAATTTGCGAAGCCGACTTTGAAACGAAAAGCGACTTGCCCGCAGGAACGAAAGTTAAAGTGTCGATTCCGTTTGATAAAGTCGATGTTACCGACGACGAAGCCGACGGAACGGTCAGCGCGGACGTCGTGTCGAGCATTTACAAGGGAAGTTACTATCAGGTCATTTTACGTACCGATTTCGACTATGACTTCTTTGTCGACACTCAGGACGAATGGCTCAAAGGCGACCGCGTAGGCATCAATATTAAACCCGAAGACATTAAGGTGGAGGCAATTTAATGAAAGAGAAAATTAAAAATTTCAGATTTACGCGAAAAGCCTTTGCTTATCCGTATATGCTGTTTTTGCTGGTTTTCGTCGTTACGCCGCTTGTGCTGATTCTTGCCAACGCGTTTATTTACGACGGGAAATTCAGTTTCAAAAACTTTGCGATTTTCTTCACCGAAAAGTCAAGTCTGGTGGTGCTTGGAAACTCCATTCTCGTCGGACTTCTGACGACGATTATCTGCATAGTTCTGGGATATCCCGCGGCGTACTTCCTTGCGAAATACAGCGCAAGCAAGATTTTCGTATTGCTGTTTATCCTGCCCATGTGGGTAAACTTCCTGATAAGGACGCTTGCGACGAAAGCGATTTTCGTGTCGATGAACATTCCGCTTGGAATGGGGACGGTCGTGTTCGGCATGGTTTACAACTACCTGCCGTTTATGATACTTCCTTTGCACACGGTGCTTTCGAGCATTGATAAAAACTATATCGAGGCGGCGGAAGATCTCGGGGCAGACAAGTTCCAGGTTTTCGCAAAAACGATATTGCCGTTGTCGGTGCCGGGGATTTTAAGCGGAATCACGATGGTGTTCATTCCCACGATTTCGACGTTCGCGATAAGCCAGCTTTTGTCGGACAGCACGGTATTTTTGTTCGGCGACAGCATTCAGATGAAGTTCGATCAGGGCTTGTACGGCGTCGGCAGCGTCATGAGCCTTGTAATGATAATTCTCGTGCTTATTTCCAACTTTATAATGAACAGGTTTTCAAAAACGTCCGCGACGGGAGGAAGAAACTTATGGTAAAGAAATTTTTTGCAAAAGCATATCTTTATTTACTTCTCGCGCTGCTGTACGCGCCGATAGTGTTGATTATCGTGTTTTCGTTTTTCAACACGTCGATTTTCTCTTTTGACAACGGGTTCAGTTTCGAGTCGTACAAGTCGATATTCGCGTCCGACAAAACGCCCGAACTGCTTGCCGCGCTTAAAAACACGCTGATTATCGCCGTCGTATCGAGCGTTGTATCGACGCTTATCGGCACGTTTTCGGCAATCGGCATTTATTGTTTGAAACCGCGTGCGAGAAAGGTTGTGGAAAACGTCAACCAACTGCCCATCATCAACAGCGAAATCGTTATGGCGGTGTCGCTTATGATATTCTTCGTAACGTTCTCGTTCCCAGCGGGATATTTCCGCCTTATCATCGGACACATCAGTTTCTGCACGCCGTACGTCATTCTTTCGGTTCTGCCGAAACTCCAAACGATGGACAACAACGTTTACGAAGCTGCTCTCGACCTTGGCGCAAACCCGTTCAAAGCGATGGTAAAAGTCATTCTGCCCATACTTGCGCCCAGCATTATGTCGGGATTTATGATGGCGTTCACGCTGTCGATGGACGACTTCATCATCACGCAAATCAACAAAGGCGCGGCAACGGGCATCAACACTCTTTCGACGTATATCTACGCCGACGCAAGGGTACAAGGGCTTTCGCCGTTCTGGTTTGCGATATTCAGCATTATCTTTATCGTGGTGCTTACGACCATTCTCGTCGTCAACGTCGTTAAGGTCAAAAAAGCCAAAGCCGACAAGAAAAAGGAGGTTAAAGCATGAACAAGAAAGCAATTAAAATCCTTATAGTGTCGGTTATTGTCGCGGTTATTGTCGGCGGTACGATTGCAGGCATCGTCGTCGTGAACCTTGACAGGAAAAAAGAAAAACTTGTCGTATATAACTGGGCGGACTATATCGATCCCGCCAATATCACGCTTTTTGAAGAGTATTACAAGCAAAAAACCGGCAAGGAAATCGAGGTTGTTTACAGCACTTTCGACACAAACGAAACAATGATGACCGAAGTTACCAAGGGCGACAGCCAGATCGACCTCGTTTGCCCCAGCGAATACTCCATTCAGAAACTGAAAGAGAAAAACCTTTTGCAACCGCTCGATATGTCGGACGGCGACTACGAATTCATAAGTAACGTGTATCCCGCAATCCGCGACAGGGTAGAATCGATCTTCGGCGCGGAAATGAACGGATATTTTGTGCCGTATATGTGGGGTACGCTCGGCATAATGTACAACGTCGAAAAGGTCAGGAAAGAAGACCTCGAAGCCGGCTGGGGTATCCTTTGGAACAAAGCGAACAACCCGGAACTTGAAGGGAAAATCCTTGTGAAAGACAGCGTCCGCGACGTGTATGCCGCAACCGTTTGTTATCTCAAAGAAGAAGGAAAACTCGACGGGACTCCGTACGCCGCGCTTTCAATCGAACAACTTATCAACACCGTCGACAACACGCTTTTAAAAATGTGCGAAACCGTGCTTCTGGAACAAAGAAAGCATATCAAAGGCTACGAAGTCGATTTCGGCAAGGACGATATGATCAACAAAATCGCATACGTCGACCTTGCCTGGTCGGGCGACGCAATGTACGCAATCGAGGAAAGCTACAACCCCGACAAAACTTTCAAAAACCTTGCAACCGGCGAAGAAACGAATTACCTTCTGGATTACTTCGTCCCGACAATTGAAATCGACGGCGAAGAAAAAGAGTTCGGCAACGTATGGTTTGACGGCTGGGCAATCCCGAAAACCGCGCAAAACGTCCCGGCGGCAAAGGAATTCATCAACTTTATGTGCCGTCCCGACGTCGCGATGCGTAATATGATGGAAATCGGCTATACCTGCTCCTTCGATCCCGATAAATATATTGCGGGCGAAGACGAATTCACAATCGAAGCCGTCAACTGCCTTCTCGAAAACGAGTACGTTTGGGAAATTTCCGATGACGAAATTGCCGAAAATTATCCCGACGGCGACTGCATTATCAAGGAAATCGACGGCGTTAAGTACGACCTTACCGAGTTCTTCGGCGACCATAGAAGATACCCCGACTTTAATAAATCGGAAGGCACTCTCGGCGTAATGCAGGACTTCGGCGCGCAAAACGACGCGGTCGTCAGTATGTGGGAAAGGGTAAAAGGAGGCGACGAATTCCCGTGGAAACTTATCGTCGCAATCGTTGCTTGCGTCGCGATTGTCGCAGGGGTGTTCGGGCTGTGCTTCTTGGTGCGCCACGTCAAATCGAAACGCCAACCGCATATCGACGCGGACTCCGAACAACAAACCGCTTAAAACAAAATTGAAAAACCAAACGAAACCAAAAAACCGATTGCAAACGCAATCGGTTTTTTAATATATAAATTGTGAATTATTTGATACAAACCCCGTTACTGTCAAAAGGACACTATTGCTTTGTGTATAATCAAATATAATAAAAAAACAATAGGACACATAGAAAATAATTTCATCGGTTTATTTAGTAGTATAATAATTACTTTTTGCCTTGCTTTTTTAATATTTATTCAATATTTTCTCACGTCGCTTTATTGTCAAAAGACAAATTATCTGTTGGCATACGCAGCAACATTGCATCCGCAGTATAGATAACATGATAATTTTTAGTTTATTAAATCAATGGAACATATCTGAACTTCATACTATTGCATATTATTCGGATTTGCATTAAACACAGCAAGAGTGTCCTAATGACAGCAACGTTCATTCCACGCGACGCATCTCCCGGAAGGGTTACCGCATTGTAATGACACAGAGTGCGTTGCACGGAAATAATATACATTATCCGCTGTTCTTGTTTTGGAAACCGCGTTTTCAAAACAAGCGAAAAGGGAATAAGGATTAGCGGAGCGCAGGTTTCCTTATGGGAAAAACGGCACAAAAAAGGCATCTTTTTCAAGATGCCTTTGACTGTTGTTTGTCCCGTTTTCCAAAACGGCAACAAGGTTGTCGTTTTGAGAGCGAAGCGATTTAGTACATGTCGCCGCCCATCGGAGCCTGCGGCATCGCCGGAGCCGGTTCGGGTTTGTCGGCAACGATGACCTCGGTGGTGAGCAACGTAGACGATACGCTTGCCGCGTTTTGAAGTGCCGAGCGCGTGACTTTGGTCGGATCGAGAATACCTTTTTCGACCATATCGCAGAACTCGTTTTTAAGAGCGTCTTAACCGAAGTTTGCTTTCTTTGCGCGCAACACGTTATCTACGATAACGCCGCCGTCAACGCCCGCGTTTTCCGCGATTTGTTTAATGGGGGCGGTAAGGGCTTTCGCGATGATGAGCGCGCCCGTTTTTTCGTCGCCGCTGAAAGTATTTGCGTATGCGGTAACTTTGTCGCTGACGGACAGAAGGGCAATGCCGCCGCCGGGGACGATACCTTCTTCGACAGCCGCGCGGGTTGCCGCAAGAGCGTCTTCGATGCGGAGTTTTCTTTCTTTCATTTCGACTTCGGTTGCCGCGCCGACTCTGACGACTGCTACGCCGCCCGAAAGTTTTGCAAGGCGTTCTTGAAGTTTTTCTTTGTCGTAGTCGCTGGTGCTTTCCGCAATCTGGGGCTGGGTTGCCGCAACGCGTTGTTTGATGAGAGCGGGATCGCCTGCGCCGTCAACGATAGTGGTGTTGTCTTTGTCGACCTGAACTATTTTCGCGCTGCCCAGCATATCGAGGGTTGCGTCCTTGATTTCGTAGCCGAGATCGGACGAAATGACGGTTGCGCCTGTCAGGATTGCGATATCTTCAAGCATTGCTTTGCGCCTGTCACCGTAACCGGGGGCTTTGACCGCAACGCACTTGATTGCGCCTTTGAGTTTGTTCAGGACAAGGGCGGTAAGAGCCTCGCCTTCGACTTCTTCTGCGATGATGAACAAGCCGCGGCCTGATTTTACAACCTGTTCGAGAACGGGCAGCAAATCCTGGAACACGCTGATTTTCTTATCGGTGATAAGAATAAGCGGATCTTCAAGGACGGCGTCCATTTTGTCGGGGTTGGTCATCATATAGGGGGAAGCGTAACCGCGGTCGAACTGCATGCCTTCGACGACGCTGAGTTCCGTCTTCATGGTTTTGCTTTCGTCGATGGTGATAACGCCGTCTTTGCCGACCTTTTCAAAAGCGTCGGAAAGCAGGGTGCCGATTTCTTCGTCGCCTGCCGACACGCTCGCGACCTGCGCGATAGCGGTTTTGCTTTCAATGGGTTTGCTGATTTTTTTGAGTTCTTCGACGGTATATTCGGTTGCTTTCGCGATACCTTTTTTCAGCACCATCGGGTTTGCGCCGGCGGCGATGTTTTTCATACCTTCGCGAATTATGGTCTGTGCGAGAAGGGCAGCCGTTGTGGTGCCGTCGCCCGCGACGTCGTTGGTTTTTACGGACACTTCTTTCACAAGTTGTGCGCCCATATTTTCAAAAGCGTCTTCGAGTTCGATTTCCTTGGCGATGGTTACGCCGTCGTTTGTGATGAGGGGTGCGCCGAACTTTTTGTCAAGAACGACGTTTCTGCCTTTCGGCCCCAAAGTGATTTTAACTGCGTCGGCAAGAGTGTCCACGCCCTTTTCAAGGGAGCGGCGCGCTTCTTCGCCGTATTTGAATTGTTTGCTCATATAAAAGCCTCCTTATTCGTTCACAATTGCGAGAATGTCGCTTTGGCGAAGGATGATAACTTCCTTGCCGTCAAGCTTGAACTCGCTTCCTGCGTATTTGCTGTACAAAACTTTATCGCCTACATTGACTTGCATCGTGACTTCTTTGCCGTCGATAAGTCCGCCGGGACCGACCGCCACGACTTCTGCCATCTGGGGTTTTTCTTGTGCTGTGCCGGGAAGAAGGATGCCGCTTGCGGTCTTTTCTTCCGCTTCGATTGATTTAACGACAACTTTGTCAAACAAAGGTTTTATTGTCATATTTACCTCCGAAAAAATTGATTTTGAAGTTAGCACTCAAACGCCTTGATTGCTAATTCAATGGTAATTATACACGCAATATATCGCGATGTCAATAGTATTATGACAGAAAAAATTAAAAAATACCGCTAAAAAACGCGCATTTTCAAAAACGTCGTAAAGTCGCGCGTTACTAAATAAAATACGGGCGCGCACGTATGCGCGCGATTTTGTTTACAACGGACTGAAAAAGTGTTATTATTATCATATATTTATTCTTTCGAGGTCGCTATGATGGACAAATGGGATAAGAGATTTATGGAAATGGCAAACGTCGTTTCGACGTGGTCAAGTTGTTATAGAACAGGGCGTCAGGTCGGCGCGGTCATCACAAAAAACAAAAGAATCCTCACAACCGGCTACAACGGCGCGCCCGAAGGCATCAGAAGTTGCGTCGAAAAGGGCGAATGTATGAGGGATATCATGAAAATCCCGTCGGGCACCCGCGCGGAACTTTGCTACGCCGTTCATGCGGAACAGAACGCCATCTGTCAGGCGGCGAAACTCGGTATTTCCCTTGAGGGCGCAACCCTTTATTGTACGCATCAGCCGTGCAGTATCTGCGCCAAAATTATCGTCAACAGCGGCATAAAACGTATCGTTTATCGCGAAGGATACCCGGACGAATTCGCAATGAAAATCCTGAGCGAAGCCGACATTCTTGTCGAAAGATACGAAGAATAATAAGTCAATTTTCAGGATATAAAGAATACCCTTAATTATAAGGGTGTTTTTTTATGGAAAAAATCGACAACGTAAATTATGACGATTATAAGTATAAATCGTATATCTGGAAGGAAGACGGGCGGCACAAAAAACCCGAAAAAAGAAAGAAAACAAAACCGCAAAAACCCGAAAAAAGGCGCGTCGTAAAAGCCGACAAACAGGCGATTTTCGTCGTTTGTACGATACTTTTGTGCTTCTCGCTTACGTTCGCTCTCGCAACTCTTTCCGGAAAAGGAAGCGTGATGAATTTCTTTCAAAAGAATAAAAACACCGACTGCGAAAGGTATTACGTCTGACGTGTTTTCGGACGAAAGCCTTGCAAGAATTTCCGCCGACGAAGCGCGCACGTCGGGCGGGGCGGGCTATATAATTTACGATGAAAAATACTATCTCGCGCTTGCGTGTTACAAAAGCCGCGACGACGCGGAAAAAGTCCGAAAAAGAATGGCGGGGAGCAGTTCCTGCATCTATGAAATCTGTGTCAAGGCACCCGCGCTTTCCTGGTGCGACAACGGAAAAAAAGACGCCGTAAAAAACGCGTTGAAATACTCGGATACGGCGTTTTCCCGCCTTTACGAAATCACGACTTCGTTTGACAAAGGCAGTATCGGCGAAACAGAAGTAAAAAACAGATTAAAATGTTTATTGAATGAAATCAATAAATTAAATGCCGATTTTGACAAAATTACAAAATCCGAAAACATGCCCGAATACATTAAAATCAAGGCGGAAATCAAGGCTGCCGCGGCTGTTGTCGGAAACGTCGCGAAGTCAGATTTTTCGGGCGCGACGCTTTCCGCGGCGTTAAGGTTTGCGACAATGAGCGTCGTATGCGGCTACAAAAATTTGGCGACGGAGTTGTAAACGGTTGCAAAATCCTATGTTTTAGTATATACTATATTACACTAATGTAAAGGTGAACGAATGGCACACATTTCTTTGTACAGAAGATACCGTCCGACTTCTTTCGACGAGGTCATCGGGCAGGGACATATCGTAAGGACGCTTGTCAATCAGATTAAAACGGACAACATTTCGCACGCATACCTTTTCACGGGGACACGCGGCACGGGAAAAACCACCGTCGCGAGAATTTTTGCGCGCGCGATTAACTGCGAAAACCCCGTAAACGGCAATCCGTGTGGGAAATGCTCGGCTTGTGTCGAACTTCAAAAGCCCGGCAATATGGATATTCTGGAAATCGACGCCGCGTCCAACAGCACGGTGGACGAAATCCGCGACCTTCGCGAAAAGGTCAAGTATCCGCCCGTCATCGGAAAGTACAAAGTTTATATCATCGACGAAGTTCACATGCTTTCGACAAGCGCGTTCAACGCACTTCTGAAAACGCTGGAAGAGCCGCCGTCACACGCCGTGTTCATTCTTGCGACGACCGACGTCCACAAACTGCCGCAGACGATTTTGTCAAGGTGCATGCGCTTTGACTTCAAATTGCTTTCGGTGAAAGATATTTCGGACAATCTGAAACGCATTTTCGACGACATCGGCAAAAAGTATTCGGAAGAAGCGATAAACCTTATTGCAACTTCTGCCGAGGGCAGCGTGCGCGACAGTCTTTCGATTGCGGATATGTGCGCGTCGTATTCGGGCGATACGATAACGTACGACGACGTTTTGGAAGTTCTCGGCGCGTCCGATCCTCACATCGTTTTGGACCTTGTGCAGGCGGTGCTTTCGCACGAAGTCGCGCGTGCATTGTCTATCGTCGATAATTTGTCGAATTTCGGCAAAAACATCGCCGTTCTCAATAAGGACGTCGCAACGACGATAAGGAACGTCATTTACGTGAAAAACTGCAAGAATGCCGAGTCCGCCTTGAAACTCCCGAAAGATATTTACGAAAAACTGTCGGCGATTTCGGAATCGTCCGGCAACGTCGACCTTCTGAACGCGCTCGATTTGTTCAACGGTCTTTCCGGCGAGTTAAGATACAGCACCCAGCCCCGCATTATGTTTGAGGCGACGGTCGTAAGGGCTGCGCTTGAAAACGGCGAGGCGGAAATCGAAAAACGCTTGAAAAAACTGGAATCGGCAGTTTCGCAAGGCGCGGTAAACACCGCGTTTCAAAAAAAAAATGAGCTGAAAACAGATAATCCCGACGCGCTTTGGGACGCCTGCCGCACGGAAATCGTGGGGAAGGAAAGGTGCATGGCGCTGGGGATTGCGATGAATAAATACGTCGGGGTGGAAGAAAACGGGAACTTTTTTAAGGTGTCTTTCAAAACGAAGGCGGACGCGTCCGTCGTGAGTATCCCCGACAACCTTAAACTAATTGAATCAAAACTCGGCGCGCTTTCGGGCAAGCCGTATAAACTGACCGTAAAGGTCACCGACGACGACACGTCGGAAGACGTCCTGAAAAGGCTGAAAACGCTTTTCGGGGACGATTTCAAAATCACGAAATAACCGGAGGTATTTTTTATGGGCAAAGGCGGTTTTCCCGGCGGCGGATTCGGCGGCGGAAATATGCAACAAATTTTGAAACAGGCGCAAAAAATGCAAGCCGATATGCAGCGCGCTCAGGAGGAACTTAAAAATTCCGAAGTAACCGGCTCGGCGGCGGGCGGCATGGTTGAAATCACGATGACGGGCGACAAGGAAGTCACCGCCGTCAAAATCAAGCCCGAAGCGGTTGACCCAAACGATATCGAAATGCTGGAAGACCTTATTGTCGCGTCCTTCAACGACGCCGTCAAAAAGGTTGACGAGTTGCAGGAAGAACTTATGGGACCGCTTGCAGGCGGTATGGGCGGTTTGTTCTGATGCCTTATATCGAGCCTCTTGCAAAACTTATTGCGGAATTCACGAAGTTCGAGGGCGTGGGCGAAAAGACGGCGGCGCGGTACGCTTATTCCATATTAAAGCGCAGCGACAGCGAAGTCGACGACCTTATCAACGCCTTGCGCGACGTCAAACAAAAGGTGAAATTCTGTAAAATTTGCGGCAACTATACCGACGACGCCGACGACGTTTGCGAAATTTGTCGTACGCGCGACAAGTCGGTTATCTGCGTCGTGAAAGAGCCGAAAGATATTCAGGCTTTTGAAAAGGTAAAGTCTTTTAAGGGCGTTTATCACGTTTTGCACGGCGTAATCAGCCCCATCGAGCACGTCGGCCCCGACGATATCGACATAAAAGGGCTGCTGAAAAGGCTTGACGGCGTGAAAGAAGTCATCGTTGCGACCAATCCCGACGTCGAAGGCGAGGCAACCGCATTGTATATCGCGCGACTTATAAAGCCGCTGGGGATAAAGGTTACGCGCATCGCCCGCGGTCTTCCCGAAGGCAGCGTTATCGAGTACGCCGACGAAATGACCTTATCCACCGCGCTTCGCACCCGCGTGGAGTTATAATAATAGATTGATACAAGCAGTTTTTCGGTGAGAAAAAAATTTCTTGACATATCAAAACTTAGTAATTAAAATTATCCGTAAAGGAATTGGAGTATGGCAAAAAAACAAGGCATATCGGAAGCTGTCATTAAACGTCTTCCGCGATATTACAGATACGTTAAACAGCTTGAACACGACGGCGTAAAGCGCGTTTCCAGCTCGGAACTTGCGAAAAACCTGTGCGTTACGGCGTCACAGGTCAGACAGGATTTTTCGAATTTCGGCGAATTCGGTCAGCAGGGCTACGGGTACAGCGTGGGGAAACTCCGCAGTGAAATCGCGTCGATTCTCGGGCTCGATCAGCAGCACAACATTATTATTATCGGTTGCGGCAACATCGGAAAAGCGCTTGCGAGATACGTCGGGTTTTCAGACGACGGTTTTTACGTTCGTGCAATGTTCGACGTCGATCCGACGGTCATTCAGAAAGTTCCCGCCGGCGTCGAAGTCCTGAACGTCAATAAACTTGCGGAATACATAAACACGCATCCCGTCGATATCGCGGCGATTTGCGTACAAAAGGAATACGCGCGCGAAGTTGCCGAAAACCTTGTGCGGCTCGGCGTGAATAAATTCTGGAATTTCGCCCCCGTCGATTTGTCGAACGTCGCGGAAGGCGTCGTGTGCGAAAACATCAATATGAGCGACAGTCTGTTCGTGCTGTCTTACAAGATCAACGAACAACAATAATCGTTGCATAATAACTTTCCTCCTGCGGATACTACTGCGGGAGGTTTTTTTATGCAATACACAGGAATCACAAGAAGAATCGACGAGTTGGGACGCGTGGTTATCCCGAAAGAAATCCGCCGTACGATGCGCCTTCGCGAGGGCGAAGAAATGGAAATTTTCGTTGACGAAAACAGCCTTATCCTGAAAAAATACTCGTGCGTAAAGGGAATACAAAAGTTTTCGGAAGAGATTGTGGAAAGTTTGTTTTCGTCGACGGGGGACACGTCGCTTGTGACCGACCTTGACAAAATCGTCGCGGCGGCGGGCTTTGACAAGACATTTTATTCGGACAAACTCTTGTTGCAAAAAGTCGCGGATATTTTTCAGAAAAGGACGACGCGCACGGTGTTTTTGCCCGACGGATATGCGATAACGGGCGACGATACAAACGAATACAAAATGCAGATATTCGCGCCTGTCATCGTCGCGGGCGACGTTACGGGCGGCGTTATTTTGCTGTCAAAATCCGAAAAGAACGTCGCCGAAAAAACCAAACTTGCCGAGTTTTCGGCAAAAATCTTAGCAAATTCACTGCAATGAAAAGGCGTACTATGGCGGGGAACGCCGCGCTGCTTTCGGTGTTTTCCATAATTGCAAAGGTAATAAGCGCGCTGTATCGCGTGCCGCTCACGTCTGTGCTCGGCGCGGAAGGAATGGGAATGTATCAGCTTGTATTTTCCATTTACGCGCTGATACTTGCGCTGACTACGGGCGGAATCCCCGTTGCGGTGTCAAGGCTCACGAGCGAGAATAACACGTTGAAAAAGGACAGCAGAATAGTCCTTAAAAACGCACTTTTAAGCGTTGTCGGGACGTCGGTCGTGCTTGCCGCGTTCTTGTGCGTTTTGTCGGGGTTCGTGGCAAGAATTCAAGGAAACGAAGGCGTGAAAAGCGGATATTACGTTATTGCGCCGGCGGTTGTTTTCGTCGGTGCGTTGTCGATGTTCCGCGGCTGGTTTCAGGGGAACAACGACGTGATTCCGACGGCGGTATCGGGGCTTTTCGAACAGGTTTTCAAACTTGTGTTCGGGCTGACTCTTGCAAAAATTCTGTCAAAGTACGGCGTGATTTACGGCGTAATCGGCGCGCTGTCGGGAGTGATGATAAGCGAATTTGTCGCGCTAATTTATATTGTGATAACCTATTTTTCGCGCGGGAAGATTTACAAAATCAACGCGGTGGAAAGTTGCGACAAAGACGTGCGAAACGCCATTCTGAAAACGTCTGTCGTTTTTGCGATTGCCGGCTTTATCATACCGTTTTCGCAGTTTATCGACGGAATTTTAATCGTAAACATATTAAAAGCGTCGGGAGAGTCGATTTCGCTTGCGACGGTGAAGTACGGTTTGTATTCGGGCACGGTAATGAGCGTCGTGAATATGCCCGTCGTTTTAAGCGTTGCGTTGTCGGTTGCGATCGTGCCGGTTATCGCGTCGGCGACGGCAAAACGGGACATCGACGAAATCAGGAAAAAAGGAGCGACCGCCGTGAAACTCGCTTTTGCGATTTCGACGTTTGCCGCGGTTATGATGTTTGCGTTTTCCGACAAAATCATTGCGGTTTTATATCCGCGTCTTAATCGCGCGGAAAACGAAACGGCTGTGCGGCTTTTAAGGATAATTTCGTTCACAGTGCCGATGGGCGCGCTTCGTGAAATTTACGCAAGTATGATAATGGCGATTGACAAGACAAAAAAAATCATCGTCAACAATTCCTTTTCGGTCGCACTGAAAATTGCGGTTACGGCGATATGCCTTGTAAACTTCAACGTGTACGGCGCGGGATACGGCATGATTGCGTTTTCGGCGGTCGGCGTAATCTTAAACGCGCGCGATTTTTATATTCTCTCGGGAAAAAATCTTAAACTCGTGAAAAACGTTAGTACAATCGCGGCAATAAATGTTATAATGTTTTTACTTGCGTGGGCTTTTGATATTTATATCAAAAATCCGATTTTGTCGCTTGCGACAGGTTTTGTCGTCGCGTCGTTTGCGTACGTTGTCGCGGCGGCGTTTTCAGGCGTCTTTGACGGGGACGAACTTTCGGGCGTGCCGTTTTCAAAGGCGTATTACAAATTATCGCAAAAACTACGATTCTGGGAGAGTTGAATGATTACCGTAATTGGACTCGGGCTTTATAAGGACGATTTGAGTTTCCGCGCCGAAAAGTTTCTGAAAAAGGCAAAAAATATTTACGTCAAAACGGCAAAAACGCCGACGTACGATTTTTTTGAAAAAAACGGAATATCCGCAAAATCTTTCGACGACGCATACGACGCGGCGGAAGATTTTTCCGAACTTGACGAAAAAATCATAAAAACGCTTTTGTCGGAAAACGAAAAAGGCGACGTTGCGTTTTGCGTGAACGGCGGCGGTTTCGACGACGGCACGGTGCAAAAACTGAAAAAACAAACGAACGATATTGAAATTATCGCGGGCGTGAGTTTTGCGGCGGATTTTGCCGGCGTTTGTCCCGACACGTCGGTGATGAGTTACAGCGCGTACGACGTCGTGTCCGACGTTTCGTTCATGCCGGACAAGCGGCATACCGTCGTCGTGAGAGAGATCGACAACCGACTTCTTGCGGGCGACGTAAAAATCAAACTGTCCGACGTATACGGCGACGAAAAACTTGTTTATCTGATAAATAGTGTCAAAAAGACAGATAATTTGACATACATACCTCTTGCCGAAATCGACCACGGCAAGAATTTTTCGTATATCACGACTTTGGTGATTCCGCCCGATGATTTGTTGTCGGCAAAACGACACGATTCCCACGACCTTATCGAAATCATGGCAACGCTGTTGTCCGAAAACGGCTGTCCGTGGGACAGGGCGCAAACGCACGAAAGCATAAGGATAAATCTCATCGAGGAAGCGTACGAGCTTATCGATGCAATCGACAGAAACGACCTTGACGGAATGATCGAAGAAACGGGCGACGTATTGTTGCAGGCAGTTTTCCACGCAATGATCGGAAACGCCGACGGCGAATATAATTTCAACGACGTCGTAAGCGGACTTTGCCATAAACTTATCACCCGACACACTCATATTTTCGGGCAGAACAAAGCGACGAACGCCGAAGATGCGCTGAATTACTGGAACGCGGCGAAAGCCGTCGAAAAGGAATATACGAGTTTCGGCGACAAAATGGACAAAATCCCCAAAAATCTGCCTGCGCTTTTATACGCTTATAAAATCCAGAAAGTCGCGGTGAAATGCGGGTTCGACTGGCCCGACATCGACGGCACTTACGACAAACTCAACGAAGAAATCCGCGAGTTTAAAGAAGCGGACGGCGACGACGCCGTAATGGAAGCGGGCGATCTGCTGTTTTCTGCGATAAACCCGATGCGCTGGCGACATATCGAGCCGGAAACCGCCCTTAAAGAGGCGTGCGACAAATTCGTGAAACGCTTTAAGTATATGGAAAGCGAAATATTGAAAGACGGAAAGGATTTGGGTAACGCCGAAATCCTGGACGAATACTGGAACAAGGCAAAGAAAATCTACAAATGAAAATCGGAAACGTACAACTTAAAAACGATCTGATTCTCGCGCCGATGGCGAACTATACCGACGCCGGCATGCGTTATCTTGCCTCTGTTTACGGCGCGGGGCTTACGGTAACGGAAATGGTGTCGGCAAAGGGGCTTTGCTTCAATAATCCCAACACCGCCGCGCTTCTGGAAACCCGCGAAAGGGGAAATTGTCCCGTCTCCGTGCAGCTTTTCGGCGCGGATCCCGAATACATAAAAAAAGCGGTGGAACACCCCCTTCTCAAAGACTTTGATATAATCGACATAAACATGGGTTGTCCCGTCGCGAAAGTTGTGAAAAACGGCGAAGGCAGCGCGCTTTTAAGAAATCCCGACCTTGTTTACAAAGTGGTGAAAGCGGCGGTATCCGCAACAAATCGTCCCGTAACCGTGAAAATCAGAGCGGGCTTTGAAAAGGACGAAATCACCGCGCCCGAAATCGCGAAGGTCATCGAGGAAGCGGGCGGCGCGGCGGTTGCCGTACACGCAAGGACAAGGGAACAGTTTTATTCCGGAAATGCCGACTGGAACGTCATAAAAAAAGTGAAAGAAAACGTTGGTATTCCCGTTGTCGGAAACGGCGACGTGGTAACCCGCGACGATTATTTAAGAATGAAAGAAACGACGGGTTGCGACGGCGTAATGGTTGGGCGCGCCGCGCTTTGAATGCCGGTTATATTTGCAAAACTGCAAGATAAAAAATACGAATTTGACGTTAAAGCCGCGATTTTGAAACATATCGAAATTCTGGGCGAGTATCTGCCCGAACGTACGGTGATAAATCAGATGAAGGCGCAACTGTGTTTTTACGCCAAAAACACACGCCACGCAAAGGACGTCCGCCGCGCTATTTCCGAACTCAGAACCCGCGACGATTTAATGAGAATTATCGACGAATTTTTTTAAGGAAAATACATTATGAACATTGTTTTGGTTGAACCGGAAATCCCGCAGAATACGGGCAACATAGTAAGGACGTGCGCCGCGACGCACACAGTTTTGCATCTTATCGAGCCGCTCGGATTCGAACTTTCGGACAAGTACTTAAAGCGCGCGGGGCTCGATTATTGGAGCGACTGCGAGTTGCACGTATACAAAAACCTTGGGGAGTTTTTCGACAAAAATCCCGGCAAGTATTATTTCGCGTCGACAAAGGCGAAACACCGCTATGACGAAGTGAATTTCGAGGACGACGCATACATCTTTTTCGGAAAGGAAACGAAAGGTCTTCCCGAAGAACTTCTGCACGACAATTACGACCGCGCGATACGAATCCCGATGGGGCAGAATATAAGAAGTCTGAACCTGTCGAACAGCGTTGCTATCGTGTTGTACGAGGCGCTCCGTCAGCACGACTTCAAAGGGCTGCAAGAACAAGGACACCTTACGAAATACAACGACAAATAAGGCGGGTGCGCGGCGAAAATCAAATAAAGTATTTATAAGTAATTGCAATAAAACTTTTATTGTGTTATCATATTACTGCCTTAAAAATCCGGGGCATAAAACGAAAATAAAATCAGGAGATATTCTATGAACAAAAAGACAATCACCGATATTGACGTAAAAGGCAAAAAATGTCTCGTTCGCGTTGATTTCAACGTTCCTATGAAAGACGGCGTTATCACCGACGAAAACCGCATCATCGGCGCGCTTCCCACCATTAAATATCTGATGGAACACGGCGCGAAAGTCGTGCTTTGCTCGCACATGGGCAAACCCCACAACGTGTTTGACGACAAAATCAAACTCAATAAAAAGGAAAAGGCGAAAATCGAGGCTTTACCCGAAGAAGAACGCGCTGCGGCAACCGCCGAAGCAATCGAAAAGGCGAAAAAAGACGTCAAAAAATTCAGTCTTGCTCCCGTTGCGGCGCGCCTGAACGAACTTCTTGACAACAAGGTAACGTTTGCAACCGACGTCATCGGTCCGGACGCGAAAGAAAAAGTCGCGGCGTTGAAGGACGGCGAATGCGTACTTCTTGAAAACCTGCGTTTCCACGCCGGCGAAGAAGGCAGGGACGAAAACTTCTGCAAGGCTCTTGCCGAATATGCGGACGTTTACGTCAACGACGCTTTCGGTACGGCGCACCGTTCGCACGCGTCGACCGCCGCTATCGTCGAATACGGTTTTGTAAAGACGGCGGTTTGCGGTTTCCTTATCGAAAAAGAACTTTCTGTCATGGCGGACAGTCTTGAACATCCCGTACACCCGTTCATCGCAATACTCGGCGGCGCGAAAATCGCCGACAAACTTAACGTAATCAACAACCTGCTGGACAAGGTGGATACCCTGATCATCGGCGGCGGCATGGCTTATACCTTCCTGAAAGCGCAGGGCGGCAAAGAAGGGTTGTCTTTGGTCGACGACGAAAAACTCGAATATTGCGAAAACATGCTTGACAAAGCGGAAATTCTCGGCAAGGAAATTTATCTTCCCGTCGACAGCGCAATCGTTCCGGCGTTCCCCGATCCCATCGACGCACCCGTAACGGTCGAATACGTTGACAGCAAGAGCATTCCCGACGACAAAATGGGGCTCGATATCGGCGTAAAAACGCAGGAACTTTTCGCAAACGTCATCAAAGGCGCAAAGACGGTCATATGGAACGGACCTATGGGCGTTTTTGAAAACCCGACTCTTGCAAAAGGCACGTACGCGGTTGCGGAAGCGCTTGCGTCGCTTCACGGCACCGGCGCAACCACCATCATCGGCGGCGGCGACAGCGCGGCGGCTGTACAACAACTTGGCTTTGCGGACAAAATGACGCACATTTCAACGGGCGGCGGCGCGTCGCTTGAACTGTTTGAAGGCAAAGTGCTTCCCGGCATCGCCTGCCTTAACGACAAAGACTGAAATCACAACGACTTAATCTTATAAAGGAGAATTTATTATGCGTAAACCTATTATCGCAGGTAACTGGAAAATGAACAATACTATCGCCGAGACGAAGGCTCTCGTGACCGAACTTATTCCTTTGGTCAAAGACGCGAAAGCCGACGTCGTAATCTGCACGCCTTACACCGACCTCGCTACAGCGGTCGAAATGACGAAAGGCACGAACATTCACGTCGGCGCGGAAAACGTGCACTGGGCAGAGAAAGGCGCGTTCACGGGCGAAGTTTCGGCGAATATGCTTGTCGAACTCGGCGTGGAATACGTCATCATCGGACACAGCGAACGCCGTCAGTATTTCGGCGAGACCGATCAGACCGTCAACGCACGCGTTAAAGCGGCACTTTCCAAGGGGCTGAAACCCATTATCTGCGTCGGCGAACTTCTGGAAGAGCGCGAAGCGGGCAAAACCGAAGAAGTCGTTGTCCGTCAGACCACCGAGGCTTTCAAAGATATTGACAAATCCGAACTTGAAAACATCGTCATCGCATACGAACCCGTATGGGCAATCGGCACCGGCAAAACCGCAACCGCCGACGACGCGAACGCAACCATCAAGGTTATCCGCGACACAATGGCGAACCTTTATTGCAGAAACTGCGCCGACAACAAAGTACGCATTCAGTACGGCGGCAGCATGAACACCAAAAACGTCGACGAACTTATGGCAATGCCTGAAATCGACGGCGGTCTTATCGGCGGTGCGTCGCTCAAAGCGCAAGACTTTGCACGCGTTGTAAATTTTGAGGAAAAATAATGTCAAGACAAGTCGTATTGGTCGTAATGGACGGCGTGGGCAAATCCACGACGGGACTCGGCGACGCCGTTACCGCGGCGCATACCCCGACTCTCGATAAACTCCTTGCAACCTGCAAAAACGTTTATATCAAAGCGCACGGCACGGCAGTCGGTCTTCCTTCCGACGAGGATATGGGCAACAGCGAAGTAGGGCACAACGCACTCGGTTGCGGACAGGTCTATTCGCAGGGCGCAAAACTTGTGGAAGAAGCCATCGAAAGCGGCGAAATTTTCAATTCGTCCGCGTGGCAGGAACTCAAAAACAACTGCGTGACACACGGAAGCGCAATGCATTTTCTGGGGCTTTTGTCCGACGGCAACGTACACAGCAACATAAACCACCTTATCGCGCTTATCAAGGGCGCGAAAAGGGACGGCATCAAAAAAGTATTCGTACACGTCCTGCTTGACGGGCGCGACGTTCCCGCAACGAGCGCGCTTCAATACGTCGATATGCTTGAAAAGGCGATGGCGGAACTGAACGACGAAAGTTTCACGGCAAAAATCGCGTCGGGCGGCGGACGTATGACGATTACGATGGACAGATATTTCGCAAACTGGGATATGGTAAAACGCGGCTTTTATACCCACGTTTACGGTGAAGGTCGCGGATTTGAGTCGGCAACCGCCGCAATCGAAACGTTCCGCGCCGAAACCCCCGGTATCATTGACCAGGATTTGCCCGCGTTCGTCGTCGTCAAAGACGGAAAACCCGTCGGCGCGATGCACGACAACGACAGCGTGATTCTGTTCAACTTCCGCGGCGACCGCGCAATCGAAATTTCGATGGCTTTTGACGATAAGGAATTTTCGGGATTCGACCGCGGCAATATGCCAAAGGTGATGTATGCCGGTATGTTGCAGTACGACGGCGATATGCACCTTCCCAAACGTTTCCTTGTCGAGCCGCCCAAAATTAAGTATACTTTGTCCGAATATCTCGTGAACAAGGGCGTCAACGAATACGCCGTGTCCGAAACGCAAAAGTACGGTCACGTCACGTATTTCTGGAACGGCAACCGCAGCGAAAAATTCAGCGAAACACTTGAAACGTGGGAAGAAGTACCTTCCGATATCGTGCCTTTCGACCAGCGGCCCTGGATGAAATCGGCGGAAGTTACCGATAAGGTCATCGAGGCGATCGAAAGCAAAAAGTACGGCTTCATTCGTTGCAATTATCCCAACGGCGATATGGTCGGACACACCGGCAATATGGACGCGACGATAATCGGCGTGGAGGCGGTTGACCTTGCGCTTGCAAGACTTATCCCCGTTGTCGAAAAGGAAAACGCGATTCTTGTCGTAACGGCAGACCACGGCAACGCCGACGAAATGCTTGAAAAGAACAAAAAGGGCGTCGTGTCCGTTCGTACGGCGCACAGTCTGAATCCCGTTCCGTTCATAATTTTCAACGCCGACGTCGAAATCGCAGACGGCAAATTCGGATTGTCCAACGTTGCGGCAACCGTTGCGAAACTTATGGGATTCGCTCCCGATCCGCATTGGGACGCACCTATTATCAAATAATGTTATTTATTAAAAGCCCCCCCGAAAAACCGCGGGGGGATTTTTTTATGCCGTATAAAAAACATAAAAATTGTTCTAAATTTCGGCAATAACAATACAAACAAGGGAAAATGTCGTGTTTATTGCGCCGTAATTGCGATATTATGACGTCTTTTGTCCAAATATGGCGAGTATATCAATATATATATTTGACTTAAAAAATATAAGGGGTATAATGGGAAATATTATGAAGAAAGCCAACAGAAACAAAACGCTTAAACTTGCATTTATCGGTATCATGTGCGCGCTCACGACGGTTGTTACGTGGGTGCTTCCCATCCCCATGCCCGCAACGGAAGGGTATATCAATTTCGGCGACGCAGTTATCTTTCTGACCGCGCTTTTTGCCGGCCCCGTGCCTGCGATGGTTGTCGGCGGCATCGGCAGTATGCTTGCGGACGTCATCGGCGGATATATGCACTGGGCGGGGTTTACGCTGCTCATTAAGGGACTTGAAGGTCTGATTTGCGGACTTATCGTGAAAAAGTTCAACAAAAAAGACAAGTTCTATATCGACATTCTCGGGCTTGTCGCGGCAGGCGTATGGATGGTTGTCGGCTACTATTTCGCCGGCGCGATTTTGTACGGTTGGGCGGGCTCGCTTGAAAGTTTGCCCGGCAACTGCATTCAGGGGGGCGTGTCGATTGTCGTCGCGTACATGCTGTATGCAATCCTTAAAAGAATGTACGCGGTGCAAGGTTTCATCGAAAGACTCAACGAGCCGATGTTCGTTAAAAAGCCCGACGAAGCGACAGATGACAACGAGCAACCCGAAAGCATTGTCGATACCGGAAATACCGATGAAAACAATGCGGAGCAACCCGACGCCAAGTCGGACAATCCGTCGGACAAATAAGAAACAAAAAATAACCGTCCTTTTTCAGGGACGGTTTTTTTAACCCGAATTTCGGACTGTGATTTATTTATTATTTTAATTAAAGCAAAATTTTGCATATATGTTGATTTTTATATATTAGTATGATAAAATTTACTCAGTAGCGTTAAGTCGCAAAAAATCTTTTTAGGTGGACTATTTATGAGAGATAACACGCTTATCAAATACCTCAAACTTGCCGAAAGAATCGACGCTTCCGACATTCACATCAAGTCCGGCAAATGTGCAATCGCAAGGGTTTCCGGGACGCTGAAACAAATCGACGACGCCATTCTCACAAAAGAGCAAGTTTTTTCTTTCATTCAGGACATTCTTACCGAAAAACAAATGACCGAATTCGACCTGTATTCCGACGTGGACAGTTCTTTTTCCGTCGGCGACAGAAGGTTCAGGTGCAACGTATATCGCGACTTCAACGGATTTTCGATATCCATTCGTCGTATAATCAATGAAATCGGCGACTTCCGCTCGCTGGGCATTCCCGAAGTTCTGAAAAATCTTGCGGTCAAAAAAAGCGGACTCATTCTTGTTACGGGACCTACGGGAAGCGGTAAAACGACAACGCTCGCAAGCATCATCAATTATCTCAACCGCGTCATTACGGCGCACATCATCACAATTGAAGACCCTATCGAATATACTTATACGTCCAACCGTTGCGTGATCACGCAAAGGGAAATCGGGCGCGACGCAAGCGATTATCCGCGCGCACTCCGCGCCTCGCTTCGTCAGGACCCCGACGTAATTATGTTGGGCGAAATGCGCGACCTTGAAAGTATCCGCACCGCGCTCACCGCCGCAGAAACGGGACACCTTGTTTTGTCAACCCTGCATACGACGGGCGCGTGCAACTCGATTGACCGTATCATCGACGTGTTCCCCGCGGATCAGCAACAACAAATCCGCGTGCAGCTTTCAATGGTGCTTCTCGGCGTAGTGTCGCAGCAGCTTGTCCCCAACGTGAAGGGCGGAAGGTCGCTTGCAACCGAGGTTATGATTTGCAACGGCGCAATCAAAAATATTATCCGCGAAGGGAAAAACTACCAACTTCAAAACACAATGATGACAAGCCGCAATGCCGGTATGTACAGCATGGAACAGTGCCTTGAAGCAATGTACCGTCAGGGTATTATCAGCGCGGAAAATTATCAGCTTTATACCCCCGCAAGTGCGGCAACCAACGTCAGATAATACAGGGCGTCGCCCTTAAAAAGGATAAATAAGGATAAATTATGGGATTTGATTCAATAAGAGAAAACAAACGCGAAAGCGCAACCTTTATGGTAGGGCATATCGAGAAAGTCATCAAAACTTTCGGAAAACGCCCGGCTGGAAGTGAAGGCGAGAAAAAAGCCGCCGAATATATGGGCGAACTTCTGAAACCTTATGCCGACGACATCAGGCTTGAACCGTTTCCCGTGTACCCCGCAGCGTTCATGGGCTGGATATACATCAGCGTGTCGCTGTATCTTATCGCGCTTGCGGCGTACTTTTTCCAACCCGTTGCGTCGCTGGTGCTTTTCGTCGTCGCGACCGCGCTTATGGTTGGCGAATTCGTAATGTACAAGCAGGTTGTCGACAAACTTTTCGTCAAAAAGACTTCGCACAATCTTTACGCCGTCAAACACCCGACGGGCGAAGTCCATCGCCGCATTATTTTCAGCGGACACGTTGACGCCGCGCACGAGTGGACTTTCAACTATCACCTTGGAGGAAAGGGTTATATCGCCCACGTCATCACGAGTTTTATCGGCGTGTTTTATTTCTTCATCGCGATTATTCTTTGCATTGCGAACAAATATTCACAGACGCCGTTTCTCGCGGCAAACGTCGCAAATATTCTGGGATACGTTTGTCTTGCGTTCGTTCCGCTTTGGATTGCAATGTACTTTATGTGGAACGAGAAAATCGTCGTCGACGGCGCAAACGACGACCTTACGGGTTGTTTTATGAGCATTGCCGTTTTAAAGGCATTGAAAGACCAGAACGTAAACCTTGAAAATACCGAGGTCGGCGTGCTTATCACGGGCAGTGAAGAAGCGGGGCTTCGCGGCGCAAAGGCGTTTGCGAAAGCGCACGCAAAGGAATTTGACGACGTCGAAACGCTGATTTTTGCAATCGACACTATCCGCGACGCAAAGTTTTTGGGCGTCAACGTCAACGACCTTAACAATACCGTGCCGTCCGATCCGCACGCAATCGACTTGTTCTTCAACGCCGGTGCGGAACTTGGAATTTCCGTGCAGAAAATCGGGGTACCGTTCGGAGCGACCGACAGTGCGGCGTTCAATCAGGGCGGTATGAAAGCTGTCGGCATCACTGCGATGAACCATAACCTTGAAGATTATTATCATACCCGCAAGGACACATTTGACAATCTTGACGAAGAAAGTCTTGCGACGTGTTTTGAGGTGGCGGTTAAGGCGCTTGAAAACTTCGACTCCGGTCTGTAACACGCAAGATAGTCGGAATACGTTACATTGTTTCAGAGCAATTTGTGCTTAGTATAAATTATAAGAGGTGAATTATGAGTACGCAAATCGAAGTAAAAGAGCCGATTAAACTTTTGAATAAAGACGGCTCGCTGACTCAGCCCGGCTGGGCAAAACGCAATATTATCGAGTACAACCGCGAAGACATCAGAGCGTCGAAATGGGCGGTGAAAGAGTGGGACTTTTATCAGGTCGGTTGCAAAGATTTCATCGTGCAACTTAACTTTTTCAATATTTCGCTGGCGTCTGCCGCGACAATCGGTTACGTCAACCTGAAAACCGGCGAAGTCGTCAACGACATGATTCTGGACCTTGCGACGGCAAACAAATTCCCCGTCAACAGGAACGGCGAAGAGCCTTATACGTTTGAACGCAAAAAGGGTAAAAAGGTTTTAAGGTTCGAGGTTACCAAGGAAAAACGTCACCTTTACTGGAAGAGCCCGAAAATCGAGTGCGACTTCTGGGCGGACAACTACACGGGCGAGAGCATCGTCATTATGAATCCGTTTGAAAAGCACGCAAATCACTTCTTCTTTACCGAAAAAATCAACTGCATGCCCACGCGCGGATTTGTGAAAATCGGCAGCGAAGTCATCGACGGCAACCGCGACGATTTGTTCACGGTGCTTGACTGGGGACGCGGCGTATGGGATCATAAAAACTACTGGTTCTGGGGCAACGGCACGACGTATATCGACGGCAAGTTGTTCGGCTTTGAAATCACCTGGGGCATCGGCGCGCCCGAAAAAGGACGCGAAACCGCGCTCATGTACGACGGCAAGTGCCATAAACTCGGCGAAGTATATCTTGAATATCAGCCCGACAAACGCTGGATGGATCCGTGGAAATTCCACGAAGAAAACGGCAGGTTCGAGTTGACTATGACGCCGTTTTACGACAATCACAACGGCGTAATGCTTCCCAACGTCGGCATGCTTACTCATCAGGTGCACGGGCTTTGGAACGGCACGGTTACGCTTGACGACGGCACGGTGCTTGAAATCAAAGATATGTACGCATTCTGCGAAAAAGTTTACAATAAGTGGTGATAATTTAATATGCCGAAAGCGACAGCGTTTTTGCTGTCGCTTTTTAGGCTACAAAAAGTATGGTTAAATGGAAGGGCGCACTGTTTATAATCGTGACGGTAATCGTCGCGCTTTTGTTATCCGTCGGCGCGGACGTGCTGTACGGATATGTCGCCACGACCAAAATCGAGCCGCCGACCGTCGCGCACGCGAACTTTGAATATAAGGCGGAAAACGAGTATCTTGGCAACAAGATATACGACGAAGACGGAGTATTGAAATCTGCTTTTGACGTAAGAAAGATTTTGTCGCTGTCGGCAGAAGACGACCTTAAAGTGTCGATAAACGGCGTTTCAAACGGCGATTTTGTCGATTTTGCGGACGTGGACGCGTCGGAAGTCACGATAAGCGTGAACGGAAGAAACGTGCGGCTAGTCGATGGCGTCAACGTGAGAAGCGCGGCGGATTTTTTGTATGACAAAAGCACGTATTCTTATTTGTCGAACAACCTTGTGCTGCAAAACGATATTGACCTGAATTTGCTTCCCGAAGAATCGAGGGACGTCACTTTCAAAATGAAGCACGATATTTTCGGCAACGGCAAAAGCATAATTTCGGCAAAACGGACGGGTGAAAAAGCCAGGTACTTCGGCGTAAGCATAAGGTTTATCGGATACGGGCAGAACGTTGTCGACACGCGCTTTTCGGGAAAGACGGTAAGTGCCGGCGAAGAAGTCGTACTTGACGATTATTTGTACTGCGGCATACCCGTCGAGATCGGCAACGGCAAAAAAAGCGACGCGAAATTTGTCGAAAAAACAAAAGCGAATTTCACGAATTGCGTGTTTGAAAATTCTTATCGCAACGTGGCGATCAGTCGCTCCGACGTCGAATTCGTGAGATGCGTTTTTAACAATGCCGCCGAAGCGAACGTGTCGCTCAAAACCACGACGGGTAACAATTCGACGCTGACGTTCAAAGATTCCGTCATTGCAAACTCCAACGTTGCCGGCATTATGAACTGGTGCGACGAAATCGTGGAAGAATCGTCATATTGCACAATAAATATTCTCAACACAAAATTTTATTGCTGGAAATCGTCCGACAACGCGCGCGTTATGGTGGAGAGCGGCAACGGCGACTTTTACAAAACCGTAAATTCGGTTTTCCAGGCGGTAATAAACAACGGCAATGCCAAGAAAAATCTTGTCGAATGCAACGGAAAATATTATTTTTCGTCGTCGATTTTCGTGCTTTGCTCAAAAAGCGGCGGGAAAAACGCGGCGAAACTCAACGGGCTTTACGAAAACCACCTGCAAAAAATCACAGTTCCCGAAAACAGCATCGTTTCGGCGTTTTTGTCGGTTGCAAATGTTTACGGATACGCCGACGCTTCGTTCATTGCGCCCGACGAAAAACCGCAATATCGTCATTGACTCAAAAATTTGCGTCTTTTTTTAACGTCGCTTTCAAAACAGCCCCTTAAAACTTGCGGAAAAATTAAAAATATTATATACTTACATTTGTTAAAATTTACGAGGTGCTTAAATTGAATAATCAAACGGTTCTCGTCCTCGATTTCGGGGGACAATATAAGGAATTGATTGCCCGCAGTATCAGGGACGCAAAAGTGTATTCTCTTGTGAAATCGGGCAGCATCGGCGCGGAAGAAGTCAGAAAAATCAATCCCATCGGCATTATTCTGACCGGCGGGCCGAACAGCGTTTACGGCGAAAGCGCGCAGGATTTCGACGCGGAAATTTTGTCGCTCGGCGTGCCTGTCCTTGGTATTTGCTACGGTATGCAACTTATGTGCCATACCTTAAAGGGCAAGGTCGTCAGCTGCAAGACAAGCGAATTCGGCGTGACGAAAGCAAACCTTGACGTGAAAGCGGAAATTTTCGACGGCGTGAGCGCGACCACCAAAGTATTGATGAGCCACAGCGACCGCGTGGAAACCGTGCCGGAAGGGTTCAAAGTCATTGGACACACGGCAAAATGCCCGATTTGCGCCTTTGAAAATCCCGAAAAGAAATTGTACGGCGTGCAATTCCATCCCGAGGTCGAGCTTTCGGTCGAAGGACAAAAGGTGTTGCAAAACTTCCTTTTCAAAATCTGCAAAGCGAACGCTGACTACGACCTTGGCGATTATATCGAAAGAAAAATCAAGGAAGTGCGCGAAACGGTCGGCACGGATACCGTGATTCTGGGGCTTTCGGGCGGCGTTGACAGCAGCGTTGCCGCAACCCTTTTAAGCCGCGCAATCGGCAAGCAACTCATTTGCATTTTCGTCGATCACGGATTTATGCGTCAGGACGAAGGCGACGAAATCGAGAGCATTTTCTCAAAGATGGATTTGCATTTCGTACGCGTCGACGCGGAAGCAAGATTTTTGAAAAAACTGGAAGGCGTTACCGATCCTGAACGCAAGCGTAAAATCATCGGCGCGGAATTCGCTCACGTGTTTGAAGAAGAAGCGAGGAAGTTTGAAAATGCGCGTTATCTTGCACAAGGCACGATATATCCCGACATTATCGAGTCGGGCGGAAAGCACAATGCGGTCATAAAATCGCACCACAACGTCGGCGGACTTCCCGAAAAACTCAACTTCAAGGGCGTTGTCGAGCCTCTGAACGGACTTTTCAAAAACGAAGTCCGTATCGTCGGCAAGAAATTGGGGCTTCCCGACTTCCTTATCAACCGTCAGCCGTTCCCCGGTCCCGGACTTGCCGTCAGGGTAATGGGCGAAGTTACGAAAGAAAAATGCGACATTTTGAGAAAAGCCGACAAAATTTATCGTGAAGAAATCGAAAAATCGAAAGTCAAAACCTCGCAATACTTTGCGGTGCTCACGGGCGTTAAAACCGTAGGCGTTATGGGCGATTACAGGACGTACGATTATCTTGTCGCGCTGCGCGCGGTCAACACAAGCGACTTCATGACGGCACAATATACGCCGATACCGCACAGGCTCCTTGCAAAAATTTCGTCAAGGATCGTCAACGAAGTGAAAGGTATCAACCGCGTATGTTACGACATCACAAGTAAGCCCCCGTCAACAATCGAGTGGGAATAATATTAAAAGCCACCAACCGCCGAATTTCGGCGGTTTTTCATTGCGAAAATTTTAAAATTTAAAATAAACAATGGTTTTTTGACAGCGTAGTCGTAAAAATCGACATAATTCGACTTTGTAATAATTTTGTAATGAATTTGTCATGCAGATGTAATTATTTTATCGTATATTATAATTACAAATCAACAACAAACCTATAAACTTGTAATAAAATTCCTCTTTATGTAGGGCGCCCGAAATTCGGGCGCTTTGCATTTATATAAGAATTTTTTCGCCCGAAATTCGGGCGTTTTTTGTTAAAATTGTAATTAAATTGTAATATTTTTGTCACCGCACGGTAATATGACAGATTTATCATATTTATATAAACAAAAAAGAAGGGATTTATGGGAATTACCGTTGCGCTCACAGGATCAAGCGGAAATATGGGCAGAGAAACTCTGCCTGCGCTTTTGTCGCTTCCTTTTGTCGATAAAATCAAACTTTTATACTTAAACAACAATAAAGAAAGAAAATTCGCGCGGAAAATCAAGAAAAAGTACGGCGACAGAGTCGAGCAAATTTTCGGCGACGTCGCAAACTATTCCGATTGCGAAAGCCTTGTGAAAGACGCCGACTACGTCGTCAATCTTGCCGCGGTCATTCCGCCCGATTCCGACCACGCGCCCGAACTTACGCGCGCCTGCAACGTTACGGGCGTTCAGAACCTTGTGAAAGCCGTGGAATCCATGCAAAAACAGCCGAAATTTATCCATACTTCGACTGTCGCGGTTTACGGAAACAGGAATTATCTGCACCCGTGGGGAAGGGTAGGCGATCCGCTTTTGCCAAGCGTTTACGACGTCTATGCCGAAACGAAGGTAAAAGGCGAGTGGATCGTGCTTGAAAGCGAAATCGAAAACTTTGTAATTTTAAGACAAACCGCGATACTTCATTATCGCATGCTCACCAACAATATGAAGGACGGGCTGATGTTTCACACCTGTTTCAACGTACCGCTTGAATGGGTGACGGCGCGCGACAGCGGACTTTTGATCAAAAACATTATTAAGCGCGACTATGAAGAAAACGGCGTCAAAAATTTCTGGAAACGCTGCTTTAACATCGGCGGCGGCGCAAGAAACCGCGTGACCGGCTACGACACTTTCAACGAAGGGTTTAAAATTATCGGCGGTAGCACCGAAAAGTTTATGAAACCGGGGTGGAACAGCATCCGAAACTTCCACGGGCTGTGGTTTTCGGACAGCGACGAACTGCAAAACATGTTCGATTTCCAGCGCGAAACCGTCAAGGACTACTGGCAGGAAATTTTGAAACGGCATCCGTATTACAAACTTGCGAAATTCTTCCCGTCAAGGGTGATAAGGAAATTTGCAATCGAAAGGCTTTTGAAAGACGAAAACAGCCCGACGCACTGGATAAGAAACAAGGACGAAGGGAAAGTCCGCGCGTATTTCGGCAGCCGCGAGAATCTGGAATGTATGCCAAAAAGTTGGGACGATTACGCCGTGCTTGCAAAGGGCGAATTGCCCGACGGCGACGTCGATTACCTGGAAATGAAAAACATAAATCACTTAAAGCGGAACGGCTACGTCCTGTCGCACGGCTATGACGAAACGAAACCCGAAAACGAACTCGATATAAACGATATGAAGGACGCTGCGGAATTCAGAGGCGGCGCTGTTTTAAGCGAGTCAATGAAAAAGGGCGATTTATATACGAAACTTTTGTGGCGCACTCACGACGGACAGGAGTTTTACGCAAGACCTTACACGATACTGAAAGCGGGGCACTGGTGCATCGACAACGCGCCCGAACCGTGGGACTTCGACAGGCAGGCAAAATTTACTCCGTTTTATCAGACGATATGGTACGATTCGCACGCAAAGGGCGAGGACGCCGTATATTTCTTTGACGCGGAAGGTCATGCAAAATACAAAAGATTATGATGAAAAAGATATTAATGTGCGTGTTTTCCGGCACGGGCAACACAAGAAAAATCGCAAACCTGTTTTCGGACGAGTTCATAAAAAACGGCGTTGAAACGACGATTGTCGACATAAAAAAAGGCGCGCGCATTAAGTGCGTCGACGACTTTGACGCGGTGGGCGTGTGTTATCCGATACACGGTTTCAACGCGCCGTACAATGTGCTGGAATTTGCATATGATATGCCAAAAACGCACGATAAACCATTGTTTGTGCTGAAATCGTCGGGAGAACCGCTGGCCCTTAATAACGTTTCGTCGTACAAACTCGTGAGTATTTTGAAGGGAAAAGGATACGATTATTTTGCGGAATACCACTACGTTATGCCGTACAATATGATATTCCGACACGACGATGCGGCGGCATACAAAATGTGGCATACCGCAAAAAATCTCGCCCCCGTCGAAGCGCGTGAAATTTTAAGCCTTACGCCGCATAAACTCAAAAAAATACCGTTTGGACACCTTATCGCATTTTTGTTTCGAATCGAACATCCCGCAATGAAAGTCAACGGAAGATTTTTCAAAGTCGACATGGAAAAGTGCGTGAATTGCGGACTTTGCATAAAAAACTGTCCCGAAGAAAACGTAAAAATTGTGGACGGAAAATTCGTGTTTGGCGGCGATTGCGCATGCTGCGTCAGGTGCAGTTTCAACTGTCCGAAAGACGCGTTCGACATCGCTCTTCTGAACGGGTGGCGCGTCAACGGAAAATATAATTTCGAAAACGCGGCCGCTTTGCCTTCCGGCAGGCACGAAAGATATTGCAGGAAATCTTACGAAAAATATTTCATTAACGCTGACGAAAAAATCGCAAAAGCAGCCTTATCTTTATAAATAAAGACTTGAAAATATAAGAATTTCAAAGTATAATAAGATAATAAAGGCACAAAAAGGACAATATAATGCAAAGACGTATTTTGATTGCAGAAGATAACCTGGAAATTTCGGACACTATGCGGAATTATCTTATCCGCGCCGGCTACGTCGTGTCGCAGGCATTTGACGGAGGGGACGCAATCGAGCAAGCGCGAAGGCTCTCGCCCGATCTTATTTTACTGGACATAATGATGCCCGTCGCCGACGGATACGAGGTTTGCGAAAGTATCAGGCGCGACATGAACATACCCATTATCGTCGTTTCGGCGAAGGTTGCGGAAGAAGACAAGATACGCCTTTTTGAGCTTGGCGCGGACGACTATATCACGAAGCCGTTCTCGTTCAAGGAAATGGTGTGCAGGGTAAACGCTCAGATAAGGCGTTATTACGACCTTAACCGTCCCGCGGCAAACGCGGACAGACACTTCGGCGCGCTTATGATCTCGTCCGAAAGGTTTGAGGCGAAAGTCAACGGCGAGCCGCTCAATCTCACCGCAAAAGAGTTCAAAATTCTGGATTTTCTGACGCTCAATCAGAATCAAATTTTCAGCAAGCAAAAACTTATCGACGCGGTGTGGGGCATTGACGAATACATCGACGAAAACACCGTGGTCGTAACAATCGCGCGACTTCGCGAAAAACTTGAAAAAGCCGGGGTAAACAATATCGTTACGATCTGGGGGCTTGGCTATAAGTGGCAGGATTGACCTAATTGAAAAGAAAAACGAGAAGAAGCGTTTACGACGCCATCGCACAACTTAATCGATTGGACATCGACACCCCGATTTCGATTGAGGGCGACGTTTACGAGCGCCGTATTTTCAAACAACTTGAAACCCTGCGCCGAAGCATGCGCGACGCGCGCGACAAAAATAAAGCCGACGACGAAAAACGCAAGGTGATGATTGCCTCGGTCGCGCACGACCTGAAAACGCCCCTTGCCGTTATTTCCGGTTACGCCGAAAGTCTGTCGGACGGCATGGACGATAAGGATTATACCGCATTAATTCTTCAAAAAACCGAGGAAATGAACAGTCAGGTGCTGACTCTTGTGGAGTCGTCAAGAAACGAAATCCAGTCAATCGGCAGCATAAAAGAGAGCGTGCTTTTCGGCGAATTTTTCAAAACGGAAGCGTTGAAATACGAAAAACTCGCGCAATCCAAAAAACTCACGTTCATCGTTAAGGGCGCGCCGTACGTTACCGTTTACGCAAACCGCCAGCAACTTGCGCGCGTTTTACAGAACCTCATCAGCAACGCCATAAAATATACGCCAAGCGGCGGCAAAATCGTCGTAAAAGCCAAAAAAGTCGGCAAGGAAGTCCGCGTTATCGTCCGCGACAACGGCTCGGGCATTTCGGGCGAAAGTCTGCCGTTTATCTTTGATAAATTTTATATGGAAGATAAGTCCAGAACGGTTTCGGGAAGCAACGGACTGGGACTTTATATCACGAAAGAAATCGTCGACGATTTAAGCGGCGTTATCGAGGTCAAAAGCAAGAAAGATAAGGGCAGCCGTTTCGTCGTGCGTATCCCCATCGAAGAAGGCAAAATCCGCCGCACCATTACCGAAGCATTCGACGCGCTGCCGCACAACGTGAAGACGTTTTTATATCTTTTCTTCGGCGGGATACTTTGCAGTTTATATCGTTTCCAGAAGTTTTACGAAACGCGTCACAGGGCGACGCTTATTGCGGGAATATTGCTGATACCGCTGTTTTTGCTTGGCTGGGCAGCCGACTTTTTCAGCCTTGTGGTGTGCGACAGAATCACGCTTGTCGCAGACTGATTTACAAAACGTTTTTATATTTCATAACAAATACTTACATACGCCACGTTAAAAGCAATAACGCGGCTATTTTTTTGTCATTGCCACGCTTCGCTCGCAATGACATCAAATGTGGTTGTGACGTATAGAAGGGCATAAAAAACGGCACCCTTACGAGTGCCGTTTGATGTTTGGTTTAATAAAAAACAAACGTTGCTTTTTATTATTTGTTCATGCCTTCTTGTACTGCAACAGCACAAGCAACGGTTGCGCCAACCATAGGATTGTTACCCATACCGATAAGTCCCATCATTTCGACGTGAGCGGGAACGGAGCTGCTTCCTGCGAACTGTGCGTCGCTGTGCATACGTCCCATCGTATCGGTCATGCCGTAAGACGCGGGGCCTGCCGCCATGTTATCGGGGTGCAGGGTACGTCCCGTGCCGCCGCCCGACGCAACGGAGAAGTATTTTTTGCCGTTATCCCAGCACCATTTTTTGTAAGTGCCTGCAACGGGATGTTGGAAACGGGTGGGGTTGGTGCTGTTGCCGGTGATGGAAACGTCGACGCTTTCGTGGCGCATGATAGCAACGCCTTCGTTCACGTCGTTTGCGCCGTAGCAACGAACCTTTGCGCGTTCGCCGTCGCTGTAAGCGGTGGTTTTGACGACTTTAAGGGTATCGGTGTACTGGTCGTAATCGGTTTGTACGTAAGTGAAACCGTTTATGCGGCTGATGATGAAAGCGGCGTCTTTTCCAAGTCCGTTCAGAATGACTTGCAAGGGCTCTTTACGAACCTTGTTTGCCGAGCGCGCGATACCGATTGCGCCTTCTGCCGCCGCGAAACTTTCGTGACCTGCAAGGAAAGCGAAGCATTTGGTTTCGTCGCGAAGGAGCATTGCGGCGAGGTTGCCGTGGCCGAGACCGACTTTGCGGTTTTCCGCGACCGAGCCCGGAATGCAGAACGATTGCAGACCGATGCCGATTGCTTCGGCGGCGTCCGCGGCTTTTTTGCAGTTTTTCTTGATTGCGATTGCACAGCCTACGGTATAAGCCCAGACGGCGTTGTCGAACGCGATGGGTTGGATACCTTTTACGATGGCGTCGCAGTCAACGCCTTTGTCCAGGCAGATTTTCTGCGCGTCTTCAAGGGAAGCGATGCCGTATTCTTTAAGGACACCCATGATTTTATCAATACGTCTTTCATAACCTTCGAATTTGATCATTGCAGTATCCTCCTATTACTCTTTGCGGGGGTCGATGTATTTTGCGGCGGTTGCGAAACGGCCGTAACTTCCCGTACATTTTTTGAGCGCTTCGTCGGCGGAAACGCCTTTTTTGATCATTTCCATCATTTTTCCGAGGTGGACGAATTCGTAACCGATGACTTCGCCTTCTTCGTCAAGACCGACGCGGGTAACGTAGCCTTCTGCCATTTCAAGGTAGCGTACGCCTTTTGCCTTTGTGGAGAACATCGTGCCGACCTGGCTTCTCAGACCTTTTCCGAGGTCTTCGAGGGACGCGCCGATAACAAGACCGTCGTCCGAGAAAGCGGACTGGGAACGACCGTAAACGATTTGCAGGAACAGTTCGCGCATTGCGGTGTTGATTGCGTCGCATACAAGGTCGGTATTGAGCGCTTCGAGAATGGTTTTGCCGGTAAGAATTTCGGCAGCCATAGCCGCAGAGTGAGTCATACCGCTGCAACCGATCGTTTCGACAAGGGCTTCTTCGATAACGCCGTTTTTGACGTTAAGGGAAAGTTTGCACGCGCCTTGTTGGGGAGCGCACCAGCCTACGCCGTGAGTGAAACCGCTGATGTCCTTAATTTCTTTTGCCTGAATCCATTTGCCTTCCTCTGGAATGGGGGAGGGACCGTGGTTGGGACCTTTTTTGACACAGCACATTTCAACAACTTCATTTGAGTATTGCATTTGTCATATACCTCCGAAAGAGTTTGTTATTATTTTAACTTTCAACAGTATATCATAAACGTCGGAAAAATAAAAGCGTTATCGCCAAATTGACAAAAAAAATAAGCAATGTCGTTTTTTGTGGCGAATATCCTTTGCAGTTTACGCGACTTGTGTGGTATAATATCCGAAATGTTTATGAAATATCGGTAAAATAATGGAATATCAGTTTTCAGACAGATTAAAAAATTTGAAGGGCAACGCAATCCGTGAGATTTTCAAACTTTTGTCAACCCCGGGGATAATAAGTTTCGCAGGTGGCTTTCCCGCAAAGGAAACTTTGCCCGTTGACGAAATCAGGGAAATCGCCGACAAGGTGTTGTCGGAAAACGGCGCGGAAATTCTGCAATACGGCGGCACGGAAGGGTATCGTCCGCTTATCGAATCGGCGGGGGAATACGTCCGTCGCGACGGCGTTACCGCCACGCCCGAATCGACGCTTATCGTGTCGGGCGGACAACAGGGCATCGACCTTACGTTCAAGGCGTTTATCAACAAAGGCGACAGGGTGCTTGTCGAAAATCCGACTTATCTTGCCGCGCTCCATATCCTTAAAACGTACGAGGGCGAGGCAATCGGCGTCGATAGCGACGAGGACGGGATAAATATCCTTGACCTTGCGAAAAAAATCGTGTTTTACGCGCCGAAAATTTTGTATCTCGTGCCGAATTTCAGCAATCCTTCGGGCAAAACGCTGTCAAAGGAAAAACGAGAAGCGATTTATGCAATCTGCAAAAAACACGGCGTGATAATCCTTGAAGACAACCCTTACGGAGAAATAAGGTTTTCGGGCGAAAGAGTACCGTCGATTAAGTCGTACGATACGGACGGCATCGTGATTTATCAGACGAGTTTCTCAAAGGTGATCTCGCCGGGGCTTCGTACGGGAGTTGTCGTTGCGGCACCCGAAATCATAAGGAAACTGACAATCGGGAAGCAGGCGTCCGACGTGCACACTTCGTCGCTGTCGCAGGCGATAATCGACAGATATATAAGGGAAGGTCGGCTCGACGCCCATATCGACGAAATCATTCCCGTTTACAAGGCGAAAAAGGACGCGATGTACGCGGCGATTCAAAAATATATGCCAAAGGGCATAAGGTTCACGAATCCCGACGGCGGGCTGTTCATATTTGCGGAATTTGCAAGAAAGGGCATAAACACCGACGATATTTTCAAGGACGTCGTCGAAAAAACGGGCTGCGCCTACGTGCCCGGAAGTTCGTTCTTTGCGGACGGCAAAACTTTCAACACTTTCCGCCTTAACTATTCCAACGCAACGGAAGAACAAATCGAAAAAGGGATAAAATCCCTTGCGGAATACTTTACGAAATTATTGGAGGACTAAGATAAATGGAAAACGTATTCGATACTCTTAAAGCGCGCGGTTTTATTAAGCAAACCGTTTACGAAGAAGATTTATATAAAAAGCTCGGCTCGGAGCACATGTCGTTTTATATCGGCTTCGATCCGACGGCGGACAGCCTGCACGTCGGACACTTCATTCAACTTATCGTCATGAGATGGATGCAGAAAGCGGGGCATCGTCCCATTATCCTTATCGGCGGAGGCACGGGTATGATCGGCGATCCGTCGGGAAGAAGCGATTTGAGAAAGGTCATGACCGCCGAAACCGTGCAACATAACTGCGATTGCTTTAAGGAACAAATGAGCAAATTTTTGTCGTTCGAGGGCGAAAACGCCGCGATTATGGTCAACAACGCCGACTGGCTGAAAGACCTTAACTACATCGACTTTTTGCGTGAAATCGGCAGCGTGTTTTCCGTCAACAAAATGCTTACGGCGGAATGTTATAAACAACGCCTTGAAAAAGGTCTTACCTTTTTGGAATTCAACTATATGCTGATGCAGGCGTACGACTTTCTTGTTCTCAACAGAAAATACGGGTGCGAGCTCGAATGCGGCGGCGACGATCAGTGGTCGAATATGCTTGCCGGCGTCGACCTTATAAGGCGCAAAGAGGGCAAGGACGCGTTTGCGATGACGTCCGCGCTTCTCACGACTTCCGAAGGCAAGAAAATGGGCAAAACCCAGAAAGGCGCGGTATGGCTCGACCGCGAAAAAACCTCGCCTTACGAATTCTTCCAGTATTGGCGTAATATCGACGACGCGGACGTCGAAAAATGCCTGAAACTCCTCACCGAAATCGACCTTGACGAAATCGCGGAACTTTGCAGATACAAGGACGAACGCATGAACCGCGCGAAAGAAGTGCTTGCCTATGAACTCACCAAACTCGTCCACGGAAAAGACGACGCGGATCTTTCCTTGAAACAGTCGAAAGGCGCGTTCGGCGACGGTGCAGAAATGCCCGAAAAAACAATTGAAGAAGGCACGACGAAAGTCATCGATATCCTTGTCGCAATCGGCGTCGCTCCGAGCAAAAGCGAGGCTCGTCGTCTTATCGAAGGCGGCGGTATCCGCGTGAACGACGACAAGGTAACGGACGTCAACGCGGAAGTTACAAGCCGCGAATTCATCATTCACAAGGGCAAAAAAGTTCACTTCAAGGTTAGCGTGAAATAATGGATTTTTATCTTTCGGCAACGGGCGAAACGACGCACGAAATCGTCATTCAAAGAAGCAGGTTTATCTGCACTTTGAAAAGAATCGACGGTTTCGACGACGCTTTGTCGTTTGTGAAAAGCGTGAAGAAAAAGTATTCCGACGCAACCCACAACTGCTATGCTTTCATAAGTAACTCGGCGGGCACGGAACAACGCTTTTCCGACGACGGAGAGCCGCAGGGCACGGCGGGACAGCCTATGCTGGAAGTGTTGAAAAAGAAAGGAATTTTCATGACGGCTGCGGTCGTCACGAGATATTTCGGCGGCGTGAAACTGGGCGCGGGCGGGCTTGTTTCCGCATATACTCGCGCCGTTGCCGAGACCGTCGAAAATGCAAAAATAGTAAAGAACGTCGTTGGCGTTTCGCTGGAAATCAAGTGTGGGTACGAAATGTACAACGCGCTGTTACAGGCACTTAAAGGCAAGATTTTTGCAACTTTAAGCACAGATTTTGCCGACAACGTCAAAATGACGATTGCGGTGCCGAAGGAAGACGCGGACAATATCGAACAGGATATTACGTGCGCGCTTTTGGGGCAGGTTTCGGTCTTAAAAGGCGCAACCGCTTATTACGTTTTTGAATAAAATTTGAGGTATAGATATGAAAATCACTTTGACTGAAAACTTGAAGCAAAAACCCGATTTCAAAAACCTCGGGTTCGGAAAATACTTCACCGACCACATGCTTTATATGGAGTACGTCGACGGCAAATGGGGAGAGGTCGAAATCAGACCTTTTTCTGACATCGCGGTGAACCCGGCAAGCGTCGTTTTCCATTACGGTCAGGAAATTTTCGAGGGCATGAAAGCCTATAAAAACACCGACGGAAAAATCACGATGTTCCGTCCGCGCGACAACATCCTTCGTATGAACAGAAGCGCGAAACGTCTGTGCATGGCGGAACTTCCCGTGGACGAAGTGCTGGAAGGTATTTTTGAACTTGTCCGCATTGAAAAGGATTGGATCCCGACAGATCCCGGCACCAGCCTTTATATCCGTCCGACGATGATCGCAAACGAAAACTTCCTTGGCGTGCACCCCAGCAAGAAATACATTTTCTTCGTTATTTTAAGTCCTGTCGGAAGTTATTACGCTCACGGGCTCGAACCCACGCGTATTTACGTTGAAGACGTGTTCAACCGCGCGGCTCTCGGCGGCACGGGCGAGTGCAAATGCGGCGGCAACTATGCGGCAAGTCTGCTTGCGGCGGAAGTTGCGAAACAGAAAGGGTACGAGCAGGTTTTGTGGATGGACGCGAAAGAGAAAAAGTACGTCGGCGAAGTCGGTAGCATGAATATGTTCTTTGTTCTGGACGGAAAAGTCGTTACGCCGTGGCTTGACGGCACGATACTCCCCGGCATCACCCGCGACAGCGCGATCAAAGTTCTGAAACACGCGGGATACACTGTCGAAGAACGCGCGGTTTCCATCGACGAACTTGAAAAGGATTATAAGGAAGGGAAACTTAACGAGGCGTTCGGCACGGGTACGGCGGCTGTTATTTCTCCCGTCGGCACAATCGGCTACAAGGACGACGTGATGACCATAAACGACGGCAAAATGGGCAAAATCACCGGCTGGCTTTACGACACTCTCACCGGGATTCAGTACGGCAGAATCAAGGACGAATTCGGCTGGGTAGTAAGACTTAACTGAAAACCGTTGACAATGTTTTTGCGATTTAATATTATTATTTCGTAATAGGGAGTAGCCGTCGTCTTTATAAGACGATATTAAGTCAATAACACGAATTTTTATTCTGGTTTAATTACAATTGGCAAGACTGTTGAACAGTCTTGCCATATTTTTTCGGAGGATTTATGGAGTTTTTGTACGAAACCATACGTTTTAACGTAAAGAGTCCGATAATGGACTCTTTATTTTTTGACGGAAAGAAAAATACGCGTCCGCATTGCGATTGATTTGGGCGTCAGGACGTGCTATAATATAATCAAAATTGAATGTGCAGTATAGACACGATACAATTATGGACTTATGGAAACAACGCAATTATCCCAATTTTAAAATGGTAGAATTCGACCGGTTTAAAAATGAAGTCGGACACTTTGTTTATTTAGCAACAGCGCATAATGCAAACAATGTTACCAAAAACACAAATAGAGACGATTTTTTATTGATTTGTTGTTAGCTTATTAGTTAAGTTTTTTAATCCACATAAGAAACCAAAAACCTGAAAATTGACAATATGTCAATATTATGCTATTATGATTCCAAGATTTGTGGAGGTTATTTATGGATAAAAAAATAAAATGTACGCAATGTGGGTGTGATGACTTAGAAGAAGTTATTTTTCCATATAAAGCAAATTTAATTCAAACAGCTATTGGTATTGCCGGGGAATCTTTCCAATATGATTTAGACGAAGAATTGTATACAACCACATATATTTGTACCAAATGCGGGCATTTTGAATTCTTTAATCCGGAACTTGCTAAGATTATTCTTGAAGATAGAGCAGAAAACGCCAGAATTCAAAATGAGATTATAAAAATAGATAAGCAAGTATCGGATAAAAACAACGAAATTAAAAATATAGAACAACAAATCAATTCAATTTCAAAACAGCTTGAAAGTATTGATATCACTATAAGACAAAGTAATGAATTAAAAGCTGAACGACAAGAGTTGAGAAATCAATTGGATATCATTAAAAACGATATTCAAACGTTACTTAAACGTCGAGATAGTTTTGAAACAAAAGAATGAAGATATTGAAAAAGTTGGATAAATTAGACCAAGACTATTTGTTGAGAAAATCCCGTGAATACCATTAACGGGGTTTTTTATTGCACAAAAAATCCCTTGAATATCTTTTTCGCGCGTGGTATAATATAAGGTATGAAAAGAAATATTATCGCATTGATTTACGATTTTGACAAAACGCTCACGGACAAGGATATGCAGGACTACGGCTTTATCCCGAGCCTTGGCATGACGCCCGAAGACTTTTGGCGCGATTGCAACAACATGGCGCACGAAAAGAAAATGGACGGTATCCTTGCGATGATGTATTTTATGATCGAGCGGGCAAGGGGAAAGTCGGTGCTGACCGCGGACACCCTGAAAGAACTCGGCAAAGACGTCAATTACTATCCCGGCGTGACGGAGTGGTTCGACGCCGTCAACGAATACGGCAAGAGCAAAGGCGTCGTTATCGAGCATTACATCATCAGCAGCGGTCTGAAAAAAATCATCGAGGGCACGGAAATCGCAAAGAATTTTTGTGAAATTTTCGCAAGCGAGTTCGTTTACGACGAATACGGCGTGCCGTACTGGCCTGCGGTCGCGCTGAATTATACAAGTAAAATCCAGTTTTTGTACCGCATAAACAAGGGCATTTTCGACGTGTCGGACGACAAAAACCTGAACGATTCGATGGAAGAAAGAAACCGTCGCATTCCGTTTTGCAATATGATTTATATCGGCGACGGGCTGACCGACGTCCCGAGTATGAAGGTAACAAGGCTCAACGGCGGGCACAGCATCGGCGTTTACGCAGACGAGCAGGAAAACGCGCGCAAAATGATGAAAGCGGGGCGCATCAACTTTATGGCGAAAGCCGATTATACAAAAGATTCCGAACTTATGCGCATCGTAAAACGCATTGTCGATATGCTTGCCGCCGAAAACGACCTTATGGAACTGAGCCTTTCACAATACGACAAATCGAAAGAAAACTTCTGATATTTAGGCTTCCGCGTCGACGAAAGTCGGCGTTTTTTTATGGATTTCTCAAATTCGACAAAACCCGAAACAAACTTAACGGAAGCGGTATAAACGCAAGGATTTTCTTAAAAAAAGAAGAATTGCGCGAAAATTACGCGTTGTTTTCGATAATTTTTGACGTTTATTTACTTTTGTATATAAAAAAAGTGTAAAAAAACGTTAAAATCCGCATTTTTGCACATATGCCAAAAATTATTAAATAACACACCGTATGTCAAAATATTTGTCAATAAATTGGTTTATTTCGTTTTCACTTTTTCGTACAAAGTAGTAAAATATAAACATATTAATGATTTGGAGGAAGTTATATTTATGGCAAATTCAACATTCAAGCAGTACGCACGTGAGGCAAAATCGAGAATGCTTAAAAACGGCAATTTTCCGACGTTTGTCGGCGTTATTCCTTTGAGAAAGTACGACGTTCTTCTTAAACTTGTCGGAAACAACGATACGCTTTGCAAAATGTGTTCGATTATCGAAAGCGACGGCGTTTTTTGTTGTTCGTATTATTCTTGCTCGGCATGCCGACAGATAATAATACGAACTTAGGTTTTCCGCCGTGTTTTTGAACAATACTG
>ENA-ORPD01000394-ORPD01000394.1-human-gut-metagenome-genome-assembly--contig:-NODE-394-length-45706-cov-21.552562_pt1 | contig 45706 bp, 37 predicted proteins | sample MGYA00242143_ERZ509076 | MGnify/ENA primary metagenome ERZ509076 (study PRJEB26280, sample SAMEA2338706) | human gut metagenome | biome: human gut; feature: human-associated habitat; material: faeces... | reverse complement strand
ACTTCAGGTACCCCCGGCTCCCATGGCTTGACGGGCGGTGTGTACAAGGCCCGGGAACGTATTCACCGCGCCATGGCTGATGCGCGATTACTAGCGAATCCAGCTTCACGGAGTCGGGTTGCAGACTCCGATCCGAACTGAGACCGGCTTTCGGGTTCCGCTCGGTGTCGCCACCTGGCTTCCCTCTGTACCGACCATTGTAACACGTGTGTCGCCCCGGACGTAAGGGCCGTGCTGATTTGACGTCATCCCCGCCTTCCTCACGGCTTGCGCCGGCAGTCCCGGTAGAGTCCTCGGCATAACCCGTTAGCAACTACCGGCAGGGGTTGCGCTCGTTATGGCACTTAAGCCGACACCTCACGGCACGAGCTGACGACAACCATGCAGCACCTCGGCGGTGGCCCAAAGGAGGGGACGTCTCTGTCCCTGTCCGCCGCCGTTTGAGCCCGGGTAAGGTTCCTCGCGTATCATCGAATTAAACCACATGTTCCTCCGCTTGTGCGGGCCCCCGTCAATTCCTTTGAGTTTCACCGTTGCCGGCGTACTCCCCAGGTGGAATGCTTATCGCTTTCGCTTCGCCGCTCAGGTCTCAATCAACCCGAACAGCCGGCATTCATCGTTTACTGCGTGGACTACCAGGGTATCTAATCCTGTTCGATCCCCACGCTTTCGTGCCTCAGCGTCAGTCAGGCGCCAGTACGCTGCCTTCGCAATCGGAGTTCTGCGCAATATCTAAGCATTTCACCGCTACACTGCGCATTCCGCGTACCTCTCGCCTTCTCTAGCACTGCAGTTTCAACGGCTCGCCGGGGTTGAGCCCCGGGCTTTTACCGCTGACTTGCATCGCCGCCTACGCACCCTTTAAACCCAATAAATCCGGATAACGCTCGCATCCTCCGTATTACCGCGGCTGCTGGCACGGAGTTAGCCGATGCTTTTTCTTCAGGTACACTCAGACTAGTATACATACTCGCTTTTGTTCCCTGACAAAAGAGGTTTACGACCCATAGGGCCTTCCTCCCTCACGCGGCTTGGCTGGTTCAGGCTCCCGCCCATTGACCAATATTCCTCACTGCTGCCTCCCGTAGGAGTCTGGTCCGTGTCTCAGTACCAGTGTGGGGGACCTTCCTCTCAGAACCCCTACGCATCGTCGGTACGGTGGTCCGTTACACCGCCGTCTGCCTAATGCGCCGCATGCCCATCCCCTGCCGATTAATCTTTCCTCCCGGAGGGATGCCCCTCCGGAATATACGCGGGATTAGCCTTCCTTTCGGAAAGTTGTCCCCCTGCAGGGGGCAGGTTGCATACGTGTTACTCACCCGTGCGCCAGTCGCCGTCAGGAAGTGCAAGCACTTCCCACGCTGCCCTTCGACTTGCATGTGTTAAGCCTGCCGCTAGCGTTCATCCTGAGCCAGGATCAAACTCTCCGCTGTTTATATTGTTTTCTTTTCATTCAATATAACGAAAATATTTGTTGGCCTGGCCTTCCTTATAGTTTGTTAGGAATTGTACGGGATAACTATGTATCCCTTGTACTCTCAAAACAACTTTTTACGCTGCTCTGTCTTGTGGCAAAATGTCATTGTTCTCCTTGCGGTTCCCAGGGTCTTGCCCCCGAAACGCGAATGCAAAATTAGTATGTTTTTCAGCCCTTGTCAAGTACTTTCACGATATTTTTTCAAAATTCCTTTACTTATCCGTTTAACTCGTTGATATTCCGCGTAATCAATAAATGTTAAAATATATTTCGTTTTGTTAATATCAGAACTGGAAATAGATGAACGGCGCTACTTCCTCCGACATGAACTCTATTACAAGTTGCACTACCAGCATGAAAGCAATGAACTTCACTATCCATGGGGACCTGACGAACAATGATTGACATTTGTCAGCAATGCTCTGCGGCACGAAGTGGAATGCTATCAGACACAGCATCATGATACACCACACCATCCGCGCCTGGAAAAATTGCGGGAACTGGTTCCACTGGAAGTCTACAAAAATGTTCTGGATAATCAACACGGAGTCCTGGAACGAAGCGGCACGAAAGAATACCCACAGCAGCGACACATATATAAATGTAATCAGCCAGCTGACGAAAATAGTGAACCAGTTGTCGGGAATTTTGGCAAGCACCGGCTTGCACATCTTGTGAACGGCGAGTCCGACACCATGCATGGCACCCCAGAACACGAACTTCCATGCTGCGCCATGCCACAGACCACCAATTAGCATGGTCAGGAAATTGTTGACGTACGTACGTATGGTACCTTTTCTGTTCCCACCTAAAGGAATATATACATAATCGCGAAGCCATGAGGAGAGCGAGATATGCCATCTGCGCCAGAATTCCGTCAGGTTCCGACTCTGATAGGGAGAATCGAAGTTGATACCAAGTTTGAAACCCATTATCAGCGCTATGCCTATGGCCATATCCGAGTATCCGGAGAAGTCGCAATATATCTGCATGGTATATCCAAGCACACCCATCAGGGTCTGGACGCCTGTGTAAAGTGTCGGCTCATTGAATATAAGGTCATTATATTGCGCGATGTAGTCGGCTATGAGTGCCTTTTTGATCACACCGCACATTATGAGCCACAAGCCTGCCCAGATTTCATCGGATGTTGCCCTGCGGTTTTCCTTAAGCTGAGGCAGAAAATAATCGGCTCGTACAATAGGTCCGGCAACCAACGCGGGAAAAAATGACAGGAAGAATATATAATCGAGCCATGATTCCGTAGGTTCTATCTTCCGTTTATACACATCCACCACATAGCTAATGGACTGGAACGTATAGAACGAAATGCCTACAGGCAGGATTATATCAAGAGGCTGGAAATTCCCCTGCACCATCTGGTTCCAGTTCCAGAGAAAGAAATTGGCGTACTTGAAGTATCCTAATATGGACAAGGAAAGAATGATTGAAAACCACATCAGCGTTTTACGCGCCGATTTGCCTTTCATCTTTCCCATCCATTTTGCCACAGACCAGTCGATCAGCGATGTGGCCATCAACATCAGGAAGAAAAGGCCGGACGATTTATAATAGAAATATAATGAGAACAGCACGACAAATATCGTCATGCGCAACTTGTTCTTCTTCAGCAAGGCGTAAACGGGCAGAAACAGGATGAACAGCACCCAGAACAGTCCGCTTGAGAACAGCATAGGAGCCGAAGAATCGTAAGCGAACGCCTGTCCGAAATTGTTAAGAGCCAGTGCCGCGTTGTCGCGCAGAGCATCCCATGTCATAGTCGAAGCATCTTCCATCACTTGAATTTATTACTTGTTCAGAGCTTTAAGGAAAACGATATTAGGATTTACCTTTCCAATTGAATCAGACGGCACATTCGCAACAAAAGGATGTGCCGACTTAGGCAGCCATCGCATTATTGAATCTATCCACAGGGCCGATGATTTGCGCGTAGGATGAATGTGATCGGCCTTACGGTCGAAATGCATACCTTCGGACCGGAAGAAACTTCCGGGTTTGCACGTAGCCTCAAGCAAATCGTTGATACCGGAGTCCTTCTGCCAGTTCGGCGGTCCTATCCATACGTATGGAATCGTATCTATTACTTCCAGAATCTTCCTGATATAAGGAAGTCGTGCGCGGGGATCCTTGAAATACAGCTCATTGCTTCCGAGCGAAATAAAGATCTGCGTAGGCTTATACCTGGCAATCTGATTGGCCAGTGTGTCATAGTCTGCCCAAATCTTTGTATTGCTCGAATCCCAGTTTACAGAATGAATGGTGTGTCCGTTAGCCTTGGCATACTGGGCAAGCCTGAGGGCGAGGTTCCACGTCATGGAATCGCCGAATATGAATAACGACTGGGGCAGTGAATCGGTCTCAGCCTTGACCTGCACTACTGAATCCCGCGGCACTATCAATGAATCGCCGGGCAAGTCATCTGATTCACTGGCAAGCAATGTCTTGTCAAACGGGGCCTTCTTGACCGTATAATTACCTATTACGATGTCATCGGAAAAGGCCACCACAAAAATAACAGCAAGCGCTGTGGCAAGCAACAGCCACAAACCGGAATAATTCTTAAACATTTACGTTCAGTCCTAATGCGGACTTCATGACAACAGGGTTATTGAAGCGGTGCCGTCCATGCTGCGCACAGGCACCGAGGTTTTCTTTATTGTTACAGCCAGATTCTCAATACGGGGATATCGCTGGTGCAGATCGTCGGACACAACCTTGGCCACGGATTCAAGGAGCATCCAGGATTGCTTCATTCGACGAGCCACCATGTCATAGACATCGGCGTATGACACTGTAGTAGACAGCTCCTCTGTTCGAAACTGATCGGCCGGATACCTGATTTCCACATCCACCACAAATTCATTTCCCACTGCACGCTCCTGGTCCATCACTCCGATTCGGGAGTAAAACTTCAGGTCGTTAAGCCGGATTACAAAGCATTCCATTACATTACTGATACCGGTATTTTCTCTATACGGCGCAGGTGACGTCCACCTTCAAACTGTGCGTTGAGATAAGCGTCAATAATAGCCTTAGCCTCGTCAACTGTCACAAACCGTGCCGGAAGATCCACGAAATTAGCCGCATTATGTCTGCGTGCCAGTTCGGCTATCTCGGGCAGCCAGCACAATGCGGCCCGAATGCCCTGATGCTTGTTCAGCGTCATGCTTATGCCGTTGCCGCTGCCGCATAATGCAATGCCGAACGCACACTCACCGCGCTCTACGGCAAATGCTGCCGGATGCGCGTAGTCAGGATAATCGCACGATTCCGAACTGTATGTACCGAAGTCCTGAACATCGTAGCCTTTCGACTTCATGTATTCAATCATCCGCAGCTTCATCTCATATCCTGCATGATCACTGCAAAACGCTACTTTCTCCATAACTTATCCGTTTAATATTCGCTTTTCGCGACATTCATATTCTGATTATCAGATTCTAATTCACAGATTCGCATTCCGACCGCACTTCGCGATTGATGGAGTCTATATAATCCAGCACTTCGTCCCGGCCACGGGGCTTTTCAGACGAAGTAATGAATATCTTGGGTAATTCATCCCAGCTGAGTTTAAGTTCATTTTTGTAAGCCTCCACATTTCGCTCCACGGCAGCATTGCTCAGCTTGTCGGCCTTAGTGAAGATGATGGAGAACGGGACGCCATGCTCGCCGAGCCAGTCCATGAATTCCATATCTATTTTCTGAGGCTCATGACGCACGTCTATCAGCACAAACAGATTGGTGAGCTGCCGGCGGTCCAGCACATAACCCTCAATCAGTTTCTGCAACTGGTCGCGCTGTGCCTTACCACGCTGCGCATAGCCGTAACCAGGGAGATCCACCAGATACCACTCCCCGTCATTGATGCTGAAATGGTTTATCAGCAACGTCTTGCCCGGAGTCTGTGAGGTCTTGGCCAGGCCTTTTCGCCTTACCAACATATTGATAAGCGACGACTTGCCGACATTCGACCTTCCTATAAAGGCATATTCCGGCGCATCGACATCCGGACACTTGGAAACATCCGGTGAACTTATCACGAATTTGGGATTCTTGATTTCCATATCTTCCAATTTATGCCGGAATCACCGAATCGTGAACCAGCTTCAGGGCCTGTTCCGCTTTATCGTCGTTCACTACCAGCGCCAAAGTCGAATCCGACGTCCCTTCCGACAATCCGTTGACGGTAATTCCGTTGCGGTTCAGCGTACTGGTCAGCCTTGCGCCCAGACCGTGCATTCGGCGTATTCCTTCCTTTACAACAGCAATTATAGCAAGATGTTCCGTCAGGTACACGCTAAGCACGTCACCGGCGCCGATTTCAGGCGAGAACTCGTTGCGCACGGTCTCCAACGCCTTTCGTGCATCAGCAGCCTTGACCGAGATTGTGAATTCCATCGCATCCTCATCGCCGGTGGCAAGCATTACCGATATGCCGTTTCGTGCCATGGCGTTGTACGTGCGTGTATTTACTTCCTCTATGTCCTTCACCACCTTCCCGTGTATGGTGACGGTTGCCGTATCACGCACATACGACACTCCCCTCACCTCGTCGGGCAATCGCATGGCATTGTCCGTTATCAACGTGCCGGGCATCTCGGGGCGATGGGTGTTCAATATCTTGATCGGTATGTTTTTGTGAAATACCGGATAAATCGTAGGCGGATAGATCACCTTCGCACCAAACGAACATAGTTCCATGCTCTCAACGAACGACATATCGGGTATCACCTTCGCGTCCTTGATGATTCTCGGATCTGAAGTCATGAATCCATCCACATCGGTCCATATCTCAAGCATATCGGCATCCAGGGCTGCCGCCACCAATGCCGCGGTATAGTCCGAGCCGCCTCGACCCAGATTGGTGATGGCGCCGTCATTATTATCACGGGATATAAAGCCTCCTATCACACAATGCCGTTCCAACGGCAACGGAAAGTTGCGTTGTATCAACTGCTCGGTTGCCTTGCGGTCGGCTATGTTCCTGCCCATCCACCTTTCGGTCTTGACGAATTGAAGCGAATCCTTGTGACAGGCTCCTGAAATTATCGCGGCCACTATCACCGACGACATCCTTTCGCCGAAACTTACTATCCTGTCCAACGTACGTTCCGGAAGCTCATTGATCAGCGATACGCCCAGATAAAGATTGCCGAGTTCTGTCAGCATCGAGTCGACTTTTTCCAGCACTTCACCCTGTTTATCCTGAGGCACCAGCTCATGGATTATGTCATGATGACGCTTGGTGCAGCCCTCCATGGCCTCGATACGCGTATCCTTACCTTCAGCCGATTCCCTGGCAGTAGCGATAAGCCGGTCGGTCAGCCCCCCCAATGCAGATACGACAACAACGGCCGGCGAATCAAGCGACTCCACTATTCTCTTTACATTCCGCAGGCTTTCTATGGTGCCAACCGACGTGCCGCCGAATTTCAATACTTTCATTTAAAACAGCTTGATCGAAATGTAACGCTTGGGATTTTTCTTTACATCGAGCACCAGCGAGTCAATATCGGCGGCCACTCTGTTAAGACGGTTATAAAGTTCGGGATCCTTGGTGAGAAGTCCCAGAGTGGAATTCTCCTCGTTGAGCTGAGTGCTGAATCGCGACAGTTCATCCGTTATCTTATACACATTGTCCATCGTGGAATTGATGGGCAGCTGGTTCAGATTGTGCGACAGCAGCATCAGATTGTAGCTTACGGAATCCAGCTTATGCGTCAGGTTTCTGGCATTGTGCATCAACGGCGGGACATCGCGCTTCACCGTGCCCTGAAGGTCTCCTGTCATTGTCAGCACATTTTCAGTAATGCCGTCCAGACGACGTACGGATGCTATGAGAGCAGGATCCGAAACCAAATCGTTAAGATTGTTGATCAGCGAATCGATATGAGGCACCATCTTGTTGATATTAGGCACCAGGTCATTGGTGACGGCGTCCATTATTCCTTTCTCGCTGCGCAACGGCACGAGTCCGCCGTTTGGAATAAGTTTAGCGCTCTTGCCGACCACCAGGTTTATATATCCGCCGTTTAACAGCGAGGACGCAAGCTGTGCATACGAATCCTCGGGGAGATTCAGCTTGTCGTTTACGGCCAGCAATATCTTGATCTTTCCCGGATGGTCGTAATCGTACTTGATGCTCCTGACCTGACCAACCTTAAAACCGTTGACCGTCACAGGAGCCGACTGTTCAAGGCCTGAGACATCCGTAGCCTCTGCATAATAGAAATGGGTGGGATTCAACAGATTGATACCCTTCAGATAGTCAATGCCTACAAACAGCACCAGCCCGGCTATTATCACACACAAGCCGATTATAAACTCCTTGTTATATTTTTTCATTTCAATTCGTTATCTTAATTTATTAATCGTGAATTATTTTCCGCTGTTCTTCCGACGCTTTGCCAGCGACGTATGGCGTTTATGCTGAATAGTCTGGGGTTCCGCCTGTTTTGCGACCCGTGTATCTGCCACTGCTTTGCCTTCGGATTCTCCCTGAGCATTAGCCTCAGAACCTCGCTTATTACCTCTTTCAGCTTTTGCCACACCAGTGGAGGAATTTATCACGATACGTTTCTTCCCCTTCTCTCTGTTATTAACATTTTTTGAGGATGATTTCCTGTCCTTTCCCTTCTGATTTTTGTCCTTGCTGTTTTTAGTATTCTTGTTTTTGACTTCGAATTCAGGTTCAGGAACTGCTTTCTTTTCTACGACAGGTTCCTCCACCTTGGCCAGATAATCCGTTTCCTTCCTGATCAGAATCTTCTCGTTATCAATCTGTCGCTGGTCACTCAGTTTTTTCGATGAGGCCGAGCGACGGCGACGTTGTCCCACAGGAAGCGTACGATTGTGCACTGTGGCATAATTATAGCTTCTTTCCTCGGACTTGGCGGCAGGTGCCGACTGTTTCCGGTCTCCGGAATTCGAGCCGGCAACATTAAGTACAGGTATGGCCGCATCGCTTGTAGTGACTTCCGGCACCACGGCGGTTTCCGTAGTCTCCGACACGTCATCGGTCTTTTTACTTCTGCGTTTATTGCTTCGTCTTGAAGTGCGCGATTCTTTCTTTGCGCCTGTCTCTTTCGACTCCTTCACATTGTCGGCCGAAGAATCAGTATTAACGCTCAATTGTGGCTTCACGCTCTTGGCATAGCTCTCTATTGCGGCGTACAGGGCCGATGCAAGCTGTTCCTGGCCTTTCTCGCTACCCATGAACTTTGCGCTCTCGGGATTGCATATAAAGTCGAGTTCCACCAGTACCGCCGGCATGGAAGTGGCCCACAGCACCCAGAATCCGGCCTGCTTCACACCTCTGTCAGCACGCCGGGCGTCGGACACCAGATGTTTCTGCGCCTCGTTGGCAAACTTCAGACTCTGACCCAGATTCTTTTTCTGAGCCATCTCGAATATGATATACGATTCATCCTTCTTGGGATCGAAGCCTGAATATTTCTGCTCGTAGTTGCTTTCAAGCTCTATCACCGAGTTCTCGCGCTGGGCTACCTTAAGGTTATTGGCGTCTTTGTGCAGACCGAGTGCGTATACTGACGAACCGGCCACCTTGCGGCGATTCGGATTGGTCTTGTCTACCGAGTTGGTATGTATCGAGACAAACAGATTGCCACGGTTTCGGTTCGCGATATTGGCCCGCTCCTGCAGGGATATGAAGTTGTCGTCGTCGCGTGTCATCACAACCTTTACGTCCGACATCTTCTTACCGATCATAGCTGCCAGTTTCTTGGCCACGCCGAGGTTGATGTCTTTTTCGCGCACGTTGTTGTCGACCGCTCCGGTGTCGTGACCGCCATGTCCTGCATCGATCACGACTGTGAACTCCGGCTGCTGCGTAGTCCTGCGGGCACCTTCGGCCACACCGCCGCATATTGCGACGGAGGTTAATGCCAGATATATTGTCTTCTTTATGATATTCACGTAATTATTCGAATTTTTTCCTGATGAACACGAAGTCGCGTCCCAGATATTTCTCCCTCACGATGGGATTGGCCACAAGTTCCTCGCTGGTGCCCTGAAACAATACCTTTCCTTCGAACAGCATGTAGGCGCGGTCGGTGATGCCAAGGATTGAATCGGCCTTATGGTCGGTGATCAGCACTCCGATGTTGCGTTCCTTCAGGTGATAGACCACTGACTGAATATCCTCCACGGCAATCGGGTCGACAGCCGCAAAAGGCTCGTCAAGCATTATGAATTTAGGATTGATGGCCAGACACCTGGCTATCTCCGTGCGCCGGCGCTCGCCACCTGACAGATTGCTGCCCTTGTTGCGGCGCACGTGCTCAAGCTTAAACTCCTTGATCAGTTGTTCCAGTTTCTCTTTCTGATACTCCTTGCTGGTGCCGGACATCTCAAGAATGGCGCGGATATTGTTCTCCACGCTGAGCGTACGGAACACCGAAGCTTCCTGCGGCAGATAGCCTATACCCATCTTGGCACGCTTGTACACCGGGTATTCCGTTATGTCGTGCCCGTCAAGGAACACGCGCCCGTTGTTCGGACTGATCAGACCTACCGTCATATAGAACGTCGTGGTCTTGCCGGCTCCGTTGGGACCGAGCAGACCTACTATCTCACCCTGCTTCACCTCTATGGACACCTTGTTGGCCACGGTGCGCTTGCCATACTTTTTCACAAGGTCTTGAGTCCTCAATATTCCGGGAGCAGAATCCTGCGCCTCCGTTTCCACCACTGCAGCTCCCTGCGGTGTATCAATCACGGTTGCGGCGTCCACTGTCACTGTCTCCTGATCCGGAATGCGGCCTTCCAGGTCGGCTTCCTCCTCGGGTGTGAGCTTGTCGGGACGTTCCTCGGCGTTCCTGTTCAACTTCTTATGTCCGAACCCGAATATCTTCATTTCAGCAATGATCTGATGTAATCCGTCAGCAACTTGATAGCCACTTTGTTATGACCTCCCTGCGGCACGATAAGATCCGCATAGCGCTTGGACGGCTCAATGTAGAGTTCGTGCATCGGCTTTAGAGTCTCGCGGTACCGGTCTATCACCATCTGCGGGGTGCGGTTGCGCTCTATGCAGTCGCGGCTTATGACACGAATCAGGCGCTCGTCTGCCTCGGCGTCAACAAACACCTTAACGTCCGTCATGTCGCGCAGGGTCTTGTCCGTCAACACCAATATTCCTTCCACCACCACTACTTCCGTGGGTCGGAGCGTAATGGTTTCCTTCATGCGCGAACATGTGATGAAGTCGTAGGTGGGCATCTGCACGGTCTTGCCTTCCTTCAGCTCCTGCAAGTGCTTGGTGAGCAACGTCCATTCTATCGAAGCAGGCTCGTCATAGTTCATCTTCAGACGCACCTCCAACGGTATCCGGGCATTGTCCTTATAGTAACAATCCTGCGGAATCACGCTCACTTCGCCTGAAGGAAGCGCTTCCATGATTTTTCTGACCACTGTAGTCTTGCCCGAGCCTGTGCCGCCCGCTATACCTATTACCAACATCTTTATTTCTGTTTCGAAGGTTGTGAAGAATTAGCGACAAAATTACAAAATTATACCCTTAACCCCAAATTTTTTACTAACTTTGCACAAATTTTGGACAGATTATAATGTTTGCATCATCAATAAAGACATTAGGGAAATACTGCCTCTTTTTGACGCAGGTGTTCCGTGTGCCGGACAAATGGAGAGAATTTTTCAAAAGTCTGGTCAAGGAGATATATAAACTGGGGGTGGACTCCATTCCCCTGGTCATCATCATATCCATATTCATCGGTGCCGTGATATGCATACAGATGACCATCAATATCGTATCGCCGTTGATTCCCACATACGCCACCGGTCTCGCCACACGCGAAATCCTGATTCTGGAATTCTCGTCCACCATGATGTGTCTGATTCTGGCCGGCAAAGTGGGTAGTAACATCTCGTCCGAAATCGGTACAATGCGTGTCACCGAACAGATTGACGCCATGGAAATCATGGGAATCAATTCGGCCAACTTCATAGTGTTGCCTAAGATAATCGGATTCATCCTGTTCATACCCGTACTCGGCATCCTCTCTATGTTTTTCGGAATCTTAGGAGGTATCATAATCGCTGAATTTACCGATATGATCAGTTACGAGCATTTCGTATACGGTCTGCAGTCATTTTTCAACGAGTGGTATATCTGGTATTCGCTGATCAAATGTCTGGTATTCGCGTTCATCATCACCTCGGTGGCAGCCTTCTATGGTTATTATGTCAAGGGAGGCTCGCTCGAAGTGGGTCAGTCCAGCACCAAGGCCGTGGTGTCGAGTTCAATCCTGATTCTGCTGGCCGACGTGATTCTCACTAAACTTCTGTTGCAATGATCGAAGCTCACAACATATCCAAATGGTTTGACGGTCAGCAGATCCTGTTTGACGTATCGGCCAAGTTCGAGACCGGCAAGACCAATCTGATAATAGGACAGTCAGGCTCCGGCAAGACTGTATTTATGAAATGTCTTATCGGATTGCTGACACCCGAAGAAGGCGAGATACTTTACGACGGCCGCAGGTTCCGGTCGCTCGACATCGAGCAGAAGCGTCAGCTTCGCACGGAAATCGGAGTATTGTTCCAGGGTTCGGCGCTGTTCGACAACGAGACCGTACTTGGCAACGTGATGTTTCCCTTGAAGATGTTCAGCCCGTTGAGCCATTCCGAGCAGCTGGAACGCGCCCGGTTCTGCATCAACCGAGTGGGTCTGAAAAACGCCGATGACAAATACCCGAGCGAAATTTCAGGAGGTATGCAGAAGCGTGTCGCCATCGCCCGTGCCATCGCCCTGAATCCCAAATATCTGTTCTGCGACGAGCCCAACTCCGGACTCGACCCCAAGACCTCGATCCTGATAGACGAGCTTCTCAGCGACATCACGCATGAATACGAAATCACTACAATCATCAATACCCACGACATGAACTCGGTGCTGGGTATCGGCGAAAATATCGTGTTCATCAATCAAGGCCGATGCGACTGGACAGGCAATGACAAGACCATATTCCGTTCCAAGAGTAAGTCACTTAATGACTTTGTGTTCGCATCCCGACTCTTTAAGGAGGTCAAACTTTTCCTTGAGCGCCAGTACGAAAGCGAATCCCAGACTGAATCCAAAGACTGATTCAGGCTTTATCGGGGGGGGGGGTAATCACAGGAAACAATATCAGTTTTTATTTGTTGATACAGTAAAGACCGACGGATGTTGGCTAAACACTGTCCGTCAGTCCCGAAATGTGTAATCTACTTATAAAAACAAACTGATATGTCTGACACAAAGAAAAGCGTAAAAGGAACCAAGACCGAAGCCAATCTGGTAATCGCCTATCTCGCCGAATCCTCGGCATACACACGCTACATGTTCTATGCACAGCAGGCCGACAAAGAGGGTTATTATCCTGTAGGACAGATATTCCGTGCCACGGCTGCAAACGAGATGCATCACTCCAAGGTATATTTCAAATTCCTTGAGGGAGGTTCCGTTACAGTGCCCATGGCAGCAGATGCCGGCGTAATCGGCACTACTGCCGAAAATCTGGCCACAGCCGCCAAGGAGGAGAAATTCGAGGGTGTAGAGCTGTACCAAGGCTTCGCCAAAACCGCCAAAGAAGAGGGATTCGATGAAATAGCCGCTCATTTCAGTGCCATCGCCACTATCGAACAGCGCCACGAGGACCGCTTCAACCACTATCTGAAACAGGTTCAGGACGGTACGGTATGGAAACGCGACACTCCCATCAAGTGGCAATGCCTGGTTTGCGGTTATATCTACGAAGGCCTGACACCTCCCAAGGTATGCCCCGCATGCGACCATCCATATCAGCATTACATCGGTCTGGATTACGATGTAATCTGATAAACGATTATAGAAATAATACACACATCCTCAGCTCCGGTCGCACAGCCTCCGGAGCTTCTTTATTTTGTCCTACACCGTGCGCCTCACGGCATTTTCCAGACGCTGTCTGGCCGTCGTATTGTCCAAAGGATTTTGTGCTGTACCATGGCCGGCATTGATGTCTATCACCTTCCCGAATCCGGCCTTTAACAACGAATCCTTGTTCTCGACTTTTCCGGCAAAAAGCCATACCGGCACACCCCGGTTCCGGGCGTGACTCAGAATTCCGACCGACACCTTTCCCTGCAATGTCTGGCTGTCGGCTTTCCCCTCTCCTGTCAATACTATGGCTGTTTCATCAAGTATTGCATCGAAATCTGAAAGCGACAGCATATATTCTATGCCGGATTCCATCTTAGCGCCCGCCATAGCCGCCAATCCATACCCGGCGCCACCAGCCGCTCCTGCTCCTTTCACCGATGCGGCTTTCACACTTGTTTTCCGTTCAATAACTTCAAGCACATTCTTCATGCCTCGTTCCAGACCATCCAGATCCATCACCTTAACGCCCTTTTGTGGGGCGTACAGCCTCACCGCACCCATCGGCCCGCAGAACGGAATATCTGCATCATAGAGTACCGTTATGTCGCATTGACACTTTAATTGTTCCAACGCCGTTGAATCGACATCGGTAATGTCTATCATGTCCGCACCGGTTACTGGGCGATTTAGAATTCCATCCCGAGTATATACCTGAAGCCCGAGTGCCTGAAGCGCACCTATTGCCACATCGTTTGTTGCGCTTCCTCCGAGACATATTGTGATATGCTTCGCTCCCGCTTCTATTGCCTTTACCATAGCCATACCCAATCCGTACGAGCTTGTGTGCATGGCATCGCGTTCATCGGGAGTCAGCATGGTCAATCCGGCACATTGCGCCATTTCAATATATGCGGTCGCGCCGTCACAATCCATTAAATATTTAGACTCACATTCGCGCAACAACGGACCAAGCACCCGGATTGGCACCTCGCGCCCTCCCGTCATGCTGCGTATCGCATCGATTGTGCCTTCTCCTCCGTCCGCCATAGGCATAACGGACACCATGCAACCGGGCATAGCACCCATGACACCCCTCTTGGCTGCCTCTCCGGCTTCCAAACTGGTCATACATCCCTTAAACGAATCGAACGCACATATCACTTTCATAACATTGCAAAAGTAATATTTTTTGACCGTAAAACAATAATTGCTATCAATACTGACTTATTAGGATAGAACGATATTGACATGATAATAGAGATAACTGACATCAACGACTCCCGCATCGCTCCGTATGTCGGCCTGACGGAAGCCCAGTTACGTAACAGGCTGCATGCCGACCGGGGCATTTTCATAGCGGAAAGTCCCAAAGTAATCCGTGTGGCATTGAGCGCAGGCTATGAACCGATTTCAATGCTTTGCGAAGAACGTCACATCACTGGCGACGCCGCCGACATAATTCAGTCGTGTCCTGACATCGACATATACACCGGTTCACGCGACTTGCTGACCTCTATAACGGGATATAAGCTGACTCGCGGCGTCCTTTGCGCCATGCGACGCAAGACGTTGCCGTCAGTCATGCAGATTTGTGCAGAGGGCCATCGCGTCGCCGTGATTCATGGGGTGACGGATACCACAAATATCGGTTCGATATTCCGTTCAGCCGCAGCTTTAGGCATAGATGCTGTCGTACTTTCGTCAGATTCCTGCGATCCCCTGAACCGACGCGCCGTCCGCGTGTCGATGGGCACCGTTTTCCTGGTGCCCTGGACATTCTCTGACCATCCATTGCAGGAGCTGAACAGCCTCGGATACAAAACCTCCGCTTTAGCTCTTTCCGATAACTCCGTAAGCATCGACGATCCACTGCTGAGTAATATTGACAAACTCGCCATGGTACTCGGCACGGAAGGCGACGGCCTTCCCGCCTCTACGATAGCAGAAGCGGACTATACCGTCCGCATACCCATGCATCATCAGGTAGATTCTCTCAATGTGGGGGCGGCGGCAGCCGTTGCTTTCTGGCAGTTACGCTATGCTGTAGTCAAATAGCCACATCTGACGGTTTTATTCAGGCTTCAATGCCACCCATGTGTGGTCATGGCCTGTGGCGGGTATCACTTTCTCAAGCAAATCACTGAGCGTCATCACAATGCTTGATGTATTCACACATGGATGACATGCGTATGTGGTGCAATCCCTCAGGTCTTCGTCTATAATCAGCCTGACCTTATGGTCCTTGTCATGAATCAGTCCCATAGGCGAGACGGCACCCGGATGAATGTGCAGATACCGGTCCATCTGTTCGGCTCCGGCAAACGACAACCGGGCGCATCCCAGTTGCGAGCTGAGATATTTGGTCTTGAACGGCTTGTCGGCGGGTATCATAAGCAGATAGAAGTCAGTCTGCTGTCTGTTGGTCAGGAAAAGGTTCTTGAACACCGGCGCACCGGCATCCTTGCGCACCATCTCGCACTCCTCCATTGTGAAGGCAGCCGGATGGCACAAGGTGATGTAGCTCACGCCTAACTTGTCCAGGAAATCGTATACTCCAAGTTCCGCTTCCGTTCGCAACTCATTCCCTTCCGTGGGACGTCCATTATATTTTACTGTCTTGAAATCCATGTCACATATATTCTACCGATGCAAAATTACTGCTTTTATTCCTTATTTTTTAGTAATTTTGCTGACAAAATAGAACTTTACATAATCATGAAACAGGCGGTTTTACGGTATATTGTTACATTCCTGATGTTTATGGCGGTTTTCATCATTGAAAAACCCATATTCATGCTCGTCTATTCATCGCTATATCCGGGCATCGGCATCGGAGACGTTTTCTCCGTGATATGGCATGGCCTATTGATCGACGCTTCCGTTTCAGGATACCTTACCGTCATCCCGGCTCTGCTCATTCCGATTATGCTTTTGGTTCGTTCGCGAGTAACAGACATAATTGCACGCATTTACTTTATAATCGTGTCTTTGCTGCTCGCCGCCATATTCGTGGGCGATACAGTTTTGTACGGTTACTGGGGTTTCAAGCTCGATGCCACTCCTCTGTTTTACTTCGCATCGTCACCATCGGCAGCTATGGCCAGCGTTTCGACATGGCAGGTAATCGGAGGGGTTATACTATGGCTCGTTGTCGCCGCTCTGTTTTATACCGCGTTTTATTTCACATCCTTGCGTATCAAGGTCAGTCCGTTATCTAAAAAGCGCAAACCGTGGGGCGTAGCTCTCGGACTCTTTATGACTGTCCTCCTGTTTCTCCCGATACGCGGCGGCGTCACAGTTTCTACAATGAACGTCAGCTACGCATATTTCAGCCAGAACCAGCGTCTGAATCATGCCGCCGTCAATCCTGCGTTCTCGTTGCTCTATTCGCTCAATCAACAGAAGGATTTCAGCAAGCAGTTCCGTTATTTTGACAATGACGAGGCCACACGCATTGCCGCAGAACTGACCGATACCAGATTCACCGGCGACACAACGTTGCTCAATACCGACCGTCCCGACGTGTGGATAATTATTGCTGAAAGTTTTTCATCACACCTCTTGCCATCGTTCGGTGGCGAACCTATAGCCGTGAAACTCGATTCCATCGCACGTTCGGGATTACTGTTCACCAACTTTTACGCATCCAGCTTCCGTACGGATCGCTCCCTACCGGCTATTCTCAGCGGATTCCCCGGCCAGCCTAACACCTCGGTAATGAAATATGTGAAGAAAGCCGAACACCTCCCTTCAGTCCCGAAGTCTTTGCGTAAGGCAGGGTATGATTGCGCATATTATTATGGCGGTGACGTCAATTTCACCAACATGCTGGCTTATCTGGTAAACTGCGGATTCGGACATATTGTAAGTGACAAGGATTTCAGCATAAGCGAGAAAGCCAGCAAATGGGGTGCGCACGACCATACCCTATTCGCTCATGTCATTACGGAGAATGCCGCGGACACCGTCGCCGGACCCCGTTTCCGCGTGGTGCAGACATCCAGCAGCCACGAGCCTTTCGAAGTACCATTCCATAGCAATTTTACGGACAAACGCCTTAATGCTTTCGCATACGCTGACAATGCCATTGCCACGTTTGTCAACAGCCTTGCCTCCTCACCTCGTTGGACCCGAACGCTTGTCGTGATTGTTCCCGACCATTACGGCGTATATCCCGACAATCTCACCGATCCACAAGCCCGCCATCGCGTGCCGTTGATCATGACCGGAGGCGCACTGAAGCGCCGTGGCACTATTGCCACTGTCGGCGATCAGACCGACATTGCCGCCACTCTGCTTGACGCGCTTGCCATTCAGCATCGCGACTTCAAGTTCAGCACCAATCTGTTGGACTCCGTAGCACCACACTACGCGTTCTTTACATCACCCTCGGACTTCGGATTGGTTTCAGCCACCGACACCGTGACTTACAGCATCGAATCCGACAAACCCATCAAAATGCAAGGTCGCAATCCCGGTAAGGCTCTTGACCGGGCAAAGGCTTATCTTCAGAAGATCTACGACGCCATGTCCGACCTCTGATTCCTTTTGCACTTACGCACCGATTTCCGGACAACAACGACTATCACAACTATTACAGCTATCGACAACAGCACCCATCCGGCCATGATATGCACGTATGGCACGTTCAGACTGATGTTGTCGTGCAACGGACTGATATACAGGTCGGCCAGCGGTGCAATAACAGCGTACTGATTGCCGAAGATGTCGCTTTCAACCCTCAGTGTATCATCGATAACCATCGTCTTTCGTGTTGAATCGTTATATTCCGGCCATATTTGACCCGGTAAGCTCGGATCTCCTGTGCGAGCAAAATTAGTCCACATCTCCTGCACCGTGGCCGATAGCTTCGGATCGATGTTGTTTCCGGTGTACCTGTTCTCGTTCAGATTCCCGAAAACATACGGTAGTTCAACCGTATGACAGGCACCCCTGTGTGGTAGCGCCGACGCCTTGGTCCAGTAATAGTTGTAGGTCTTGCCTCCTGATTCCGCATGACATCGGGCCGTGAAAGTAGAAGGAATGCGAAACATCAGATCCGTTATGAATTCCACGCGGCCCCAGGTTCTGCCTTTGGAATAGTCATCAGTAAAACGGTTGCAAGCCTCGCGTTCCGACGAGGGAAGCTCCTGCATTATGTTCTCGTACCATACATTTATCGCTATCTTAAACGGAATGATGCCACCCATGCCCCCTATCCAGTAATTTGCCTCATCACTGTTTGTTCCGGTCATGAAGTCAATGTCACGGGCTTTCCCTTCGCGATAAGCCTTGTATGGATCCAACGGTATCAACTTACCGTCACGCATCGGGAACCGGTTATGGGCATCCACTTTCCTGCTTAGCTCGGCCAACTGGTCCTGGCTCAGCTCCATCAGGCCTTCTACATTGTCTATACCGGTTTCCTTTACCACCAGATCTGTAAGTTCCTCGGCCTGCTTTCGGCTGCTGGTCAATGCCACCGAACCGCTTTCGGCTATCACACGCCGGAACAATCCCTTTGACCGGTCTATCAGCGGCAGTAACGACACGCTGCCGCCACCCGCCGATTCGCCGAATATGGTTACGTTATCCGGATTGCCTCCGAATGCCGCGATGTTCTTCTGCACCCACTTCAATGCCTCTATCTGATCCAGAAGACCGAGATTCGCGCTCTCCGCATAGTCCTCTCCTCCTTTCAGAGTCGATAAATCCAGAAATCCGAATATACCGAGCCTATAATTGATTGTCACTAAAATTATATCCGGATGCGCTTTCACCAGGTTGTGTCCGTCAAACATCGGGTCCGAAGATCCTCCCCAGCCGTAACTGCCGCCATGTATGTAAACCATCACCGGCCTGTTGCCCAGGGATGCACTGTCGTTCTGTGCTGTCCATACGTTCAGCGTGAGGCAATCCTCGCTCTGCGGATATAATGAACCAAGACAACCTATGTCCTTGCTCTGAATGGCCGATTTGCCAAAATAATATGCCTGCCACACATCGTTGCTTGCGGGTGCAGGTTCCGGGGCATGCCAGCGGAGCCGCCCCACCGGAGGCTGAGCGTAAGGAATACCCTTGTAGCTCAGCACGCTGTCTGTCGCTTTGCCTATGTAATAACCATTATATGTCTTGACTGAATATGCTGCCACTGAATCCTGAGCCGGCAGTGCTAAGTTTTCACCGTACATGGACATCAGCCTTGCTGACTCCTTCTCTAATTCTTTGTTGCCGCAACCTGTCATAAGACAGGATGCCAGCATTATGATATATCCTAATTGTTTTTTCATCTATAAACGTATTCTGATTATTTACCGTTATTATAACAAACGCTCGTTTCGTTGAGATTGATATTATAAACCAATTACTGATTATGAAAGTATTATTGATTAATGGATCGCCTCATAAGGAAGGCAACACATATATCGCACTGACAGAGGTAGCCAGGACGCTTGAAGCAGAAGGCATTGAAACCGAGATTTACTGGATCGGCAATCATCCGATTCCCGGCTGTATCGCCTGCTACAAATGCTATGAGACCGGTGTGTGCGTGTTCAACACCGGTGCTTACTCCGACCTTTACATCAAAGTCCAGGAAGCCGACGGCTATATCATCGGGTCGCCCGTATATTACGCCGGGCCGGCCGGAAGCCTCTGCGCTCTGCTGGACCGTCTGTTCTATTCGGCCGGACGTTTCATGGCCTATAAGCCTGCGGCCAGCGTCAACGTATGCCGCCGCGGAGGTGGCGCCACGTCGTTCGACCGTCTGAACAAATATTTCACCATCAACAACATGCCCGTAGTCCCGTCGCAGTACTGGAACATTGTATATGGACGCGACCCTGGCGAGGCAAGTCTGGATGGCGAAGGCCTCCAGACCATGCGCACCTTGGGCCGCAATATGGCATGGATGCTGAAATGTCTTAACGGTGAGCGTGTACCGCATCCCGCACCCGAACCGCGTCAGGCCACAAACTTCATACGATGAGATTCACACCGGATAATATCAAGAAACTGGCTCCTGACGAGATATTCGTATTCGGGAGCAATCTTGCCGGCCATCACGGCGGTGGAGCGGCTCGCGTTGCGTTGGACCGCTTCGGCGCTCAATGGGGCGTGGGCGAAGGAATTCAAGGTCAAAGTTACGCCATTCCGACCATGCAGGGCGGCGTGGAGACAATCAAGCCATACGTCGATCGGTTCCTTGACCTGGCGTATGAATGGGATCAGAACACGTTTCTGGTCACACGTATAGGATGTGGCATAGCCGGATTCACACCTGAGCAGATAGCTCCCCTGTTCGACCGCGCTCTTGACATGTACAATGTCGTGTTGCCCCGGGATTTCTCCGACATCCTCATAGCGCGCCGCAAGCGTCTCGGCATCCCCTTGCCTCCGGGCATCACTGACTGATTGCATTACCTTACAAGCTCTTATATTAACGGCGGGGACTGGAATGACGGCGTCCTCGCCGTCAACTATTTTATTGGATATTCTATCAAAAAATGTTAACTTTGCAATACAAACGCATAGCAATATGAATATCAGAACGATTTTAATTGCCGGCACCGTCACACTCGCCGCATCCTTGACTGTAAAGGCTCAGGAACTGACCGAAGGTTCGTATCGTGCATTGGTCGGTATCAGAACGGCTTGCGCCCAGATCGACTTCTCCAAGGCTACGGTAGATGGTATTCCGTTTGCCGAATTTGCGGAATATGACGGATACAAATCCAGAAAGGCTTTTCGCGAGGATTATGAGGAAGACATACTGGATTTGCTTGGCGATTTCATCGAGGAATTCAATGATGTAGAGAGTCCCATACGTCTCACGGTAAACCGTCGCGTGGAGACCCGTCTTGACATCAACGTGCGCAAGGTTGTGACAAACGGCAGTCAGTTTTGGGCCGATTTCGTATTCTGGGACAAAGAATCGGGCGATGTGCTGGCATCCTTCTATATGGAAGCCGAAGACGGCCGCGTAGGTTCGTTCATGAACCTGCTTGGCGACGCCATGGAAGAAGCCGGCGAAAAACTTGCCCGACATCTGAAAAAGAACATCAGGCGCGAAATCAAACAGATGGAGAAATCCCGTTAACAACTAATCCACACCATCACGATACAATTCCTGACTATCAAGACACAATGAATCCCGACACTCGACGGTGCCGGGATTCATTATTCATTGAGCCATTCAGAAGTTTTTGGCGAACTTCTCGAAACGCTTAAGGCCTTCTATCATTCGGGCACGCGGACAGGCTATGTTCCAGCGCATGAATCCTTCGCCGTCCTTGCCATACATCGTGCCGGCGTTCAGCCACAGTTTTGCGTCTTGGATCAATGCCTTTTCAAGTTCGGCCGATGTCATGCCGAATTTGCGACAGTCCATCCATACCAGATACGTTCCCTCTAATTTTGTAATCGGGAAATCGGGCAGATGTTCCTCGCAGAACCTACGCATATACTCATAATTGCCATGTATGTACTCCAAGAGTTGGTCCAGCCATTCCGCGCCTTCGTTGTATGCCGCCTGCAATGCAATAACGCCAAAGGGATTCACATCGCATACCTCGTTGATGTTTATGGCACGGTCTATCTTGGCACGACGCCCGGCATCGGCGCACACAATGTTTGCTATCTGCAGTCCGGCGATATTGAATGCCTTGCTCGGAGACACGCAGCTGACGGAATGCCGGCTGAATTCCTCGGAAATCGAAGCGAACGGCGTATATTCATAACCCGGCATCACAAGCTCGCAATGTATCTCGTCGGCAATCACCACAACATCATGGCGAATACAAATCTCTCCTATTCTGATCAGTTCATCGCGGCTCCATACCCTTCCGGCGGGATTGTGAGGATTGCACAGAATCATCGCCTTTACCTTCGGATCCGATACCTTGCGTTCCAGATCCTCGAAATCTATCGAATATGTATTGTCGGCATATACCAACGGAGATTCGACTATCTCGCATCCGTTGTTGCGGATTGACGAGAAGAAGCAGTTGTAGACCGGTGTCTGAATCAGCACCTTGTCACCGGGCACAGTCAACGCCTTTATGATGGCCGAAAGAGCCGGTACCACTCCCGAAGTATAGATAATCCAGTCATTATCGATGTTCCATCCATGACGGCGTGCGAACCATCCCGTAATGGATTCATAGTAACTTTGCGGCACACGGGTATAACCGAACACTCCGTGGTCTACCCTGCGACTCAATGCCTCTATGATGGCCGGAGCGGTACGAATATCCATGTCGGCCACCCACATTGGCAGCACATCAGGATTTTCCGCGCCGTCCCACTTGACGCAATTCGTCCCGCACCTGTCTATAATCTCATCAAAATCGTATTTCATACTTGCTATTCTTACCTCGTCACTATGACTTATGACCTATACTTATCTTGCAGTCCGCCGGTGCCTTTATGTTCTCGTCTATCGTTATTGAACCGATTTCGTCGGCCACGATGCGCCCTGTACGGGGATTCTTGATGTTGGTGATGGCTCCGCGTATGTCTGCGTCAAGCTCGCTGTATTCAAACGCACGGTCGCAGCCCGGATCGAACGTGCAGTTCTCCAGTATCAGGTTATGCGCGTAGCACAATGGCTGTTCGCCTGAAATATGACAGTTGACGAGGCGAAGATTCTTCGAGTGCCATCCCAGATACTCGCCGTTCAGCTCCGAATCGTAGATAGTCACGTTCTCCACCTCCCAGAAAGCATCCTTAGTAGTGATCTTGGCGTGGTGTATCTCGGCGTTCTTCACATACTGGAACACATACTTGCTGTCGCTTTCCAGGCCGTCAACATATATGTCGCTGCTGAACATGAACGGATATGTGCCGCCGTGCAGTTTCAGGTTCTTGATCCGTATGTTTTTGCAACGCCAGAACACCTCGTCGGCATCGTTCATCGTCACGCTCTCGATATCTATGTCGCTCATCTCGCGGAACATCTTCGGGGCGTCAATCACCGTGTCGGTCATCTTCAGATGGTCGCAGTACCACAGCGCCGAGCGGCCCCCGACATCGAAGTAGCAACGGTCTATCTTGAATCCATGCACGTGCCAGAAGGGATAGTTACCCTCAAACCGACAGTTGACGGCCTCGATGTTGCTGCATTCCTTTATGGCCGACTCGCCCTCGCGTATGGTCACATTCTCCAGACGCAGGTCGTGCGATTCGAACAGCGGTCGCTCGCCTCCGAATTCCGTATCTTTAATCGTTTTCATATCCTGATGTATAGTTTATTTAAGGCTTAGTTATACCTTCAAGGCACGTTGCAAAATTACAAATAAATCGGCGGTTTCTGTTATCCCGATTTATGAAATAATTACCATTATCCCATATCGGGCTGCGTCTTGGGCTTGACTTTCCGCATCCAGCGTTCCCATTTAAGGTATATGAGGAAGATAACGCCTCTGAAGCAAAGTTCTATGCACATGGCCACCCACACGCCTTTCAGTCCCATTGTGGGAGCCAAGAGTGCTGCCAACGTCAGACGCACCGCCCAGATGCTGAACAGGTTCATCACGCACGGCACAAGCGTGTCGGCGGCACCGACGAATACACCGTATGCCACTATTGATGCTGCGAACATCGGTTCGGCGAAAGCCTCCACCCTCAACGCCATCACGCCAAGATTCCTTATTTCTGTCACCGGCGACATCAATCCGATTATCTCTGGTGCGAATATGTACATCAATACGCCCATTACGCCCATAACCCCCATACCCATTCCGACTGTGATACGGGCGAAGCTGCGTGTCAGCGTTCTGTTTTTCGCTCCGATGCTCTGCCCAACCAATGTAGTGGCGGCATCGGCGATACCGTAGCCCGGCATATAGCAAAGACTCTCGGCGGTGACCGCAAACGAATTGGCCGCTATGGCAAATACTCCCAACGGCGCCACGATGACGGTGGTGAGTATCTGCGCTCCGCATATCAGCACATGCTCCACGCCCATCGGCAGCCCGATGTTCAGTGCCTTGCGTATAGTTTCACGTCTTGGCAGAAACCGCCCATGCTCGCCTGTCAGTTTCAATTCCGTGGATCGCGCCGACAGATACCATATCAGTATTGCCGCCACCACGGTTTCTGCGGCAGCTGTACCCAACGCGGCTCCCTTCACGCCCAATCCGGCGCCCGGTATCGTCAACGATAAGAATCCTATGTTCCAATGATGCGACGGGAATATCAGCAGGAAATTGAATATTACATCCAGCGCGCACATCGTCACTCCCAGCATACTCGGCACCTTCATGTTGCCGCTGCACCGCAACATGCTGCTCGCAAGGAAGTTCAGCTGCATCGCCGGCAGAAATGCCGCGTATATCATGAAATACAGCGACGAATCACCGCATATCGAAGCGTCACCGCCCAGCCATACCGGGAGCATATCGCTGATTGCAACGCCAATCAACGCCAGCATCAGGCTGAATGTAAACGTTGCTATCATGGACTGCCTCAACACGGCGCGGGCACCGTGCATATCGCCGGCCCCGATCCGGTGCGCAACCTGCACCGAGAATCCGGTCGCAGCCGCGCCGCATAAGCCTGAGAACAGCCATGTACTGGTGGATACGAGTCCTATGGAGGCCGATGCCTCGGCGCCGAGATGTCCCACCATGGAGGCATCGATATATTGCATCACTATGGAGGAAAGCTGGGCAATCACGGCAGGCACGCTGAGCAGCATCGCCAGGCGTAGCTTCTGCCCTGTCGTCATCGCGGATCCCTGCCGTATCCGGGCAAGAAGCGCGTCGGTCCCTTCCCCTCTCATAGTCATCACTAATAGATATCTGCCATCTGTTCACTGTGTGCTGCGGCTATCTTGTTGGCCACCACGACAGCACTTGATATATGGTTGCAGATATGCTCGTCGCCTATCAGTCCGTCTACACCGGCTGTATGAAGCGATGCCCGCACATTGTCGCGCACTCCCGACAATACTATCATAATTCCTTCGGAATGCGACGACTCTATCAGCAGCTTCAGGTTGTGGATACCTGTCGAATCGATAAATGGCACCTTGCGCATACGGATTATACGCACTATCGGTTTCTCCTGCGGCGTGATACGCATCATCTCGTCGAATTTCGTAGCGGCTCCGAAGAAGAACGGGCCGTCTATCTCATATACCGACACGCCGGGGTTCAGATTCAGCACCTCATGCTTCGACAGGTCAGTGTCCTCGGCCGCATCAAGCTGCTCGCCGTAAACCTTGATGGTAGTGTTCTCGGTGACTCGGCGCAGAAACATCACCACAGCCAACAGCAGGCCGATCTCGATGGCGATGGTCAGGTTGAACACCACTGTCAGCAGGAACGTGACCAGCATCACCGACAGGTCGCCCTTGGGATTGTGAACCATATCCACGACCGTGCGCCAGCCGCTCATGTTGTAGCTGACCATGATCAGCACTGCCGCCAGACACGACATAGGCACCATGTTGATCAACGGCATGGCGAACATGAACACGCCAAACAATACTATCGCGTGAACTATACCGGCCACCGGGGTCTTGCCCCCGTTGGTGATGTTTGTCATGGTTCGGGCTATTGCGCCGGTCACAGGTATACCGCCGAATATCGGCACTATCACATTGGCCAGACCCTGACCCATCAGCTCGGTGTTACAGTTGGTGCGGTCGCCTGTACGACCGTCGGCAACCGTGGCGCTCAGCAGACTCTCGATTGCGCCCAACATAGCTATGGTAAAGGCCGATGGCAACAGGAGATTGACAGTCTGCATATTGAATCCGAGATTGGCCACCTGCGGCATCGACGGCGACAGATTGCCGAAACGGTCGCCGATGGTCTCGATACCGCTTATTCCCATAAACTCGCGCATTATCCACGTCGCCAGCGTCACCAAAACAATTGCCGTCAATGCGCCCGGCAACTTCGATGAAATCTTAGGAGTGACGATGTTGATCAATAATGCCAACAATCCCACTGCGAGAGTCGCGATGTCTATGGTGTTGAAGTTAGCGATGTACACACGCCATTTGCCGATGAAATCGCCCGGCACCTGCTCGGTGATATGCAGTCCGAAGAAATCGGGCATCTGGGTGGAGAAAATCGTCAGCGCGATACCGGCCGTGAAGCCAACCACGATAGGATACGGTATGAACTTGATGACCGTGCCGAGATGGAACAGCCCCATCAGCAACAGGATACATCCGGCCATAAACGTGGCCATTGCCAGACCCGTCAGACCGTAAACCTGAATGATGTTATAGATAATTACGATGAATGCACCCGTAGGACCACCGATCTGCACGGTGTTGCCGCCGAAGGCGCTTACTATGAAACCGCCTATGACAGCCGTCACCAGACCGACTGTCGGACTAACGCCGCTTGCTATGGCGAAAGCGATTGCCAGCGGCAAAGCCACAATTCCTACTACAATTCCCGCAACCAGATCCTTGCGGAACTTCTCCATGCTGTAATCTCGGCACGCCGCTATCAGCGCGGGATGAAAATCCAAACGTCCTACTGCTTTCATAAAACATCAATTGGAAGCCGATCAATCACTTTCTCGCAACCGGCTTCCCCTAATTATTAACCTTAATCTTTATAAACCTTAATCTTTTCAGACTGCAAAATTATAAAAATATGTTAACACCACCAAAATTTGCTCACAAACCGGCACTCACAAACCGGCCCGTTCAGCACTGATGTGCAGTCTTGTTTTGTTTCAGTTCGGAGCTTCAGCGACAACGGTACGTCCCCCTTACTCGTCACTCCGTCTTATCACCGGCTTTCCACCTGTCCTTATAATATTCGGCATTGACGCGATAAACCAATATCCCTGTCAATATAAAAAAGATAATACCGAATACCCCGGCAAAGCCACGCAACCACAAAAGGACAGTATACTTCCTGTAGTCCATCGGATCCAGGAAAAAGAACTGAAGCACAAGCAGTATCATACATATCCCGATTGACGCATACATGGCATACTTCAACCGCTTGTTGACTTTACGATAATAGTAAGGCTCAAGCCTCCGCTCGGTCCTCTCCTTCCACTGCATGTATTCAAAGAAATCCATCATATCATTTACAGTATTTTCATGGCGATGGCGGCGCAGGCTTCGGCGTCTGCCAGGGCGTGGTGATGATTCTCCATCTCGTAGCCGCAGGCGGCGGCCGAAAGATGCAACTGATGGCTGCGTAGTTTCAGACAACGGCGCGATGCCGCGAGAGTGCAATAGAATTCATATCCGGGATATTCCATGTCATATTCGGCAAAGACGGCCTTAAGGCAGCCCTCGTCGAACGGCTTGTTGTGCGCCACAAGCGGCAGTCCCTGTATCCGTGGCTCTATCTGTACCCACACTTCCGGGAAAGTAGGCTGACCGTCTGTATCATGACGTGTCAGTCCGTGCACTTCCGTAGTCCAGTATGTATAATAATTCGGCTTCGGTTGTATCAGACTGTAAAACTTGTCTACAACCTCGCCACCGCGCACCACGACAATCCCGACGCTGCATACGCTTGAGCGCCGTCCGTTGGCCGTTTCAAAATCTATAGCTACAAAATCCTGCATATATCATACCCTTACAGGGTCCCTAATCTTTTTTTCTCTACAAAATTAATCAAATCACTCCTGCAATGCAAAACCCTCAGAATTTTTCAACATAGATTATGCCGATATGCTAATTATTATGTAATTTAGCGGAATTATGGTGGAATTAAGAGGAACGATAGATAAATACATACACGAGCTGCCGGTTGGAGAAGTAGCAGCCGAGGTTAACGCGGCCCTGAGGCATAAGCCGCGCGTGGTGGTCACCGCACCTCCAGGTGCGGGCAAGTCCACACTGCTGCCGCTAACCATTATGACCGACACGCCCGAGGGTCGAATTCTGATGCTGGAACCTCGGCGCCTTGCCGCGAGACAGGTAGCCCAGCGCATGGCCGACATGATCGGCGAGCGTGTCGGTCAGACCGTAGGCTACACCATCCGGTTTGAATCCCGCGTATCAGACCGGACACGCATCGAGGTCGTGACCGAAGGCATCCTGCAGCGGATGCTGGTAGACGATCCTACTCTTGACGGCATTTCCGTAGTGATTTTCGATGAGTTTCACGAACGCAGTCTATACTCCGACATCGCATACGCCTTGACTCTCGAAGCCCAGCGACTGATACGCCCGGACCTCAAGATCGTAATTATGTCGGCCACCATCGACACTGATTATATATGCCGGCGTTTCGACGCTCCGCTGATTGAAAGCCAGGGGCGCGCCTATGACGTAGAGATAATCCGCGCGGCCGATTCCGATGACACGACCTGCGTGGCCGACACAGCAGCAGCCATCCGTCGTGCATTGCGCGAACAGTCGGGCGACATCCTTGCCTTCCTCCCCGGACAGGGCGAGATAATGAAATGTCGCGACCTCCTCGCGAACCTGCCATCTGATATTTACATCCACACTCTCTACGGAATGCTGCCGTTTGAGGAGCAACGGCGCACCCTGGCTCCTTCCCCTGCCGGCACACGCAAGATCGTACTCTCCACTCCTATTGCCGAGACTTCACTTACCATCGAAGGAATCCGCACTGTAGTCGATTCGGGTTTCTACAAAGGTATGGTATTTGATGCCCGAAGCGGCCTCAGTCATCTGGAAACGATGCGCATATCGCTCGACATGGCCCGGCAACGAAGCGGCCGTGCCGGACGGCTTTCGGAAGGCGTGTGTTATCGTCTGTGGTCCAACCCTGTGGAACTGCGCATGAAGGAAAGCCGTGTGCCGGAAATCGAGGAAGCTGATTTATCGTCTATGGTGCTGGACATAGCCGCATGGGGCGAGAGTGATGTTTTCGACCTCCCTTGGCTCACGCTTCCGCCTCGCGACAAGGTATTCAAGGCCCGTCAGCTGCTACGCAGTCTTGGTGCCGTCAACGACAAGGGCGAGATAACCCCTCATGGCAGAAAGTTGGCACGAATCCCTTGCCATCCGCGCATAGCGCAGATGCTGACCGTAGCCGAAGACAATGCCACAAAGGCGTTAGGCTCAGACATAGCTGCTATCTTGGATGAGAAGGATCCGATAAACGACGAGAACGATTGCGACATAACCACACGCATAATAATGCTTCGCGAGGCGCGCCGCCGTGGCAACAGCGGCAGATTCGGCCGCATCATAAAGATTGCTGAGCAGTATCGCCGCCTGGTCAACGCCAAGGAAGACAACACAATCCCTGACCAGACCGCCATAGGCGCGCTCGTAGCCCTGGCATATCCCGAACGTGCGGCCATGATGGTGGCCAATTGCCGTTACAGGTTGGCCAACGGCGACGAGGTGCGCATAAATGCTGAAGATGCGTTGTCATCCAGGAAATTCCTGGCGATAGCATCATTAGGAAAGAGAATATTTCTGGCCGCGCCTATTGACGAGGCGGTGCTGAAGGATATGGCCACATGGAACGAAAAACTGCATTGGGACAACAGGCAGGGGCGCGTAGTGGCACGTCGTGAGTTACGCTTAGGCGCATTACTGCTTGACTCAGCCGTTTCGGATTCCATTGATCGGGCTCGGATCATCGAGGCTATATGCGAGGCTGCTGCCAAGGATGGCCGTAGCATGTTCGATTTCTCAGATGACGTCACGCGCCTTATCCAGCGGATAGAAACCGTGGCGGGCTGGCATCCTGAACTGGATTTGCCAGACGTATCGGTCGACAGACTATTGGAAACAGCCGGCGAGTGGCTACCTTTATATATTGGTGATGCTATGACTGTCCGCGAACTAAAACGCATAGACATCTGCCAGGTGGTATGGGGATTGCTGACATACGACCGGCAACAGTCGGTGGATGCCATCGCTCCGTCGCATTATCGGTTACCGAATGGACGTAACGTACGTCTGGACTATCGTGTCGGCGCAGACTCACCGGTTCTGAGTGCACGTCTTGAGGATTGCTTCGGCATCAGGGAGACGCCGCGAGTAGATAACGGCACCCGACCGATGCTGATGGAATTGCTGTCACCTGGCTATAAGCCGGTGCAGCTTACCAAGGACATCGCAAGTTTCTGGAACACCACCTACCACGAGGTCCGCAAGGAACTGCGCCGCCGTTACCCCAAACACCCCTGGCCGGAAAATCCGTGATTTTGTCCATCCGAAGATTTTTCGTAATTTTAGGGTTAATTCATCCTGTTTAGAAGATTATGGCTGATATAAATAAAGACAACAACAATACGGAATGCGACGCCGGTCGCGAGCGGCAGATCTATCGCGTCACGCTGATGGGCAGCGTCATCAACGCCGTGCTCGTGGTGTTCAAGTTCGTGGCCGGTATCCTGGGCCATTCGGCGGCCATGATAGCCGATGCGGTGCATTCCCTCTCCGACTTCCTCACGGACATAGTCGTGATAGTGTTTGTACGCATCGCGGGCAAACCGGCCGACAAGGACCACGATTACGGACACGGCAAGTACGAGACGCTGGCCACGGCCATCATTGGCCTGGGCCTGCTTGGCGTCGGCATCGCCATTTGCTGCAACGGCGTCTGCAAGATATATCAGGCCATCATCGGCAATCCTCTGCCCCGTCCAGGCTTCATCGCGTTTGCCGCCGCCATACTCAGCATCATCCTCAAGGAATGGGCCTACCGCTTCACGGTCAAGGCTGGCAAGGAGGCCGGTTCACAGGCCGTTGTGGCGAATGCCTGGCATCACCGCTCGGACGCGTTCTCGTCGCTCGGCACGGCTTTGGGCGTAGGCGGCGCATTGTTCCTCGGTGCAAAGTGGACGGTGCTCGATCCCATCGCTGCGGTGATCGTCAGCTTCTTTATCGTCGGCACTGCCCTCAAACTTCTTAAACAGGCGCTTGACGAACTGTTGGAGCATAGCCTCCCCGATGACGTGGAGAACGAGATAATGCAGATTGTAGAGCAAGAACCGTGCGTCACCAACATACACCATCTGCGCACGCGCCGCATCGGCAACAACATAGCAATGACCATGCACCTGCGTCTGCCGGGCGACATCAGCCTTTACCACGCACACGAGCATGCTTCGAATATCGAGCGCAAACTGCGCGAACGCTTCGGCGACAAGACCTTCATCGGCCTCCACATCGAGCCTGTCAAGGTTGACGGCGAATACCGGGAGCCCGACCACACGGCATCTGACCATAATCCGTAAAAGTGATAATTAATTCCGTATTCGGGATACTGACATCTTGACAATTACTTTGTAATTTTGCATCGTAGATAATAAAACCACCACATACCGCAATATTGTCATACGATATGAAGCAACTTATTTCAGCATTATTACTCAGCATCTTAACATTCAATGTTATGGCACAACAGAAAATAACGCAGACGGCCGGACACGACGTACTCGGCGACTTCGCTCCCAAATTCGCGGAACTTAACGATAACGTTCTATTTGGCGAGGCTGTATGGAATGATTCAACTCTCTCGCTTCACGACCACAGCATGGTCACCATCTCCATCCTGCTTGGAAAGGGAATGATCGATTCATCGTTCCGCTCACACTTGATGTTGGGCAAAAAGCATGGCATCACCCGTAAGGAGATAGCCGCACTGCTTACTCAGGCCGCTTTCTACGCCGGATGGCCCAACGCATGGGCCGGCTTCCGCATCGCCAAGGAGGTATGGGCCGACGATGATGCCGCAACGGAGAAAGAGCGTTTCCAGCAGGAGATGATCTTCCCCATCGGCGAGCCTAACACCGCTTACGCCAAATACTTCATCGGCAACAGCTACCTGGCTCCCCTCTCCAACGAGCAGGTGAACGTGGCCAACGTCACATTCGAACCCCGCTGCCGCAACAACTGGCACATTCATAAGTCCACCAAGGGCGGCGGTCAGATGCTGATAGGTGTGGCAGGTCGCGGCTGGTATCAGGAGGAAGGCAAACCCGCACAGGAGATACTTCCCGGCACCGTCATACACATCCCCGCAAATGTAAAGCACTGGCATGGCGCCGCTGCCGACAGCTGGTTCGCTCACCTTGCCTTCAGTGTCCCGGGCGAGAACACCGAGAACGTATGGCTTGAACCTGTCAGCGATGCCGAATACAATAAATTGCCATAAGGCAATTTGTCGGAGGTGAACTATCATTAGGAATTACAATTAGGACCCTTTCATAACTCGAAACACCCCGTTGCCTACCGGCAGCGGGGTGTTTTAATTATGCTTAATGTCTACGTTATATCTTCTTGCGGAATGGCCACGTCACGAGGATGTACAGCTCGCGTACCCAAACCACCGACGACGACGCCAGGATTATGATGCCCAAGTCCTCGGCACCTGAGGGATTCCACTTCCAATCGGAAGTCCGCAGCATCGGTTCCACGTTGAAGAAGTTCGGCACCAGTTCGGTGATGAACAGCTGTCCGATCACGATAATCAACACTATGGTCCAGAATCCCTGGCTCATCTTGAGACTGAACAAACTCTTGGAGGTTTCGAACGCACGTGCGTCGAACATATACCAGAAATGTGTCCATACGAATATCGAGAACAGCAGTGTCATGTCGTAAACCGACATCGGAACCTCAGGGCCCCACGTAAAATGCTGCAGATCCCTCAGCGACTTGATGTCAACGTGGTTGAACAGGATATAGAATCCGAACGTCAACGCGAAGAATATCACTCCGACGCCAATCAGCTCGAACATCATCGGACGGTTGATGATGAAGGCGTTGCGGTTGCGCGGTTTGTTCTTCATCACACCGGGCGACGGCGGCAGCGAGGCGAGGGCCATCGCACCGAAGGTGTCCATAATAAGGTTTACCCACAGCATTTGCGTCACGGTCAACGGCGACTCCTTGCCGAAGAACGAACCGAACATCACCAACAGACATGCCGCCACGTTCACCGTGAGCTGGAACAGCAGGAAACGCTGTATGTTCTGATACAGCGAACGTCCCCACATCACGGCGCGTCCTATTGACGAGAACGAATTGTCGATGATGGTTATGTCGCTTGCCTCCTTGGCCACCGACGTGCCGTCACCCATCGAGAGGCCTACGTGCGCGGCACGCAGAGCCGGAGCGTCGTTGGTGCCGTCGCCGGTTACGGCCACGACCTCGTTGTTGGCCTGCAGGGCTTCCACCAGGCGCTTCTTGTCCAAGGGCCGCGCGCGTGCTATTATCTTTAGTTCACCCACGCGGTTGCGCAGTTCCTCGTCGCTCATATCGGCCACTTCAGGCCCGGTGATGATGTTGACGTCGGAATCCACGGCATCGTCCCACAGGCCGACCTGACGGCCTATCTCCTTGGCAGTGCCGGGAGTGTCGCCGGTCACTATCTTGACCTTGATGCCTGCGTTCAGCACCTCACGCACTGCATCGGGCACATCGGCACGAACCGGATCGGAGATAGCCACGATGCCGAGGAATGTCAGGCTGCCCGATTCTATCTGGCCGTTATTCAGCACTTCATTGCCATCGGCTGGAAGCTCGCAATAGGCGAAGCCTAACGTGCGCATGGCCATGCCCTGATATTCCAGCAGCCGTGCGTCTATTTCCTCCTTGGTCACGTCTGCAGTGTCGCTGCACATGCCGAATACAATCTCAGGCGCACCCTTCACGTACAGTATACGTTTGCCTTCTGTTGACCTCACAACCGTGGCCATGTATTTGCGTTCGGTGCTGAAGGGCAGTTCCTCAAGGTGCTCGGCGTTCTCGCGCAGCGTGGTGTAGTCCACTCCCCTTTCGCGCAGCCAAAGCAGGAGGGCGCCTTCCGTCGGATTACCGAGAACCATCGGCTTCTCTTTGGAGACATCGAGTTGAGCGGTGGAGTTTGCGGCTATTCCCTCATATATCACCTGATCCGATGGGTTGCCGAAAAAGTCGGCCTTATATACCTGCATCTGGTTCTGGGTCAGCGTACCGGTCTTGTCGGTGCATATCACGGTGGTTGCGCCCATCGTCTCGCAGGCGTGCATCTTGCGCACCAGGTTGTTGGTCTTGAGCATGCGACGCATGGAGTAAGCCAACGACAATGTCACCGCCATAGGCAGGCCTTCGGGCACCGCCACGACTATTAGCGTCACGGCAATCATAAGTGTCTTCAACACGTGTGCAAGTATCTGCGGCAGGCTCATGTCGCCCATCTGAGGCGCAAGATGTATGATTTGCCCCACAATCACCAGGCCCGCAACTATATAGCTGACATTCGAAATCCATTTGGCCAGACGGTCCAGCTGCTCGTTTAGGGGCGTCTTCACCGATTTGTCAATCTGTGCTTCCTGGAATACGCCGCCCATCTCGGTGTCGTCGCCCACCTTCAGAACGCGCATCACCCCGTGCCCTTCCATTACCTTGGTGCCGCGCATCACATGATTGGACGGGTATGTGGCATCCTTGTCGAACTGCTCGGGGTCGGTGGTCTTGCGCGCCGACGGCTCGCCGGTCAGCGACGACTCGTCCACGCTCAGCGTGATGCAGTCCAGCAACTCGCCGTCGGCCGGGATCTCGTCGCCGGTATTCAGCAACACGATGTCACCCACCACAACGTCCTTACGCGGTATGGTGGTCACCATCTTGTTGCGCACCACCTCCACAGGCTCGTCATCGTTCACCTGGTTCAGAATCTTGAACGCCTTGTTGGCGCGGGCCTCGAATATATACGACAGTCCCGTGGCCAGCGCAATGGCCATAAAGATGCCTACCGGCTCGAAGAATACCTCCGGACCTTGACCCAGCTGCATGTATTCGTATACCGCTATGCCGATGGACAGAGCGCCCGCTATCAGCAGGATGATGATGAGAGGATCTGAAAATTTCTCGAGTAACAACTTCCACCACTTGGCCTGGGCCGGTGGTGTCAGGATGTTGTTGCCGTGTATCTTACGGCTCTCAGCTACCTGCGAGTCCGTCAGTCCGGCATAATGTCTGTTTGGTGTCATATAGCCACGTTACCTGTTTCGTACTTGATTATTATCTTGTGGTTGTTGATTCACTTTCTGTATAACAACCCAACACCCCCATTCTACCTAAACTCAAAAAATAATATTTTATTGACTCCGGGTCATAAGAATAATGATGTGAGCGCTCCGAGCCGCACATAAACATAAATATAATATTATTATAGAATAATAATAGCCGATTTTTTGCAGTAAATGATTTATTTATTAATTTTGCGCCACGATGAGTATCGACCATTGTGGCGCGACTCGTTTTCATACAGTTTATACAGCTATGAAGCAACTACATCTCGACAACAGCAAGTTCGGCGGTGTCGCCCCTCCCGGCGACGCGGAGATGTGGCGCGCATAGTGAAATTCACCCTACGTTTTCCAACCGCAGAAATGCCCTGACAGCCCGTGGTGCGTCCGTACGTATCATCAGGCCATCGGGACAGATAGTACCATGACGTATTGGGAACGGCACCGGAGGAAGGCCTCCGGATTTTTCGCAAGGATTTACTTGCGAAAATAGTGGAGAAAATATTGTAGTTTAAAAAGTTAAGATAATAGTCAGTCTTTAGCAAGTCTTGGTGTTCTCTTAACTTTATCAGCTTTATAACTATCTAAACTAAAAAAACTGTATGAACAAAAAATCACCGATTTATGTAGGTCAGATTCAGTTCTACACCTACAATCAGGACCAGGTCGACGATCTGGCTCTTATCAATCAGTTTCCTTTCGACGACCGCAGCGATTTTATCGCTGATCCTTCGTTGGCCGGCATCGCGGTCAAGATCTGTGCCACCAACGAGCGCTTCGACAGCGGCGTGCGCCGCAACGTCACGCTGACACTGGTGGATGTCACCTCACGCTGCGAGGTGGCCTCCCGATCCCTGAAAATAATCCTGCGCCGGCAGGAATGCTTCAAGGAATTCTACGCCCACTTCCCCGCCGACGGCATAATATCGGGCCATACCTTCAAACTCGTTGTAGACGACCCGATTGCTTCGCATACCATAGACCGGCGTGTATTCCGGCTGATTGACACCAACCCCCTGCCCCATCCGGCGGAATGGTATGGCGTCTGCGACGGCGGTGTCCGTCCGGCTTGGGAAGACAATCTGTATAAGTCCCTCACTACCGATGACGGCCAGACGTATTATGTCCGGTTCAGCATGGGGCAGAAACTTGGATACAGGCTGCCGTCGGTATTGCCTGAACTTGAGCTGCGGCTGTACGTGCCTGACGAGGAGCAGCCTCTGGTCATGTTCGCCGAACCGCGTTGCATGAGCAGTGACGATTACAAGGACAACATCTGGTATGTGGAATATCCCTTCACCACTGCATACGACCGTAACGGCACGTTCTACGCCGAGTTGCTGTGCATGGAATATCCCATCGCCGGCTTTGTATTCGTCACGGATGTGGAACCCGAAACCGGGAAATGGTATGGCACCGACATTGAGCCGCTGGACGAATATTCGCCCGATGCGGTCATAGACCGATTGCTTGCTATCCATCATCAGGACTCGTCGGCCACGACATCCGACGCTCTGGACTTCGACCAACTGCTTGACGACTTCATAGCCGGGCAGAAGGAGAAATCCGGCTCCGAAGCCGACGAATCACAGGAAGTAGAATCATATTCAGAAGATGAATCGGAACATAACGAGTCATTGCTGTCGTCGCTTGACCATCTGACCGGCCTGCGTTCGGTCAAGGATAAACTTACTATCTACGAGCGTGTGGTGCGCTTCAACAAAATGCGCTCGGAACGAGGACTTCCATCTACCGCTTCCCCGCTTCACGCCATGTTCCTCGGCTCACCGGGAACCGGCAAGACCACCGTCGCCAAGATGATGGGTGTGATGCTGCATCGAGCAGGCGTACTGTCCAAGGGGCATGTGGTTGTACGCGAGCGCGCCACGCTGCTGGGACAGAACTACAACTCCGAGGCCGAGAAGACACTTGATGCCATCGAGAAAGCCCAGGGCGGCATACTGTTCATAGACGAAGCATACCAGCTTTGTCAGCCTAACGACCCGCGCGATCCCGGCAAGTTCGTGATCGAGACATTACTCACGGCATTGGCCGATGACTCCAACCGTGACTGGATGTTGGTGCTGGCCGGGTATTCCGAGCAGATGAAGCGGATGTTCGACATGAATCCGGGCTTCAAGTCTCGCATTCCCGATTCCAACATTTACGTCTTTGACGATTTCACGGAATCAGAGTTGATGGAGATAGCAGAAAAATACCTGGAACGCAACAATTACGTCCTCTCCGACGATGCGCGCCTGGCATTGAGCCGCCGGCTCAGCGCCGATTATGTGCGGCGAGACAAGACCTTTGGCAACGCCCGTCATGTCATCAACATGATCCAGACCGAAATCCTCCCCTCCATGGCAGTCCGTGTCATCACCGCCGGCCTCTCCGACGAGACTGCTCTCACCGAGATCCAGGCCGCCGACATCCCGGCCCCTGTGCCGTCGCTTTCCCTCGCCACCACGCGTCCCCGCATCGGTTTTGTCGCCTGACAATCTGCGAGTAACTAATGCAACAGAGGTTACTGTAACCACTGTTGCATTAGTTACATTGGCTTAAGGTTCAATGAATCATATAGATTTAATGCTTCGGATTTAATGGATAAGGAAGTGATGGAATTTGGAGATAGTATTTTTGCCAAAAACTTCGCTAAATGACATCAATCAAAGTAAAATTCAGGCCCTCGACTGTCGTCGGTCACGAGGGCTCAATCTATTATCAGATTATCCACGAGCGGAAGGTGCGACAGCTTCCTGCCTGTTACAAGATATTTCCGGAAGAATGGGACGATAAACGTTCAACGGTAGCCACTACCCATAACAGCGACCGCAAACCGCTGATTCTATCCATTCGCGAGCGTATCAAATGGGATATGGAACGGTTGGCAAAGATAGACCGCAAACTGAATGCCACAGGCCTCCCCTATACCATTGATGACGTGATAGACGAATTCAACCGCTACGCCAGTGAATACAGTCTGTTCAACTATATGGAAAGCGTCATTGCAAAACTGAAACAGAAAGAGAAAGTCGGGACTGCCGGAACTTACCGGTCGACACTCAATAGTTTCAAAAAATACATGAAAGACCAGGACATTATGCTGGACTGCATCACCTCTGAAACAATGGAGGGTTATGAGGCGTGGCTACGGAACCGGGGAATCATCCCTAACACCATATCGTTCTACACCCGAATCCTCCGGGCCGTCTACAACCGTGCGGTAGAGGAAGACATAATCGAGAACCGCAATCCCTTCCGCCACGTCTATACAGGCGTGGACAAGACCGTGAAACGTGCTCTTCCGCTGGCCATTATCAAGAAAATCAAGGCTTTGGACTTATCTCTGACTCCCTCGCTTGATTACGCCCGCGATATGTTCATGATGAGTTTCTGCTTGCGCGGGATGAGCTTCATCGATATGGCCTTTCTGAAAAAGTCAGACCTTAAAAACGGACACCTCACCTATCGTCGTCACAAAACCGGCCAGCAACTTGTCATCGCATGGACCAAAGAAATGCAGATGCTTGTTGACAAATATCCGGAAAACCGCAGTGACTATCTGCTTCCGATTATCCGCAATCCCGGAACCAACGAACGATGCACCTACCGGAATGTCGGCTACAACATCAACCACAACCTGAAACGCATCGCCACAATGGTTGGGGTTGCCATTCCACTGACCATGTATGTAGCCCGTCACAGCTGGGCCTCGGCGGCCAAAGCCAAAGGCATCCCAATTTCCGTCATATCCGAAGGCATGGGCCACGACAGCGAAGCCACAACCCAGATATACCTTGCCAGTCTCGACACCTCCATCGTAGACCGAGCCAACTCCCTGATCCTGTCCTCGCTTTAACACTTAGAGCTTAGAGCGTTACTCCCCGCAAAAACGGATCATATATCCGATTCTCAATAAAATTCCCTTAAAATAACTACAGCCTCAGCACCACCCGGTTCTGAGGCTTATTTTGTTTAGCAATCGTCCAAATCTCTTCATTAGAGAGACTTCCAATACTGCAAATTTACGAAATATTATTGAAAATACAATAATCTCAGCCTAAAAATATCATCTATCGATAATCATTCATATATTCATTGATGAAGAATAATAATATTGTTTAGCGAATTTATCAATCTTAAACGAATTAACGCTAATAGCTACATAGTTAGAGACTAATATCACTCTAATGAAGAGATGATTGACTTCCATTGCAGAAAAACAACAATACAAAATCTGACACTAGTCCGATGACTGCCCCACAAGTCGACATAAAAGAAAATGAAATATTCGAGCTTTCGCACGCCTTGCTCAACACGTTGCTTAAGGACCATACATTAAGCACCGATACCGAGCAAGTCAACATTTTCTGGGCAACAGACAATTATGCCGATCGCGGTGAAGGTTATCAATACAATGACCAAATCAAAATTGAATCCATTACAGGTTCCAATAAAAATCTCATAGTGCCACGAGCCGTCAAATCCCGCGAGAAACAACAACAACGTAGTCGCGAAATGGCCGAAGTATTCACTCCGTCTTGGATATGCAACAAGCAAAACAATCTTGTTGATAATGCCTGGTTTGGACGAGAAAATGTCTTCAATACTGAAATTGTCAATCCCGATGGCACCCATACATGGATTGTCAATACAGCTCCAATCAATTTTCCTGAAGGAAAAACTTGGCGCGACTACGTTAATGAAAATCGCCTCGAAATTACTTGTGGCGAGGCTCCCTACCTCGTAAGCAGATACGATGCCGTGACAGGAGAACCAATCCCTGTGGAACGTCGCATCGGACTTCTTGATCGTAAACTCCGAGTTGTTGGCGAAAACACCCATACATCCGTCGAATGGCTTAAAGCAGCACAATCTGCCTATATGAGCATTTATGGTTTTGAATGGCAGGGTGACAACCTCGTCCTTGCTCGCGAAGCTTTGCTATATACCTTCATTGACTATTATTATGCCAAGTTCGGCAAGAAACCGCTACTCAAATCACTGCAATATATCGCTTACATCATATCATGGAACATCTGGCAAATGGATGGCCTCAAAGGAGTGATTCCCAATAGCTGTACGGAACAAAAGATTCTAGAAGGAGGTATGTTTGATGAGCCGAAAATAAACATAGTCCCGTGCAGCGGTTGCAAGAACGGCGATATACACACCCATAACGGAAAATACGCCATAATCAAGGATTGGAGTGCTCCAAAGGCTAAACAAAAAATCCGATTCATCGACCTAATGAAATAACCTGCCATGGAATATTTCTATAACAGTAAATATAAGGTTATTTATCTGATGCGCATACCTTACAGCACTCATAAAGGGCTGATTAAGGTAGGCGACACAACTATTGACCTGTCAATTCCAAATCTGTCTCCTAACAGCAGCAAATTGAACGAAGCTGCCAATAAGCGTATCAGAGAATACACTCAGACTGCCGGCATTGATTTTGATTTACTCCACACTGAACTTGCCTTTTATGTTGACGAGGAGGGAGCCAAAGGTTTTGACGATCATGCTGTGCATAGTGTTTTGGAGCGTTCGGGCATTAAGCATAAATACTTCAATAAGGAAGCAAAAGCTGACGAATGGTTTTATTGCGACCTTGAAACTGCCAAACGAGCAATAACAGCTGTTAAAGAAGGCCGTAAAGCACTCCATGGTTCTGAAATTTCTATTGGTCAGTCACCAATAGTGTTCCGACCGGAACAACGAGAGGCAATCGATAAGACTCTTAAACAGTTCAAGAAAGGTAATCAGATGCTTTGGAACGCCAAGATGCGTTTTGGTAAGACTCTTTCGGCTTTAGAGGTAGTCAAAGAACGTGGAGATTTCCATCGCGTTCTTATACTTACTCATCGCCCGGTGGTTGATTCTGGTTGGTTCGAAGATTTTCAGAAGATATTTTACGACAATGTCAAATACGCATACGGTTCCAAAACCAAAGGAGATACCTTCTCGAATCTTGAACGCCGCGCCAGTCGTAATGAATGTCATTACGTATACTTCGCCTCTATGCAGGATCTCCGGGGTTCGGAACTTGTAGGTGGCAACTTTGACAAGAACAATGATGTTTTCTCCACTCCATGGGATCTCATAATAGTTGATGAAGCTCACGAGGGTACGCAAACCGAACTTGGCAAAGCTGTTATGGCTGAGCTTACTAAGGATAATACTAAAATATTACGTCTTAGTGGCACACCCTTCAATTTGCTTGATGATTTCAAGGAAGAAGAAATTTACACCTGGGATTATGTAATGGAGCAACGCGCCAAGGCTGACTGGGACTTGACACATCCAGGAGATTATAATCCATACTCTGGTCTGCCGCGACTAAATATTTATACTTACGACCTCGGACGGCTGATGAATGAGTTTGCCGATGAAGACATCGCATTCAACTTCCGTGAATTCTTCCGTACAAATGACGAAGGCAATTTCATTCATAAGAATCACGTCGAGAGTTTCCTTAATCTTCTCACAAAGACAGATGAGGAAAGTATGTATCCTTTTGCCAACAAACGATACCGCAATATCTTTCGTCATACTCTTTGGATGGTGCCCAGCGTGAAAGCCGCCAAGGCTCTATCGGCTATGCTACGTAACCACCCTGTGTTTGGGTTGTTTGAAATCGTCAATGTGGCCGGCGATGGCGATGAGGAAGAAGCCAACGAGGAAGCTTTACGAAAAGTAAATAAAGCCATTGGACCTGACCCTGACAAAACAAGGACTATCACGTTATCCTGCGGTAGGCTTACAACTGGTGTCAGCATCAAGCCTTGGACCGGGGTACTGATGCTGTCGGGTAGCTTCAACACTGCGGCCTCGGCATATATGCAGACCATTTTCCGCGTTCAGACTCCGGCGACTATCAATGGACGTGTCAAAGAAGACTGCTATGTGTTTGACTTCGCTCCAGACCGCACTCTGAAAGTATTAGCGGAAACAGCCAAGATTTCCACGAAAGCCGGCAAGCAATCCGGTTCCGACCGTCAGCAACTTGAAGAGTTCCTGAACTTCTGTCCTATCATCTCGATTAAAGGCAGTAAGATGAAGCAGCTCAACACAGAAAATATGCTTCAGCAACTGAAACGTGTTTATGTCGAGCGCGTGGTCCGGCATGGCTTCGAGGATGGCTATCTCTACAATGACGAGCTGATGCGGCTCTCTGACGTTGAAATCAGCAAATTCGAGAAACTCAAAGGCATCATAGGGCAGACTAAGGCCATGGGCAAAACTAACGACATAACTGTCAACGACCAGGGCCTGACCAACGAGGAATACGAGGAAAAGGGAAAACTCGAAAAGAAAAAGAAACGTGAGCTGACCGAAGAAGAAAAGGCTCGTCTCGCTGAACTGAAAGCCAAGAAAGAGGGTCGCGACAAAGCTATCTCCATATTACGCGGTATATCCATCCGTATGCCCCTACTTATTTATGGTGCTAACATCACAGATGAGGATATGGAGCTAAGCATTGACAACTTTACTTCTCTGGTAGACGACCTGTCATGGGAAGAATTTATGCCAAGGGGTGTAACCAAAGAGATATTTGGCGAATTCAAACAATATTACGATCCTGATATCTTTACAGCCGCCGCCAAACGCATCCGTCAGATGGCGCGGGCTGCCGATCACTTGAGCATTGAGGAGCGTATCGAACGCATTGCAGCTATCTTCGCCACTTTCCGCAACCCTGACAAGGAAACAGTCTTGACTCCGTGGCGTGTTGTTAACATGCACATGAGCGACTGTCTGGGTGGATATACTTTCTTCAACGAAGATTTCACAGAAACAATAGAGGAACCTCGCTTTGTTGATCGTGGTGATGTTACAGCCGATGTGTTCTCCCCTGACAGCCCACTTCTTGAGATAAACTCAAAGTCGGGTCTCTATCCTCTTTACCTCGCTTATAACATCTACCGTGTACGCCTGCGCAACGAGATGTTGTCCCCGGAATCCCTCGAAGAACATCAGACCATTTGGGATAAAACCGTTGCAGAAAACATCTTTGTTATCTGCAAGACGCGAATGGCCAAATCCATCACTCGTCGCACACTTCTCGGCTTCCGTAACGGCAAGACCAATATGTGGGCGCCCGAGGACTTAATCAACAAAATCAAAAACCAGCCTGACCTTTTCATCAAGAAAGTGGGCGACTTAGTCGGAAATAACGTGAAAATCAATGCAATAGTCGGCAACCCTCCATATCAAGAAATTGATGGAGGAGGTGGCTCAAGTGCAAAACCTATATACGATAAGTTTGTCGGGATTGCTACTTTAGTAAAGCCATCTTATATATCCATGATTATGCCATCTCGATGGATGACAGGAGGTAAAGGATTAGATGATTTCCGTGCAACTATGTTATGTAATCATCATATTAAAGTATTACATGATTACTTGAATGCATCGGATTGTTTTTCCAATGTTGCGATTGAAGGAGGTATCTGTTATTTCCTTATTGATAGTTACAATGAGGGTAAATGTAAGTTTTTCTCACATACATCTAATGGTATTTCATCTGTGACACGTTATCTTGATGATAATGATTCTGATGTTATTATTCGAGAAGCGGGTGCATTGTCAATTCTATCCAAAGTAATTGACAAATCCAAGCATTATTTATCTGAAAAGGTCCTTGCCCGAAATCCATTCGGTGTATCCAACTCTGAACCAGAAATCTCTACAACTCCATTTGCTAATAGTTTAAAGGTCTTAGGGCGTTTCGATGGAAGTCGTGATATTCGTTACCTTCCAGATAACTTCATTCCCCACAAAGGGGCCGAGATAATGAACTCTTGGAAAGTATTCCTTTCTAAAGCTGACGGAGCTGCGGGTCAGTTAGGAAATCCGATTCCAGCTCGAATAATTGGTCAAGGTGTCATAGGCGATCAGTGTACTCTTTGTACTGAGACATTCCTTGCTATTGCACCATTCTCATCTGAGGAAGAAGCTAACAACGTTGTTACTTATTGTCGTACAAAGTTTTTCCGATTTATGGTTGGTATAAGGAAACTAAAAAATATGACCAGGGACACTTATAAATTTGTACCAATGCAATACTTTTCTAAAAGAAGTGACATTGATTGGAACAAGAGCATTCAGGAGATTGATGCACAGCTCTATAAAAAATATCATTTATCCGATGCTGAAATATCATTCATCGAGTCTATGATAAAACCAATGTAATGTAGTAGAGCAATCTGCCAGCCTGATTTTTATCATAGGAATCAGAGCTATTAGAGGAATCGGCGAGCCTTACTCTTATCACGAGCCTTACTCTTATCAGAGGAATCAGAGCGATTAGAGGTATCGGTGAGCCTGCTTTCAGGAGTTGTAATAAGATGGTAATAAAATTGGACTGAATATTACACTTTTATCCTCAAAAATTTGCTGAGGCGGGATATTATCTGTAATTTCGCTACGAGGCAATACACACAATGAAGTGATAGTAAATTATACTGTATTGCCAAGTCTAACCCAAACGATATTGCGAATTATGGCTAATATGGATTTCATCGCGCCGACGGGTAAGTACAAGGATTGGAATGTCTATAAACTGTCTCTAATTATAGTTGATATTACCGACCTATTTGTCAAGACGTATCTTCCCAAATTCGGCGACAGGACAGTTGACCAGATGGTTCAGGCAGCCAGAAGCTGCAAACAGAATATCGTTGAGGGTTCGGTGGATGCAGCGACCTCGCGCGAGATGGAACTAAAGCTGACAAATGTGGCCAAAGGCAGTCTCGCTGAGCTAATGCAGGATTATGAGGATTACATGAGGCATCATGATCTCACTATATGGTCAGTCAAGGATCCCCGCGTATCGCAGATACGGCGGTTCTCAAGAATGCATGATAAACCGGAGATCTATCTGACAAAACTACGAGAACGGGACGCCGAAGCATTCTGTAATATAACCTTGACACTATGCCATCAGTTGGACTATATGCTGTATTGCGTCATGGAACGAGCCAAAGCCATATTCCTTCAGAAAGGCGGCATTCGCGAGGAAATGTACCGCGCACGAATAGCCGCCTGCAATGGCAATCAGAATCAGAGTCATCAGAGCAATCAAAGAAATCAGAGTCATCTCAAAGACGGCTCTAATCAAAATAATCTAAGTCGTAGGTCGGCAGATAGCTCTGATTCCTCTAATTCCTCTGATAAGAATCAGGCTGACAGATAACTCTAATAACTCTAATTCCTCTGATTAGAATCTTAATTGAACAGCGTGAAGCGGAGGTCGGTGTCGAACGTGTCGAGGGATTCAAGGCGCTTGAGGCGGCGCACAGTGTAGATAGTGACGGGGAGCACAAGAATCTCGTAGACTGTTTTCAGCAGGGTCTGGGCCACTATCAGGCCGATCA
>ENA-ORPD01000393-ORPD01000393.1-human-gut-metagenome-genome-assembly--contig:-NODE-393-length-45707-cov-4.916083_pt1 | contig 45707 bp, 37 predicted proteins | sample MGYA00242143_ERZ509076 | MGnify/ENA primary metagenome ERZ509076 (study PRJEB26280, sample SAMEA2338706) | human gut metagenome | biome: human gut; feature: human-associated habitat; material: faeces... | reverse complement strand
CCCAACCGAACGGTTGGCGTTCGGCGGTTGCTTGCAAACGCTTGCGTTATGCACCGTGTCTAACTTTGCAGACACTTTGCGTCGCTTTGCTGTTTATCCTCGATTTGCACTATGCCGAGCACGCCCTGTTGTCCCACGTCATAAACTGCGCTTTTGACCAAACAAACGCATTTTATTTGTTTGTTTGTCTTATGCTTGTTTATTCCTTATCCCCACGGGTACAAAGTATCCCGCGGGGTCCCCGTTAACTTCGCGTTTGAAATCGCATTATTAAAATAATGCTCACTCTTTTGCTTGCATACTCCTTATCACCAAAAGTACAAAGTATCTTTTGGGGTCCCCATATTTTAAAAAAAGCACATCAAGATGATGTGCTGTTTTTGTTGTATGGGACAATTTATGGGCGAGAACCCAACCGAACGGTTGGCGTTCGCACTTGAAATGCTTATTTTAATTTATTTGAAAACTTTGATATCGGGTTTTGATGAATAGACGTTCCATTGCGGTTTGCCGTCGACGTTAGGATTTTGCGATTTGGCAAAAGCGGAAAATCTGTCAACCATTTCGTCGGACAAGTCGTAATCGGCTTGCGTAAAAGGACGTAAAGAATCCCCGAGCGAGCCGAGCACATACCAAAGATCGCAGGAATGGAATGAGGCGTTATCGGGTGGCAACAGCCGCGTGAGCGAAAAAACGTAACACGGCGTATTTTTTCTTTTTTGTTTTCTTGCAAACGCTCTTGCCATATGATTGAGCACGGGCGGCAATAAGTCCTTTTTGACTGTTCCGAAGATTATCGGGACGTCTGTGTCGTACTTTGCGTTTTTGACCAATTCGTTGTCGATCACGGGCTTTGTACAAAGCGCTTTCCCGAGCGTATGTTTTGTTTTCCACGCCGTCCAGGCCTGCTCTACGGGCAGTGTTTTGAACTCGTCAAAAGAGCTTGCTCCGCTTGCTTTCACGAGTTTTTTCCAATATCGCGCGTTCGGCTTTGACAACGGGAGTATCGCCGTGCGTTTTCCGCCGCCGGACAACATAATTGCACCCTTGACTTTGCATTTGAGATAGTCCGAGCAAATCAACGTTTGTATGCTCATCGCGCCTGCGCTTTGCCCCATAAGAGTAATGTTGTCGGGATCGCCGCCGAAAGCACTGACGTTGTGTCTGATCCACTCGATAGCGGTGTATTGATCGTACAATCCGAGATTGCCTTTGCAATGCACACCATCGGCAAAAAAGCCGAACACGTTGAGGCGATAGTTTATCGCAATGAAAATCACGCCACGCTTCGTATACGCCGAGCCGTTGAACTGCATCTCATTTATGCTGCCGCCCGTGAAACTTCCGCCGTGAATAAACACGATCACGGGACAGTTTTTGGCGTTGTCGGGCGCATGAACGTCAAGGATAAGGCAATCTTCGCTGTAAGTAAACTCTTTTCCTTTCCTGAACTCCTGATAATAAAATCTGTGTTCTTCGTTCCAGAACGCGCGCATTTGCGGACAGCATACGCCTTGTTTTGTCGCGTCGAAATCACCGCCGAAAGACCTGACTTCGGCGGGCATTTCAAAGCGTCCGGCTGTTGCGTATTTTATACCTCTGAACCGCAATCCGTACGGTGTAATTTCGCCGATAACGTTGCCGCAAGGCGTTGCTATCGTTTTAGTTTGCATTTGCAATCCTCTTTAACGTATTCATCGAAAACTCGACGCTCTTATACGGATTCGGCGAAAAATCAAGCTCTACGACGGCGTTCTGAACCCCGCATTTTTCGGCTGTTTCGAGTATGCTCTTAAAATCAAGCGTGCCCTTCCCCACCGCTCTGAAAATTTTGTTTTTGTAGTCTTTGAGATGGAGCGTATTCACCCTGCCTTTCAACTTTTCAAGATACTCTTCAATGTCCTTTCCTGCAAATCTTATCCAGTACGTATCGGGAATAAACTCCACGCGCGGATCGGTATGCTCAATCATATAGTCGTATATAACCTGGCCGTCGATTTCGTCGAATTCAAACCAGTGATTATGATAAGCAATCGTCATACCCTCTCCCGCAAGCTTCTGCGCGGTGGAATTAAGAAAGGAGATAAATTTGTCCAGATCTTCAAGTTTTCCGGTGCGGAACTTTTTGGGCATCATGCCGACGCCCATACGATTGCAACCGTAAATCCTGTGCTCGGCGATAAGCGCGTCAAGGTCGTTTTCAAGCCTGTCGAAGTTATCGTGAGTTATGCAGACCGGCAGGTCGTACTTGTCCGAAAGCGACCTGATATATTCGGGTGCGACGGGTTTTCCGCCGGACAGCTGCACCACTTGCGCGCCCGTTTCTTTCGTGCGCTTAAACACTTGCTCGTATCCTTTTTCGTCTTTCAGATACTTTCTTAAAGAAAACAATTGTATGCCGTATTTCATACTTTATTCCTCGCTATTATCATTGTAAATGCCGTTTTGTGCAATTTAATCTATTTTTGTATCAGTCGTTTCTTCGGCTTCTTCTTCAAGTTGCGCGCACGATTCTCCAAGGGTTTCTATGCCTCTTGTATTGTCGATTGCAATCGCGTTGCTTTCGAATGCGTTTTTGAGATGTTCTTCTTTTGCAATTTGAAGATCGGCAACTTTCTTTTTGGAAAGCGGATACCATACAAGCAACACGACAGCCATAATTCCAAAAAGCACCGCCGGGATAATGGTTGCCATATCGTACATTATTTCAAGGTTTTTCGTGGTTTGAACCGCACCTTTCGTATAGTCGTAATGCATGCCGAGAAGCGCGCCGTTTACGGCGATTGCCGCGATGACCTGCCCGAGTTTTCTGAAAAACATAAAGAACGCATAGGCGGTGCCGTCGTCACGACGTCCCGTTTTGACCTCGATATCGTCGATTGCGTCGGTTGCCATTGACCAGACCTGTAAAATAATGAAAGCAAGTCCGCATCCGCTTGCAAAGCAAAGCACCAGGAACAGATACGCCAGAATGTTCGGGTTAACCGAGCGCAAAGCAAACATTCCGAGGTTTGCAACCGCCGCGATAATCATACCTATTCCGCAAAGTTCTTTTTTGCCGAATTTTCTGACGAGTTTCGGTGTGAAGAACATGAATATGACCATGGGTGCGTACGTGCAGGCAGTAGAAACAAGGTTCATCCAAGGCTTTCCGAAATAGTCGTCGAACAGGTACAAATAAAAACTTTGCGTGAACATTTGTCCTGCAAGCAACAGCATACTTGCCACGCTGACCGCCAGAAACGCCCTGTTTTTGAACAGGCCTGTTACGATTTGTTTCGTCTCGCCTTTTGCGACTTTTTCTTTGGGCTGAGCGATGACTCTTTCCTTGTTCATCATAAAAGCAAGGATAAGCATAACAAGCGCAACCAGTGACACGATTACGACGCCGATTATTACCGGCTTGTACTGCATCTCGGAAATAACTCTGCCCGTCTGTTCGTTGACGCCGATTTTTTTGTAACAAAACGACGCGATAAGCACCGCAGGGATACTTCCGACGCCCGCTCCGATTGAACGGAACACCGAAAGTTTCGTGCGCTCTTTTTCGTCTGTCGTAACGACCGACGCAAGTCCTCCGTACGGAATCTGGAGCATCGTGTAACTCATGCCGAACATCACGTATGTAACCGTTGCATAAATGCAGGTGCCAACGTAGTTTTCTTCGCCCGTAAGCCCCGGCCATTTGATGAACATCAGCACCGTCGAAATAATCAACGGACCCGCTGCCCATAAGAACCACGGACGATATCTTCCCCATTTGGAAAGTTTGATTGTGTCGCACAATCTTCCCATAACGGGATCGTTGATTGCGTCCCAGACTCTCGCGCCGATGAACATAAGCATGATGAACAACGGGCTTAAACTGAAAATGTCGGTGTAAAATTTTTGCAAGAACGACGTGACCAGCCCGAAAACGAGACAACACGCCGTGTCGCCCATCGCGTACCCGATATAATCCTTGCTTTTGAGCCCGCTCGTGCGCGAAATGAAACTTTGTTCCGTCGCCTGTGCGACGTTTGAAATATCGCTCATAATAACTCCCTTTTTTGTGTATTTTGATTATTTTTTGCCGTTTTCTTTTTCGGCTTCCTTGCGTTTTTCAAGCTCGCTGATATACAGATCTTCATCAAACGGAATCTGTACTTCCTTATGCGTCCAGCTTGCAAGGTGGATTGCATTGGAGAAAGTAAGTCCGACGATGCCCTGTTCGCCGGGAGCCGTGAATTTGTCCGTCTTTTTGAGAAGATAATCGGTATAGTTTTTGATTATGCCGACGTGCTGAGGCGGATATTTCGTGACGGCAAGATAATGCCCGATTCCGCGATACTTGTATTTTTTTGTTTTCGGCTTGCCCATAAACACGGTGTTATGTTCCGAAAAAGCCGGCTCCATTTCTTCGTTTTCGGTGAAGACGAGTTTGCCGTTTTCAATGACGATTTTTCCGCCTTCCCCGGTGATTTCAAGGCGATTCGTGCCGGGCGCGTCGTGAGTCGAGGTGATAAACACACCCGTTGCGCCGTTTGCGAACTTGCAATAAGCCGTCACGTCGTTTTCAACGCTGATATCGCGACCGACGGTCGACGCCGTTGCCGTTACGCTGACGGGAAGCCCCGCAAGCCAGGTGAATAAATCGAGCTGGTGAGGACATTGATTGAGAAGTACGCCGCCGCCTTCACCCCACCACGTGCCGCGCCAGCCGCCTTGTGCATAATACGCACGCGGACGATACCAGTTTGTTATTATCCATACGATACGCGTGAGTTTTCCGAGACGTCCGCTGTCGATAATCTCTTTGGCTTTTATGTACAACGGATTCGTGCGCTGATTGAACATCATTCCAAAGAGCAGTTCCGGATGCTTTTTCGCTTCTTCGTTCATTTCTCTGACTTGTTTTGTGTAAACGCCCGCAGGCTTGTCGCAAAGCACGTTCAGCCCTGCTTTCATCGCGTCGATTGCGATTTGCGGGTGGAAATAGTGCGGGGTTTCGACCATAACGACGTCGATAAGTCCCGACGCAAACATATCCTGATAGTTATCAAAGACTTTTACGCCTTTGAGGTTTTCTTCGGCATACTTGCGACGTTCAGGTAAAATGTCGCACACCGCCGTAAGCTTTGCACCTTTTACAAGTCCGCTGAGTTTGGTAAATATCTTTGTGTATAACGTGCCTTGTTTACCAATTCCTACAATGCCGTATCTGATTTCTTTCTTATCCATTATTCCACCTCTTTAAGTAGTTTTTTCAAATTATAGTATTGCCATAAGAAAACTTGTTTTCTTGTCGCGCACGCAAAATAGTTTCTGTGCATTTTCTTGTCAATAAGTCTGAACGCCTTGAAATAATCTTTCATCGCAAGTGCTGCAAACGGGACAAAATTGACAATCGGCTTGAATATCGCGTATTTGAAAGTATGCGGTTCAAGCGTCATAAAGCCGTGATAGCCCCGCTTTTTCAGTTCGCCCAGAATGTACGGATAGCACCCTTCGCCCGTGCCGACGGGGACTTCGACCTTGTATTTCGAGCAATCTTTGATATGATAATAAACGACGTAATCTTTCAGCATATCGAACGCCGTTTTCGGATTGACGTCGCACTGGACGTAGTTGCTTGCGTCAAAACACAAAACGAAATCTTCGTCGTTAATCGCATTGTAAATTTCCAGAACTCTTTCGGGCACGTCGCCGTAAACTTTTTTCTCGTTTTCGTGCAGAAGTTTCACGCCGCTGCCTTTGACGATTTTCAGCATTTCTTTGAGGCGGGCAATAACTTTCTCCGTGCAATCTTTCGGGTTTTTGTCACCGTAAAAGAAGGAGAATACCCTGATGTATTCGCACCCCGTAAGTTTTGCGATTTTCACGAGTTCCGCAAGTTGTTTCTTTTGTTTCTCAAAGCCTTCTTCGTCGTCGATTCCGACTTTTCCTATCGGCGAACCGATGGACGAAAACTTCACGCCTTCCTTTTTCAACACGGGGAAAATCTTTTCCTTGAATTCTTCAAACGTATAGTCCGCAATATTCTTGCCGTCCACGTTTCTCGGGCACATATAAGTTTCGCCGAGTTGGTGCATAACGGCGATTTGAGTACTTAACGCACTGCTTATTTCATCATAAAACCCTGATATTGTAATTTCATTCATAATAGTATCCTTTTTATCTTTGCACTCTTCCGCTTGCGTTTCCGTTTGCGAGCGCTTCGACTTCTTCTTTTGAGACCATGTTGTAATCGCCCTCGATCGAGTGTTTCAGACAACTTGCGGCAACTGCAAATTCAATCGCGTCACTCGCGTTTTTGCCTGCCAGCAACGAATGAATAAGCCCTGCGCCGAAACTGTCTCCGCCGCCGACTCTGTCCACGATATGCATTGCGTATTTTCTGCTGAACACCGCTTTGCCGTCCGTGTACAGCATTCCCGACCAATTATTGTCGTTTGCGCTTATGCTTTCTCTTAACGTGATTGCAACCGCCTTAAAGCCGAACTTATCGACAAGTTGTTTCGCAACCGAAACGTAACCTTGTTCGTTGAGTTTGCCGCTTTCGATATCGGTGTTTTCCGCCTCGATTCCGAACACGTCTTTTGCGTCTTCTTCGTTTGCTATACACACGTCGACGTACTTGCAAATCTCGCTCATAACTTTTTTCGCTTTTTCCTTGCTCCAAAGTTTTTTGCGGAAATTCAGGTCGCACGACACGGTTATTCCTTTTTCTTTTGCGATTCTGACAGCCTTCAAGACAATGCCTGCAAGCGTGTCGGAAAGCGCGGGTGTGATTCCCGTAAAGTGGAACCATTTTGCGCCGTCGAAAATTTTGTCCCAGTCGAAGTCGTCGTCGGTTGCGGTTGCGATTGCGCTGCCCGCCCTGTCGTATACGACTTTGCTCGGGCGTTGGCTCGCGCCCTTTTCGCAGTAATAAATGCCGACTCGCTCGCCGCCCCTTGCGACAAACGACGTGCCGACGCCGAATTTGCGAAGGGAATTTATCGCGCTTTGTCCTATCTCGTGGGACGGAAGTTTGCTCACAAACGAAACGTCGTCGCCGAAATTTGCAAGCGACACGGCAACGTTCGCTTCCGCACCGCCGAAAGTCGCTTCAAGCCTGTCCGCCTGTACGAACCGCAAATAGTTTTCGGGTGCCAGACGAAGCATTATTTCTCCAAACGTCACAACTCGCATATCTTTACAATCTCCTTACAATTTTTTACGATATCACCTTTCATCATAAAAGAGCCGCCGACGGCGTACACCTTATCGAAATCAAGGTATTCTTTCAAATTGCTCAAATCCACACCGCCAGTCGGTATAAATCTGACCTGCGGGAACGGCGCCGACAATGCTTTCATCGCTTTCAGACCGCCATATACGCCCGCCGGAAAAAACTTAACGACGTTCAGCCCGTACGAGAGCGCGCGCATAATCTCGGTGGGAGTCACACACCCCGGATAATACGGAATCTTCTCGTCTGTACAATAGCGAGCCACTTCGTCGGAAAACCCCGGGGACACGATGAACTTTGCGCCCGCCTGTACCGCGCTTTTTGCCTGCTCGACGTTGATAACCGTACCCGCGCCGATATTCATATCTTCAAAGGCTTTCGTGCCGATTGCGATTGCTTCTTTCGCGCACGCCGTACGGAAGGTGATTTCCGCACAGTTTATGCCGCCTTCTCTCAATTTCGAGAGAATTTTTATCGTTTCTTTTTCGTCGTTTATGACGACAACGGGAATTACTTGTTTCATATTACACTCCGCTGTATGCCGAAAATCCGCCGTCAACGGGGATAACCGCACCCGTTACGAATCCGCTTGCTTTGTCGTCGGCAAGCCACAACAGACAACCGATAAGATCGCTGATTTCGCCGAATTTTTTCATCGGCGTTGCGTTCAGAATCTTGCCCGTTCTTGCCGTCGGCGTGCCGTCCGCATTGAACAAAAGCGCCCTGTTCTGATTTGTCACGAAAAATCCCGGCGCGATTGCGTTGCAACGAATATTACACGGCGCAAAATGCACGGAAAGCCATTCGGTAAAATTGGATACGCCCGCTTTCGCCGCGCTGTATGCAGGGATTTTGGTGAGCGGTCTGAACGCATTCATCGACGAAATATTGATGATATTCCCGCCTGTTTTGACCATGTCTTTTGCAAACACCTGCGTCACCAGAAACGCCGACGTAATATTAAGGTCAAACACGAATTTAAGCCCGCTTTCTTCAAGGGCGAAAAAGTCTTTCGCGCCTTCAAGATCCGCCGTCATAACTTCGTTGTCGGTGGTCGCTTTGGGATTATTTCCGCCTGCGCCGTTGATAAGAAAGTTGACTTGTCCGAACTTTTTGACAACTTCTTCTTTGGCTTTTCGGATTTCGTCTTTGTCAAGGCAGTTGCACCTGACGGCAAACGCGTTTTCGCCAATCTCGTCCGCGACTTTTTTCGCCGCGTCGAAGTTTACGTCCAGAAGCGCGACTTTTGCGCCGCACTCCGCAAGCGCACGGGCAAATTCCGAGCAAATCACGCCGCCCGCGCCCGTTATTGCAACAATTTTGTCACTTAAATCTACTTTGAAAGGAACTTTCATTTTTTCTCTCCTTTTATATCCTTTTCAACCGCCTCGAACAGTCCCGTGAGATAACACGCGCCCATCGCTCTGTCAAACAGTCCGTATCCGGGCTTTGCGTCTTCGCCCCACACGTTTCTGCCGTGGTCGGGACGAACGTATCCGTCAAACCCGTTTTCGACAAGCGCTTTGACTATCGCGTACACGTCGACGTTTCCGCAGTCGGTCTGATGTCCGTTTTCGTAAAAATTTATTTCTCCGTCGTATCTCAGCTGACGAAGATGTGCGAAATAAATTCTGTTTGCATATTTTGCCGCCATTTTCGGAAGATCGTTGAACCTGCCCGCACCCAGGCTCCCCGTGCAGAACGTTATTCCGTTGTGCTTATTCGGTACCGCCTTAAACAACTTATCGTAGTCTTCTTCTTTGCAAATAATTCTGGGCAAACCGAACATATCCCACGGCGGATCGTCGGGATGTATCGCCATATCGACGCCCGCTTCGTCGCAGGCAGGCATAATCGCATTCAGAAAATACACAAGGTTTTCAAACAGCTTTTCGTGCGTGATTCCCTTGTATTCGTCCAGAAGTTTATTGAGTTCTACCAATGAATAACTTTCGTCCCAGCCAGGCAAATGCAGGTTTTTGGGATCGAGCGCAAGCAATTTTTCGTGATCGTAAGCAAGCGACGTCGAGCCGTCTTTATGCTTGAAATAAAGGTCTGTCCTTAGCCAGTCGAACACGGGCATAAAATTATAACAAATGCACCTGACGCCGACTTTTCCGCAGTTGATGATATTTTGCTTGTACGCTTCAATATACTTGTCTCTCGTAGGTTTGCCGAGTTTTATGTCTTCGTGCACGGGGACGGACTCGATAACTTCCATATCAAGCCCCGCGTCGTTTGCAAGATTTTTGAGCCTTTCAAGTTTTTCTTCTTTCCAGACTTCTCCGACGGGCGTGTCGTAAACGGCAGTCACAACCCCGCTCATTCCCTGTATTTGTTTTATGTAATTCAGCGGTATGCAATCGTTTTCTCCATACCAGCGGAAGGTCATTTTCACAGTCCCAAAACCTCCTTTACGTTGTTGTATGCAATATCTTTTGCAAGCGCGAGCGCGGACTTTTCGTCATACTCGCCGTGGTCGACCTTATCTGCGATAAACGATGAAAGTATCCTTCGGTAAAAATCAAACCGCACGTACGAACTGAACGATCTGCTGTCGGTAAGCATGCCGAGATTCGTGCCGAGAACCGCATATTCCGACACGGTTTCAAGTTGTCTTTTTATGCCCGACACGGTGTCGTTAAACCACCACGCCGCACCGACAATAACGTTGGGAAATGCGCCAGAAATCGCACAAACAGCCCTTAAACATTCGTCATTGAGCGGATAAAGTATGATTTTTGGCAAACCCCCAAGTTTTGTGTACATCTTGTCAAGAAGTCGTGCAAGCGCGTCGGTGTCAACACTTGCCCTGAAAACGTCAAACCCGCTGTCTTTCCCGATTTTGTTAAACGCCGCGGTATTGACGTTTCGGAAAGTGCCGAAATGCAGCTGCAAAACGACTCCCTTTTCAAAGCATTTTTCAATCAGCCATTCGATATTTTGCGTGTCGGAAAAATCATCGAATCCGTGGTCTGCGATTTTGCAGCCTTTGGAAACAAAATAATCCAATCTCTTTTCAAGTTGCACCTTGTCGACGCCTTCCGAAAAACATCTGTCGGGACGGAACGTCGGGCGCACCTTCACCCCGTTTATATCGCCGTGGCAAGATAAATCGGAAAACGGATCGTCGGTGGTTGCGATATACTCCACCCTGAATTTTTCAAGCAGTTTTTGCACGCTGAGCCCTTGCAAAATTTCGTTTGCTTTTTCATAAATACGACTTGCGCTGTCTTCGTTCAAAGGCTCCGTAATACCGAAAATTTGTTTAAGCTCCATATGCGTCCAGTAATAAAGCGGATTGCCGAAAAGTTTTGGCATAATCTTTGCGTATTTCAAAAACTTTTCTTCGTAAGAGCGGTCGCCCGTGATATAACTTTCGTCAACGCCGCAAAGACGCATCGCGCGCCACTTGTAATGGTCGCCCGAAAGCCACAGTTCCCCTATGTCGGAAAACTTCTTGTCGTTTTTAATATCCGCTTCGTTGAGATGACAGTGATAGTCGATAATCGGCAAATCCGCAATGCTTTTGTAAATTCCGCGTGCGGTATCGCCGGTCAGCAAAAGATTTTCATCAAAAAATCCCATTTTCCTTTCTCCTTATTAAATTATTTTATCACACAACTTTTGCATAGTAAATTTTATTTTTTGCTTTTTTACTTGCATATCTTGCGGTTTTGGAGTATTGTAAAGATATGAGCGGAACAAAATACGAAAATCAACAAATGAGCAACTCGACTTACGAGGTGCATCACAAAAAAGACAAGGATTTCAAAACGGTGGAAATGCATTCTCACGATTTTTCGGAAATCTATTTCTTTTTGCAGGGTTCTGCGTCGTACATCGTGGAAGATTGCAAGTATTCCCTGCGCCCGGGCGACGTGCTGTTGATTCCTCCCAACAAGCTTCATCAGCTTGACATCAAAGACTCCGCCATGACGTACGAAAGGTTTGTTGTGTGGCTTAATCAACGATATTTGAAACGCATCTCAACCGCAAAAACCGACCTGAACACCTGTTTTTTGCAGGCGCACGAACACAACGCTTTTCTTATCCGCAACAGTGCGGTTTCGGACAAAATCCGCCATATTCTGGACGGTTTTTCCGTTTCACAAACCGGCGACTTCGGCGCGGACATCGAAAACGAGGAGCGCATAAAGACTTTGCTTGTGTTGCTGGGACAGTATTTCTTGCAAAACCGCGACGATTTCACCATATTGGGAAAAGCAAATCCCTGCGTGACAAAAGCCATTGATTATATTTCCGAACATATCTCGCAAGATCTTTCCCTGGATGCAATCGCGTCTGCGTTGTTCGTGGACAAATACTACTTCGCGCACATTTTCAAGGAATACACCAACACTTCCCCCCACCGATATATCCTTAAAAAACGGCTGGTCTTGTCAAAACAATTTATCGAAGAAGGCTTCCCGATAACCGAAGTGTTTGCAAAATGCGGTTTCTCGGATTATACACACTTTTTCCGCGCGTTCAAAAACGAGTTCGGCATAACGCCGAAGCAATTTTACGCATCGATAAGTTTACAACCTTAATTGCCAAAGTTTGCAATAAAAAACAGCCCGCTCGGGCTGTTTTTACGGTTTTCCTGAATAACGGTTTTTCTTTTATATTTCAACGAATTTTCCGTCGCTTTCATACGCGGAAAGGACTTCCTTCGCGCTTTTTGCCGCTTCGCTGCCGTCAATAGGAAATTTTTCTTTTTTCGCGACGCAATCGTAAAAATGACCGATAAGTTTCTCGTGTCCGTTGCCGTAGGAGCGTTTCCCGTTCCATTCGATTTCATTTTCGATATCGGCGACGTCGCCGTTGATAAGCACCTTGTCGGGATAAAGCGTAACGATATCGCCGCCTGCAATGAAACGTATTTCGACCGGTAAATCTGTTTTTGCGGTATTAGTGGCAAAAAACTCAAAATCCGTGTCGCCTTTGAACAGCGCGACGGCGGTGTCTTCTACCTCGATGACGTCTTTAAGCGAATAATTGTACGTGTTGGCGCAAACGCTCGTCGGCTCACCGCAAATCCATTGCATCAGATCAAGCGTATGTATTGCCTGATTGATAAGCACTCCGCCTCCTTCGGTTTCTTTCTTACCCCGCCATTCTCCCGACGCATAATACGCCTTGTCGCGATGCCACAACACGTTGCCGAAAGCGAAATCGATTTTTTTGTCTTGAAAATATCTTTTGACAAATTGACTGGATTTATTATATCTGTTTTGCAGGCATACGCCGAGCATCGCCTCGGACTTATTTTCCGCGTCGATAATCCGCGCGACGTCTTCTTTCCTTATACACAGCGGTTTTTCGCATAAAACGTTCACGTTTCTTTCAAGCGCGTATATCGTCATATCGGCGTGCAGATAGTGCGGCGTGCAAATATGCACGACGTCGATTTTCTCTTCATCCAGCATCTTCTTGTAGTCGAAATATTTTTTGACGTTGTCGTAGCCGTTCAACTTCGCCGCATCTATGTCGCAAAGTGCAACTATGTCTTCACCCTGCCTTTTCAAAACGTCGTAATGAACCTTTCCGATAACGCCCAGTCCTATAATTGCCGCTTTCATATTTTCTCCTTTTTTGCAACGATATAATATCACCATTTCGCCCCAAAGTCAACAACCGAGTAACGGAATACTTAACCGGCGTCCGCGTCGCTTTGTTCGCTCACCGTGCACTCGTCGCCACGGTTACTTATCATTTTATCGTTTATGAACATCATAAGCCTTCCTATGCCGACAAACAGCAACATTCCCGCCATAAGCACGATGAACATCAGAAAATACGCAAGCGGATAATTGACGTCGCCTTTTGAGAATATCGACCATATAAATTCGGGACGATAAAACGGATAAGGATAAAAGTGCATTTTCCCCACCGCGCCCCGGATTATGGAAAAGAGCGAATACACAAACGGATATATCGCAAACGCCCAAACCGTCTTATGATTCGTGCGCCTGTCCGTGAACGGGAAAAACCACAATATCAGCATAATCGGCGGGATAATCATATGGAAATACACCTGAATGAAACTGCTCATCGCGTGATAGGAATCGCCCCACTTGAACGGCGGAGTAAATCCCATGGGAATGCCCGCGGTGTATACGAGCCCGGTAACAAGGATATACGTCGTTGCCATTGCGCCGACAAGCGGATTGTACGCAACCTTCTTTGCCCCCTTAACGCCGAGAGACGCAAGCCCCGCGCAAATAAGGTACACGTATACGAACACGTTGGATTGAATTGTGAAGAAAGACAGGATATTAAATTTTCCGTAATCGACAGGGCTGAATTTTTCGTCATATTCGAACTTGTAGCAACACAGCCTGTGTATGATAATCAAAAAACCGAACACTCCGAGAATCATCAGAAAGATTCCGAACGCCTTGTTTTTTGCGAGTTTGCTTTCTTTGTGCATAATACCCCCTTGCCTTTCCCGAAACGATGTCGCGAAAACACGCGACTTGTTATCAAACAATCCACGATTGTTTTTTCGTTTGTTAAAATATCGCCCCTGAACGCAAATCTTCGCGCGTATATTATAAATTATAAATCGGCACCCGTTCCGTTTGTCAACGAGCTTATGAAAAATTTTCTGTTTTTGTTGTATGCCAGACAAAAACAAACGGTTTTATGACATCGGCACGCCGAACAACGCAATGAAAAAGGCTTGCCGCGTGGCAAGCCTTTTTATAGTCTGGAATTGCGGAAACGTTACTTCTTCCTTTCGGGTTTTTCGGGAGTCACGTTGTAGTCCTTATAGTAGTTTTTGGGTGCGCATTCAAAGGAGTTATCGGCTTTCAGCAAGATTTGCGTGCATCCGCGTTGTGCGTGATCCCTGACGCTGACGTAGGCGAGGTAGTCGATGGACATGCCGTACGTCAGGCGAATGGAGCGTTCCGCGCCCTTCGGCGTGTAGTTTACGGAGAAGTTGTTGTAGTGGTCGTGACCGCAGAAGACGCCCTGCATGTCGTTTTCAAGCCCTGCCTCAAACAGTTCGTCCGTACGCATTCCGCAGAAGACACCGTAGGTGCGCTGACCGTTTTTGGTTTTATTCTTTTCGCCCATCGTACCGTAGATAAACTCGGTTGTGCCACGTTCGGACTCAAAAATATCGCCGGCTTTCGGATCTTTATCGTTGCCGATTTTGTCGATAACGTTCGCCCAGGCGTCGCGGTATTCGCGCAGCGGAATGTGGAAGAACACAAGGTTGTTGACGGCTTTATTTCCGTTTGCTTTTCTCAACTTCGCCATTTCGCGGGTATACCAATCGACCTGGCACTGGTGGATATTGTCGTATTTCCACGCTGCGCCGAAGTAGTCGCCGTCGATGTAGCTGTGGCTGTCAAACGTTACGAGCGCCTGATTGATGCTGCCGTCCGAATTTTTGACCACGAACATATTGTTGCCGAAGCCCATTGCGTCGTCGCCGATATAGTCCTTTTCGTCGCAAACGCCCGCGTCGAACAAGCAATACTTGAAATTTCTTTCCTTATAATAGTTGCAGATATCCACGCGCGAATAACGACTGTAATATTCGGTGTCGTGGTTGCCGAACGCGAACGTCCAGTACACGCCGAGGGTTTCCATCATTTCCGCGAAAATCATCGTGGCGTTTTTGTTGTTGAACGTGCCCGACTGGAAAGGTACGGGATACGCGATATCGCCCGTGACCACGACAAAGTCGGGTTGTTCTTTCCTTATCATCGTCGCGACAGCGTTCATTGCCCACGCGTCTTTTTGGTGCGAGAACGCGCCGCCGCCGATATGGACGTCGGTGAACTGCAACACCTTGAAATCGCGGCCGTCTTCCTTCGTAAATACGTAGTATCCGAGGCTTTCGTCAAACGTCGGGACAAGTTGCGAATGCTCGGTATATTCGACTTTGTCAAAACTCTGCCCTTGCTTGATAAGCGACTTCGTGCCGACAGCCGAACTTATCGCGCAACCGCCAAAGAATATCGCAAGGACAAGCACGACGCTTGCCGTGATAATCAGCGCTTTTATCGTACGCTTTTTCTTTTCTTCGGGCGAAAGGACCTTTTTCTCTTTCTTTCTCTTTTCACGCGTGCCGAATTCGGTTGTTTCCACGCTGAAAGAAACGTCGTTCGTTTCGTCGAATTTCTTCTTTCTCATATCTTCACCTCAGTTGTTTTGTTCTTCGGCGTTTTCGCCGTTTGTTTCAATGATAAATTTAATTTCCGCGCCCGTTTGTTCGCGAACTTTTCGGGAAATGTCGGAAAATACGTTTTCGTCGCCGTTTTTCACGATGACGACGCCGATTTTTGCGCCGTAACCGTAATCGTGAAGCTCGGTCTTCACAACCGTCACGCCGACCTTTTCGCACTCTTTGTATATCGCTTCTTTCTCGTCGTTTGCGCCGTCGCCCGACACAACCGCCTTTATGTTGTCCCTGACTGCCTTTATCGCAAATACGATAACCGCAATGCTTATTACGATGCCGACAATCGCGTCCGCGGCGTAGTCGATGCGAGCAGATACCGCAAACGACACCACCGAAGTCACCGTTATGCCGACGTCCATAAAACTATCAATCGCCAAGGCTTTGAGCGCAGGCGACTTCATCTTCTTGTCGGCAAAATAGTAGGTAAGCCCCAATCCGAGTTTTACCGGCACGGTCACCGATATCAATATGCAACTTTTTACACCGAACCATACCGGCTCGGGCATCGCCATGCGGTTAAGCGACCTTATCAGAAACAGCCCGCCGACCACGACCGAAGTCGCCGCGACGATAAACCCCGCAAGATACTCCGTCCTGCCGTAGCCGTACGGCGCCTTTTCGCTGCGCGGGATAAGAAGCGTGCAAAACGCTACCCCTGCCACTATCGCCGTCAAAATGTCAAAAAAGTTGTTGATCGCGTCAAGCATTATGCAAAGACTGTTGCTTGAAAGCCCGACGTACATTTTGATGAGCGCAAGCGCGACGTTTACCACCACGCCGATTGCAACGATTATCAACGATTTCTTAACGCGCTGTTTCATTTTTTACGATATTTGCTCCGCCGCGACTTTGTGTTTTGCGGTGACTTTGTTCGTGATTTCGCTTACGATAAGCAGCGCCGCCGCAAACGCAAGCAGTAAGTACGGCATGAACAAAAAGCCGACCTTTTGCGCGACGAATCCGAACGTGAGCTGCACCGCCCAGCCGATTGCGTAAGAGCCGCCCATCTGTATTCCCGTAATGTCAGCGGAATACTTCGTGCCGAACCTGAACGGTACTGCGTGTATCGTCGACGGGAACACCGGACCAAAGCCCGTGCCGATGAGCAGAAGCCCCGCAAGCGAGTATTTCCCGATGGGCAACGCAAACACGATCATTCCGATTGTCATGACGATAATTCCCAACCGAATAAGGACTTTATCGTCAAATTTATAAGAGATAAACCCGCTGATTACCCTTCCTGCCATAATTCCGCCGAAATACAGCGACACCCAGCGAGCGGCGTCTGCGGGCGATACGCCCTTTGTGTTGACGGCGTAACTTGCGCCCCACGTGCCGATCAGAAATTCCATCGAAGTGTACATGCCAAGCGACAAAACCGCCCACGCCACGCCCTTGATTTTCAATATTTCAAAAATTGCAGGCTTCTTCTTTTTCGGCTTTTCGCCGTCTTCTTCCGCCTGTTCTTTCGTCGTATTTTCGTTTTCTTCTTCGCTTTCGTCGGGCGCCGCCCCGACAAGCGTTTTAACCGTCACGGAGTGTTCGTACTTCTTAAAAAGCGGCAACGAAAAAAGCGAGACCGCGAATATCGCGAACTGTATGCACGACACGCATCTGTATCCGCCGCGCCAGTTGTTGTTCCTATCCAGAAACGCGCCCATGATTATCGGACTTAACGTAACTCCCACGCCCCAGAACGCATGCAACCAGTTCATATGCCGCGCCTTATAATGCGTCGAAACGTAGTTGTTGAGCCCCGTGTCGATTGCGCCCGCGCCAAACCCCATAAGTATGGAACCGCAAATCGCCATCGCGATATGCACCGATAAACCGATGACAAGCATGCCGACGGCGGTAAGCAAAATCGACACCACCGTTACTTTGCCCGTACCGAATTTTCTGATCAGCGGCCCCGCAATAAAACTTACGCCGCCCGAGCCGACCGCGGTGATTATCATATATATGCTTGCGAAACTTTCGTTCACGTTGAAATCAACGTGCATGACCGGCCACGCCGCTCCAAAAAGCGAATCGGGAAGCCCCAGCGATATGAAAATAAGATAAATTAACGCAAGCAATAAAAACATACGGTCGATTTCGAATCCTCTTACATCTGTCTATTATAATATGCAATTACAAAAAAGGCAACTTTATTGCCCGCACGCGCCAAAAGAAAAAGAGCGTCCGCTTTGGACGCCCCTTCTCAATAATGGGAGAAAATTATGTTATGAAACTTTATGACTTAATCATAACCGCGCAAGTTAAAGATTACTTTAATCCGAAGTTAAGATTTAGTTAAAAAAAACTTCGCTTTTATAAGGTAGCCCTTCCGGGAGATGCGTCGCACACTGCACTTTTGAAATCACGTTATCGGGGACGATAACGCTCACTCTTTTGCTTGTGTGCGCCCTTTCCCCGCGAGTACACAGTATCCCGCGGGGACCCCGGTAGATGCCTCGCAATGACATAAGTACTTCGTACGCAAAATAATATTTTCTCTAATTACTCCCCTAAAAAGTCAGAATTTTGATGGATTTTTGACGTTTCTTGGCAAGTTCTTACGAGGGCGCGTACTTTGGCGTACGTAACCGAGTAAGGTTTTGCCAAAAACTCAAAAGGTCGCAAAATTATGACTTTTTACCGGTAAGGGCGCGCATAGAATTGAGCGTCGCCAACACCGCCACACCCACGTCCGCAAACACCGCAAGCCACATACTCGCCAAGCCCAGCGCGCCGAGAATAAGCACGACGGCTTTGACAAGCAATATGAACACGATGTTTTCGTATGCGAGTTTAAGGGTTTTTTTGCTGATTTTCCGCGCCGAAACAATCCCCGTAAGGTTGTCGTGCATAAGCACCATATCCGACGCTTCGACCGCGCTGTCGCTGCCTACGCCGCCCATCGAAACGCCGACGTCTGCGCGCATAAGTACGGGAGCGTCGTTGACGCCGTCGCCGACGTACACGACCTTGTCTTTTTTGCCCTTATTTTCCATGATTGCTTCCATTTCGACGACTTTGTCCGCGGGAAGAAGACCGAATTTGAAATCGTCGATGCCGACTTCTTCGGCAACCGCGCGTGCGTATTTTTCGTTATCGCCCGTAAGCATGACGGTTTTTGCGCCCTGCGCTTTCAGTTCTTTTATGACTTCTTTCGCGTCGTCGCGGACGGTATCCGCAATCAGAATCGCGCCGAGATATTGACCGTCTTTTGCGACGTATACCACGCTTCCGACTTCTTCGACGGGGATAATCGCAACGCCGTTTTCGACAAGCAATCTGCCGTTGCCGCAAAGTATTCGCCCTTCGGGTCCCGTCGCTTCCATACCGCGTCCCGAGCGTTCCGTGATTTGATATTCGGAACTGTCGACGGACTTTCCGTACGCTTTGTAAATGCTTTTTGCGATGGGGTGCAGGCTGCCGCTTTCGGCGATGCACGCAACGCGCAGGATTTCGTCGCGGTTTTCCGCGGGGATAACCTTTTTGACGTCGAAAGTACCTTTCGTCAACGTGCCGGTTTTGTCAAACACGAATATATTTGCCTTGTCGATAAGTTCCAGATAACTCGTTCCCTTGAAAAGTATACCCTTTCTGGACGCGCAGCCGATACCGCCGAAAAACGACATCGGAACACTGATGACAAGCGCGCACGGACAACTGATGACAAGGAACGTAAGCGCGCGATTGAGCCACGAGATCCAGACCGCGCCGCTTCTCATATCGATGACGAGCGGGGGCAGAATCGCAAGTACAACCGCCGTGATAACGACCGCGGGGGTGTAATATCTTGCAAATCTTGTGATAAAGTTTTCGGCTTTCGCTTTCTTTGCGGAAGCGTTTTCCACCATGTCGAGAATTTTTGCGACGGTGCTGTCGTAAAACTCTTTCTCGGCGCGGATATACAAAACGCTGGAAAGGTTGATGGCGCCGCTTAAAACGATGCTGTTTTCAGACACGGTTTGCGGCACGCTTTCACCGGTGAGCGCGGACGTATCGAGACTTCCTTCGCCCTTTATCACCACACCGTCGACGGGGATTTTTTCGCCGGCTTTCACGACGATGACGTCGCCGATTTTAACTTCTTCGGGCGCGACTTCGGTTTCCTGTCCGTCCTTAAATATTACAGCCTTATCGGGGCGGATATCCATAAGAGACGCAATGGATTTCCTGCTCTTTCCGACGGCGTAATCCTGAAACAGTTCGCCAAGTTGATAAAAAAGCATGACCGCCGCGGCTTCGGGATATTCGCCGATTGCAAACGCGCCGACCGTCGCCACGCACATTAAAAAGTTTTCGTCGAAAACCTGCCCGTGCACGATGTTTCTCGCGGCGCGGTACAGCACGTCGTAGCCTATCGCTAAGTACACGACAAGATACGTCGCAAGTCCCACGTACCACGGCATACCGACGGTCTTGCCGACGGCGTAAAGCACGATAAACGCAGCAAGACACACACAAAAACGTATGAGCCTTATTTGGTTTTTTGATAACTTTTTCATATCTTTATCTTTCATTTTTGTATTATAAACCCAATATTACGCAATCCGGTTCGACTTTCTTTGCACAATGCACGATTTCTTTTACGATTCTTTCGTAATCTTCTTCGTCACATTCGAATTGCAGACGCTGTCCGAAGAAATTCAGGCTTGCGCTTTTAACGCCGTTGATTTTTTGCACGTCGCGCTCGATTTTTGCGGCGCAGTTTGCACAGTCGATGTCTTTAATGGTTACCATCTTTTTCATATTTATTACCTCTTTGATTTTTTACTCTTTTACGTGGTCGATTGCAAGTTCCAGAATCTTCACGACGTGGTTGTCCGCAAGCGAATAAAACACTTCTTTGCCGCTTCTTCTCGCCTTCACGAGTTTGTTGTGGCGAAGAATCCTGAGTTGATGCGATACCGCACTGACCGTCATATTAAGTACCGCCGCGACGTCGCATACGCACAGTTCGTTTTTTGAAAGCGTCGCAAGGATATTGACGCGGGTGCTGTCGCCGAAAATCTTGAAAAGTTCCGCAACGTCAAACAATAAATCGGCGTCGGAAAGGCTTGCTTTGACCTTCTGCACCGTTTCGTCGTGCGCGTGCACTTCTTCGCAAAATTCGTTTTTTTCGATTTTTGTTTCTTTCATTTTTCTTTTTCCCTTTGTCAAACATTTGAATAACTGTTCAACTGTTTGTAATTATAAAACCCCTTTATACGTTTGTCAAGGGGTTTTCAAAAAGTTTTTAAGATTTTTAGGTTTTTCGCCGTTTGTATATTCGTTATATTATATGTTTTATAAAAAACGATATTTCTTTTTGTGTTTTCACGCGGTTTTCTTTTTACCGATATGTCTGAGTTTTTCTATAAACCTCTCTTCCGCGGTTATATCGAGCATTCCGTCCCATTTTTTGACGGCAAGGTATATGAAGTATATCGCGGCGGTCACAACCCAACTTATCGGGTAAATCATAAACAATACCGTGAGATTGTGCGTCATAAGCACCGCCGTGTAAAGCCAGATTATCCTTGTTAAGAGTATGCCGACAAACGTGATTATAAACGCCGTCAGCGACTTTGAAAGCCCTTTCAGCGTGCCCGAGAAAACTTCGCACATGCCGAAAATCACGTAAAACGGGCAGATGTGCAGAATGATGTCCGAGCCTACGCTCACGACGTCCGCTTCCTTATTGAATATGCGAACGACGTCGCCCCTTAAAATCAGCACGGGTACAATGATTACGACCGCCGTAACGACGCTCATAATAAGCGCGGTGTAAAAGCCTTTCTTCACGCGGTCCATGCGCTTTGCGCCGGCGTTTTGTCCGACGAAACTGTTCATCGCCATGCCGTAGGAACAAATGGGGGCATAGGTGAAATCGTCCACTTTCATCGCGGCAACCCAGCCCGCCATAACGACCGAGCCGAAGGTGTTCAGACTTGACTGGATAAGCAGGTTTCCGACGCTGTACATGCTTGACTGCAACCCCGCGGGAAGACCGACTTTGAATATGTTTTTGAGAATCGGCTTGTCAATCTTAAAATGCCGAAACGACAGTTTATAGTTCTGTTTTGTAAGAAGAAGCCTTAATGTGACCAGAATCGCCGATACGTATTGCGAAATAAGAGTCGCCCACGCCGCGCCCGCAACGCCCATGCCGAGCGTCTTTACGAACACTACGTCCAGCGCGATATTCAAGCAGCATGCGAACAACAAGTACAAAAACGGCCGCTTGCTGTCGCCGACCGCGAGTATCACGCCCGACCCCATATTGTATACGAGCGTGCCGAGAACGCCCAAGAAATAAATCTGCAAATATTCGCGACTCAGCGCCATTACGTTTTCGGGGGTGTGAACGAGTTTTAATATGGGCTCCGCAAGGAAGTATCCGCCGATTGTCAGCACTATGCCCGAAACAATCGCCAGAAACGCACAGGTCTGCACGGATTTTTTGAGTTTTTCATCGTCCTTTGCGCCGTAGTATTGCGCGACGATAACGCCCGCGCCCACGGATATTCCCAAAAACAGCGACACGAAAACGTTGATTATACTGTTGTTGCTGCCGACCGCCGCAAGCGCTTCGTGCCCGACAAACCGCCCTACGACGATAGAGTCGACCGCGTTATACAACCGCTGTATGACGTTGGACAAAAGTATCGGCAGCGCAAACGCCAGAATTTGTTTCCAGATGACGCCTTCCGTCATATCGCGCTGACCTTTCTTTTTCGGCAAATCCTCCGCGTTGTCGGTCGCGGAAATCTTTGCGGCGATGCCTAACATTTCTGCGTTTTCGACGCTTACTATTTCGTTTTCTTCGCTTGTCGTATGCCCTTCTTCGGTTTTTTCCCGTTCGCTTTCGGGCGGCACGACAAGTTGTTCGTTTTCGTTTTCCATAGCGACAAAAATATAATCTTAAACCGTTATATTGTCAACCGTTTCGGGCGACGATTTTCAACATTTTATTAAAAATAAAAACGCACTTTCGCGCGCCTTATTTTTTGCGTCTCGTTTTTATCAGCGTCGCCCCGATAAATGCGACGAGTCCCCCTGCCGCAACGCTTCCTACGACAATCCCCGCGATATCCGATTTTGAAAGGATTTTTTCTTTTTGCGGTTCGGGGACGGCGGTCTTTTGTAAAACAACCTGCTGTTTTACGTGGCACCTGACGCACGTTCGCTCTTTCAGCCCTTCTTCGTCGTTGGTGGCTTCTTTTACGACTGTCCATTCGCCGAAATAATGCATCGGCGTGCGCTTTTCGCCGCAAAGATTGCATTCGTCGTCGCAATCGTCGTCGTATTCGTGCGGGCAATTTCCCGCTTCGGCGTACGAAACGGCGCGCGGCGGTTTCATTGAAAATATCGTCGCCGATATCAGCGCACACACGATTGCCGAGAACAATATTTTGATTGTTGTTTCTTTCGTTTTCACGGCGGATTTATCTCTTTTTCTTTCCTCTGACCTTTTTGTCGAGTTTTTCCGACCACTTTCTGACCTTGTCCGCGTCGTAGTTTTTGGGGATACGTTTTGCGACCGCCATCGCGTTAAGCCCGCGCGCCGCATATTTCACGGCGCGGCAGACAAGCGAAAAGTTTTTGAAAAGGATTCCGATTTTTTTAAGGATTGTCAAAAAAGACAAGCCTTTTGCGTTTTCATCGGTGCTGAGAAGCGCCATATCGTCGTCGGTGACAAGCCCGCTTGAAAACGCTAGGTTAACGTCTTTATCGGGCAGGTTGAGCGCCCAGCGTTTCAGGACGTCCACGAAAACATACAAAAAACCGAACTGCTTATAAAATTTGAGTTGATACGGATACAGACTCTTTGCCGAAAAGTCGCAGTCCGTCCCGATTGTTTCGGCAAGCATTCTGCCCGCTTTCATCGCGCTTTCGATACCGCTGCCCATCATGGGCATCGTCATATACGCGCTGTCGCCGACGATTGCGTATCCGTCTGCGACAAGTACGCCCGAGGGATAACGCAACGAAATATCAACGCGCCGCTCCACGATCGGCTCCCCGGTGTTGAAATCGTGATTTTTAAGAAGGCTTGTTTTCGCCCTTTCGAGTTCTTCGTCGGAAAGGCTACCGATGCGCCCGACAAGTACGTCCGCAACGTTGTCCTGCGACAGATTGCACCAGCTGATGCCGACACCGCCAAGGTGTTTTATGTAAAGTGTGCACGGCGGATTCGGCAGATTTTTGTTGAGATCTGCGCGATAATATCCCCGAAATGCACAAAATTTGTCGTCGGATTCCGGCTCCGGAATACCGAACTTTTTCGGGACTTCCCGGCGGAATTTCGAGTTGTAACCAGACGCGTCGATGACCATATCCGCGCGGACGTCTTTGCCGTTTACCCTGACTCCCGCGACTTTATCGCCGTCCGTGATAAGGTTTTCGACAGGGCTGTTAAAATGCACTTCGACGCCTTCGCATTCTTTCAGAAGGTATTCAAGAAGATATCGTCTATCGATTGCGATTTCTTCAAGCGGCGGCGTCATCGGCACTCTGAGCGTCGACTTTTCGTCGGGCGACACGAATTTCCATTTGTTTTTCTGGACGCAGTCGGAAACGGGAATCGGCGTTAAGCCCGCTTCTTCGAAAACGGCGCGCCTTATATCGTCGCGCCAGGGATGTGCCGCGTTTTCGCGGCTTTCCGCCTCGTACACAACCACGTCGTGCCCGAAATTTTTAAGATGCTTTGCCGCGACAAGTCCGCCTTGTCCCGCGCCGATTACGATAATTTTTCCCATTTTTCCTTTTTTCCTTTTCTTTTTTTATTTGAAATCTTTCAGCATTTGCAGATAATCAAGCGTTTTGAACCCGAGATGTCGATAAAGTTTCGCCGCGCGCTCGTTTTCCGCCGTGTATTCAAGCCTTATTCTCTTGTACCCTTCCGAAACGTACTTACCTTCAAGGTACATTAAAGCAAGCGTGCCGAGTCCTTTTCCGCGCGCCTTTTCCGAAAGATACAATTCTTCAAACCACGCAACCATGCCGCCCGCTTCCTGCGAAAACGTTTTCGCAACGAGAGCGTATCCGACGTTTTCGCCGTCGCTTTCAATCATATAGCCGTCCGAAAACGGGTTGCCTTCGACAAGCGTTTCAAAGGTCAGCGTCAGGTATTCTTCGGGAACGTCGTGCGTGACGGCGTCCGACGTATAAAACTCTTTTGCGAACTTTATATAATCCGCCCTGTCCGCCGGCTCGATTCTTCTTATCATTTTTTCAACATACCGCCTTATTGTTTATTATGTTATCTATAAATACCAATAGTAATAATATAACCTTTGCGCCGTCCGTTGTCAAGGCGTGAATTTTGTGTTATTCTTGAATCAGGTCAAACGCGCGACAATCACGCCGTCGCGCCAAAAGGAGAAACTATGGGTATCGACGAATTCGATTATAAGGAGCCTGCCTGCGCGACGTGCGGCGGCAAAGAGTTTTATTATCCCGAAACCGAAACTCACGGGATGATTCCCGTCGAACGCATTATCGAAAAGGAAGACGAATTTTTGTCACAAAACGATCTTGCGTCCGCTGAAAAACTTTTGAGATACTGGCTTGACGAAGCAAAAGCCTTGAACGATAAACGGGGCGAACTCGTCGTGACGAGCGAACTCACCGGGGTTTTCAGAAAAACGGGAAACAAGGAAGAAAGCGAGAAATATTGCGCCGAGATTTTGCGGCTGATTGACGAAACGGATATGGCGGAAACGACAAGCGGCGCAACGTTTTTACTGAACGTCGCAACCAATAAAAAAGCCTTTGGCGACGCGAAAGGCGCACTTAAAATTTACGACGAAGTATACAAGGTTTTTTCAAAAAACCTTGACGCGGATAATGCGCTATTCGGCGGTTTATACAACAATTCTGCACTGTCATATGCCGATTTGGGCGATTACGACACCGCAATATCGTATTTTGAAAAGGCACTTGAAATTGCGAAAAAGAGCGGGAATAAGTTGGACGAAGCGGTGACGTACACAAACCTTTCGACAACTTTTCTGAGAAAAGATCCCTTTGACGACGAAAACGTCGACAAGGCTCTTGACAACGCCCTGTCGTGCTTGAACGACGAAAGCGTAACGCGCGACGGATATTACGCCTTTGTGTGTGAAAAATGCGCGTCCGCCTTTTCCGACGCCGGAAGATTTATCGACGCACAAGACCTTTCGGCGCGAGCAAGGAGTATTTATGAAAGGCGTTGAGTTGTCGGAAAAATATTTTGAAAAATTCGGAATGCCGATGCTTGAAAAAGACTTTGCTTTTCTTTTGCCGACGTTGTCCGCAGGGCTTGTCGGTCAAGGCAGCGAGTGTCTGTTTTTCGACGACGACGTTTCAAAAGATCACGACTTCGAGCCGGGATTCTGCATTTTTTTAAGCGACGCGGATTACGAAAAATACGGGTTCGACTTAACCCGCGCGTACAACAAACTTCCCGACGAATTTTTGGGGTTTTCCCGTCTGAAATTTTCGCCCGCGGGCGGCAGTCGCCACGGCGTTTTTTCGTGCAAAGACTTTTACGAAAGTATTATCGGCAGAAGTTCTGCGCCAAAAATAACTTTCGACTGGCTGAAAATCCCGCCATACGCCCTACGCACCGCCGTATCGGGCAAGATGTTTATAAATAACTGCGCCGAGTTTTCAAGGATTCGCGAAGTTTTGCAAAAAGGCTTCCCCGAGGACGTCCGTCTGAAAAAAATCGCGGCGCACGCGCTTTCTATGAGCCAATCCGGACAATACAACTACCCCCGCCTTATCGCAAGGAGAGAGACGGGCGCGGCACAACTTGCGATTTTCGAATTTGTAAAAAGCGCGATTTCGTGCGTGTATTTGCTGAACAACGTTTACGAGCCTTTTTACAAATGGGCATACCGCGGCATGCGGGAACTCACCATTCTGTCCGATGTCGAAACGGCGTTGTCATTCCTTACCGAATGCGGAAATTCGACAAGCGAGGCAAAACTCAAAAACGAAATTATTGCTGACGTTTCGGGCAAAATCATTGCCGAGTTCCGCGCACAAAAAATATCCGACGAAGACGGGCAAAATCTTGACAAACACGCGTTAAGCATCAATGATAAAATCAAAGACGTGAGCCTCAGAAATTCGTCGATTTTCATCGGGCTGTAACGCCGAAAATTTTTTTGTTTAAAACAAAAAACCGCCGTTTTGGCGGTTTTTGCGTTTTATCGTCAAAAATATGACGGTAAAGTTATTTTTCGTTTGATAAATACGTTGTGAACATACTCACGAGAAACTTCACCTTATCGTGCAACGATACGTCGTCAAAGCCGACGTTGCCGCGCATCGTGAGCCTTTGAGACAAGCTGATAAGCGACTGCGTCGCCGCAAAATAAAAGTCCTGAAAACTGCCGATATCCCTGACCGTATTGTCGGAAAGTCCCGTCTTATACGCGCTCTCAAACATTTTGTAAATTTCAAGCAGGATTGCGTCGTATTCCTTTCTCTCTTCCCGCGTCGCGTCTTCCGTTATCAGAAACGAATCGAGCGACAGCAAAAACTTTGAAAACGACTTTTCGTTCACGACAAGCCACGAAAAATACTTTGTAAGCACGACGATCTGGTCATATCCGCTTTCCGACAGATTTTTTTCATAAACGACGCGCAATTTATCGCGTTTGTCCTGCCATATGGACACGGCGCATTCCATAATCAACGCCTTCCTGTTTCCGAAGTAGCGATACACCGACGCCACGCCGAAATCGGCTTCTTTTGCAATGTCCGCCATCGAAACGCCCGTGATCCCGCGTTCCAAAAAAACTTCTTTTGCCTTTTCAAGCACGTAATTTTTGTTTCTTTCTTTCGCTCCCATAATTCCTCCTTTTCATAAAAACTTGTTGATAATTTGCCTATCAAAATGAACTGTTTTTCTTAATTTTATTTTTTAAACCCTAAAATTACCTAAATTCCGCCGTATAAAGGGGTTTTTTTGAATTTTTTTCGATTTTCGGATTACGATTTTTCCGCTGAGGTTGCGAAAAAAGAAAAGATATTATAAAATACGATTGAGGTACCTATGAATATAAACGACCAAATTTTTTATAAGGCGGAACTCCTGACCAAAGGTATGCGCGCAAGCGACAACGCAAAAGCCATATTATATAAGGAATTTCCCGACTTTTTCACAAAAGGAATAATGCACAGCCTGAACGTAAGGTTTTCGGAAACGAATTGCAACGTCAGTATCGCCGACGACTTCGCGCACGAATCGCCCTATCTTCTGGACGAAAAGGACGGCAATTTTTTTATAACGGACGGAAAAAACAGTTTCCCCGTTTCGTTTTTCGGCGCGCTCCCACACACCGGCACGGTCGTGGACGACTTTGCAAGGCTTCACTCCAAGGGTTGCGTTACGATCTGGCCGAACAGTAATTGCTGTTATGACAGGGAAAACGAAAAATGCAGGTTTTGCAGTATCGTGAAAGAGCGCGAAACGCCGCTTGACGCCGACGTCCTTGCTGATTCCATAAAAAAACTTTTTGAACTGTCAAAAGACAATATGCTCAACTTTTCGGGCGGGACATATAAAAACCCGGACGTCATGGTGGATTACTGGATTGACCTTGTCAAAAAAATCCGTGCGTTTTCGGACGCGAAAATCGCAATCGAGTTTGCCCCGCCGTCCGACCTTGAAAAAATCGCAGCGCTGAAAAATGCGGGCGCGGACGTCGCGATAATGAATCTGGAAGTCGCAAACGACGAATTAAGGAAAAAGATTTGCCCGGGAAAATCGAAAATATCGTACGAGCATTATTATAAGGCGTTTGAAAAAGCGGTGGGAGTTTTCGGATGGGGACAGGTATCTTCCGTGCTGATTGCGGGAATCCAGCCGAAAGAAGACATTATGGCGGAATGTGAAAAGATGGCAAAAATCGGCGTGTTCCCGACGGTTATGCCCATTCGTCCGCTTGACAACGCGCCCGTCGACATTTCGACAAGGTGCAAAACGCAGGATCTTATCGAAATCGCGACGCATTTGTCAGGCCTTCTCGTGAAATACAATCTGGACTTCAAAAAACAGGAAGGTTGCACGAAATGCGGCGGCTGCTCCATCGAAAACGATTGTTATCGCAAACAACTTCAATCGAATAATTAAAACACACTTACGTTTTTACTGTCGGTATAACTGTCATATTGACAATTGTGCCGACTTTTTTGCGTTTTTGAGCTGGTTTTGCACGCCATTGTGTGTCATTCTGACACAAATTTGATATTATTATACTTTTTTATCCCTTTGTAAAAAAGTTGTTTACATTAAAAATACACTATGGTATAATTTTTGTATAAAAATTTTTTAGGGTGATACTTATGTCAAAATATATTATGGCCTACGACGTAGGCACGACAGGCATCAAAACTTGTATTTTCGAAATCGATAAAGACTTCAGAATTCTGGCGTCAGCAACCGAAAGCTACAAACTTTACGTCTACGACGACGGCGGCGCGGAACAGGATCCCGACGAATGGTGGGCGGCAATGTGCTCCACAACGCGCGTCGTACTTGAAAAATCCGGCATTTTCCCCGACAAAATCGCAGGCGTTTCTTTCTGCTCGCAGGCACAGGGGCTTGTCCTTGTCGACAAAGACGGTGTCGCAATCCGCAGAGCCTTTTCTTATATGGATCAGCGCGCGAGAAAGGAAATCAAGGAAGGCATTTCCTATGGGCTTCAAATCGCAGGCGCAAATATTTTCAAACTTATACCCGCGCTTATGATAACGGGCGCGGCACCCGTCAGCGTAAAAGACCCCGTCTGGAAATATAACTGGGTGAAAAATAACGAGCCCGAAAACTTTAAGCGCGTTTACAAATGGCTGGACGTAAAAGAGTATCTCATCTGCCGTCTAACCGGCGAATTCGTCATGACGTACGACAGCGCGTTCGGCACGCTTTTACTTGACCTTAAAAACAAGTGCATCAGCAAAAAAATGTGCAAAATGTGCGGCGTGAATTACGACCACCTGCCAAAACTTATCGCGTCGTCCGACTGCGCGGGCGAAATCACCGAAAAAGCCGCGAAAGAACTTGGGCTTGTCAAAGGCATCAAAGTCTTCGGCGGCGGTATGGACGCTTCTCTTATCGGCGTCGGCGCGGGCAGCACGGAACTTGGCGAAACTCACATTTACAGCGGCACTTCGGGCTGGGTTTCGACCGTTACCGACAAATCCGCCGTGGACGTAACCACAATGATTGCGGCAACCGTCGCGGCGCAACCCGGCAAATTCAACTACTTTGCGGAACTTGAAACCTCGGGCAAGTGTCTGGAATGGGTGAAAGACCATATCGCCCTGGACGAGGTCGGCATTTACATTCAGAAAAAACACATCGCGGAAGATTTTGAATCCAAATATCTCAACCTGTATCAATATATGACAACCGTCGTCGACGATATCCCCGCAGGCTCGGGCGGCGTAATTTTCACGCCCTGGCTGCACGGCAACCGTTGCCCGTTTGAGGATCCGAACGCACGCGGTATGTTCTTCAACATTTCGCTTGACACCGGAAAAACCGAACTTATCCGCGCGGTGCTGGAAGGCGTATGCTATCACAAACGCTGGATGCTGGAAGCAAGCGAAAGGAAAGTCAAAACGTCAGACGTCATTCGTTTTGTCGGTGGCGGCGCGCTGAACGACTTTACCTGCCAGCTCCTTGCCGATATCACGGGACACACTATCGAAACGGTTGACAGTCCGCAAAACGTGGGCGCGGTCGGCGCGGCGGTATGCGTTGCAATCGGGCTTAACCTTATTCCTTCGTTTGACAAAGTTAAGGACTTTATCCCCGCAAAAAAGACGTTTAAGCCCAATTTGAAGCTGAAAGCCGAGGTTTACGATAAGGGCTTTGAAGTGTTCAAAAACCTTTATAAGGCGAACAAACAGAACTTCGCACTGCTTAACGGCAACCACAAATAAGAGTTATGTCGCACAAGACGGACGCAACCCTGCGTCCGTTTTTATTTGTTTTTCCACATTGTGTCCCTTCCGGGAGATTGCCACAGCACCGCAAAGCGGTGCTTCGCAATGACATAGTACTTCGTACGGAAAGGAATATAGGTTTGTTTGCAAAAATAATATCGTGATATAAGCACGCTCTTTATGCTATCCCGTGCAACGCACTTTATGTCATTGCGAGCGCAGCGTGGCAATCTCCCGGAAGGGTATCCTTGTTATAAAACTTCGCAATCGGCTTATTATTTTGTTTTTATTGTTTATTAATATTTTTATTATTATATAAGCAAAAAAATTTTTTGAAAATGTTTGTTTTTTGCTTTACAAAACCTTTTTTATATGGTATTATCCATTCATAACACTTTATTACGCTAAATTACTAACGCGTTAAACCGAGGTAAAAACATGAAAAAGAAAATCACCGTTATTGTTTCGATTATTTCAATAGTTTTCGTGATGGCGTTTGCGCTTGCAGCCTGCAACAAGGAAACAAAACCCGGCTACACCGCGCTCTCGGCGCAGGCAGACGTTTTCAAGGAACTCAACGCCAAAACCGCCGACGTTGGCATAATGGACTACACGATGGCGAACTATCTTCTGAGCGTCGACTCCGCAATGGCGAAAAATCTGACGATCGCCGACGTGGAATTTGAAAAAGAATACTACGGCATCGCTTTCAGAAAGGCAGCCGACGGCAAATACAACGCTCTCACCGACCTTGTCAACCAGACTCTTTATGAACTTAAAGACACCGACTACAAAACAATCGCCGAAAAATACGGCATTTCCGCGGCAACGCTCGACCTTGTCTACTCCAAACCCGCGGGCGAAGCGGACAATACGGAACTTGACTATATCAAAAACAAAGGCAAAATCGTCATCGGATTCACCTTGAACGCGCCCATGGCTCTCGGCTCGGGCGACAAAACGACGGGCGGTTTCGACACCGACCTTGCAAAAGCGGTCTTTGCAAAAATCAGCGAGAAAGTCGGCAAGACAATCGCGGTTGAATTCAAACTTATCGATTGGGGCAAGAAGGAGTCCGAAATGGAAGCAAAAACCATCGACTGCGTATGGAACGGTCTGACCGTAACGCCGGCACGTGCCGCACAATGGTCGATAACGATGAACTACCTTGAAAACAAACAATGCGCCGTCATCAGAAAAGCCGACAAGGATAAATACAACTCCTACGACGCTTTGAAAAAAGCGCGCATCGTGGCGGAAGACGGCTCGGCAGGCGAAGACGCCGCAAAGGAAATTCTCGGCATAAAATAATTAAACAAAAAATTACTTTTTCGATTTCGCCGTGCAAACGGCGAAATCTACCTTTTTACGGACTTATAAATATGGTTTTATCGGCAGCAACAATTTCATTTTCGGAAGTGACGAGGCAACTTTTCACGGGGTTCGGGACAACGTGTCTTCTGTTTATTCTGACGCTTGTCCTGTCCGTGCCTTTGGGGCTTATCGTCTGCTTCGGCTCGATGTCGAAGTTCAAACCGCTTCAATATCTTTCAAAACTTATCGTATGGATTATCCGCGGCACGCCGCTTATGCTTCAAATCATAGTGGTATTTTACGTGCCGGGGCTTTTGTTCGATTATCCGATGCAATCGCGATTTACGGCGGTACTCGTGGCATTTGTGATAAACTACGCCTGCTACTTTTCGGAAATTTATCGCGGCGGGATCCAGTCGATACCGCGCGGACAAACGGAAGCGGCGGCGGTCTTAGGCATGAAGAAATCGCAGGCATTCTTTTACGTAACCCTGCCGCAGGTCGTGAAGCGCATTATGCCCCCGATGTCCAACGAAATAATCACGCTTGTCAAGGACACGTCACTTGCGCGCGTCATCGGCGTTGTGGAACTCATCAAATTCAGCGAGCAAATCGTCAACAATTACGTCGTGTTGTGGCCGCTTTTCTATGCGGGCGTATTTTATCTCGTATTCAGCGGACTGCTCACTCTTCTTTTCCGCTACATCGAAAAGAAGCTGGACTATTATAAGGTATAAAAAATGGCAATTCTCGAAGTTAAAAATCTGAAAAAATCGTTCGGCGCGCAGGAAGTGCTGAAAGGCATAAATTTTGAAATGGACAAAGGCGAAGTCGTGGTAATTATCGGCTCCTCGGGCAGCGGAAAGACGACGCTTCTTCGGTGCTTGAACTTTTTGGAGACCGCCGACGACGGACAAATTATCGTTGACGGCGAAACTCTTTTCGACGGCGCAAGCGACAAAAACGAAAAATACAACGACCTTCGGAAAAAACGGCTGCACTTCGGACTTGTGTTCCAGCAGTTCAATTTGTTCCCGCATATGAACGTTTTGAAGAACGTGAAAATATCTGCGGAACTACTGGCAAAAGACAAGATAAAGCAGCAAATTAAGGAGTTAAAACAGCAGAAAGTGCGCGGTAAAGCGTTGAGTTTGCAAAAAAAGCAACTTACAGAAGCCGAGTTTTCGGCAATCGACGCCCGCGCGAAAGAGACTCTTTCAAAGGTCGGGCTTCTGGACAGATGCGCGGCATACCCTTGCGAACTTTCGGGCGGACAACAACAGCGCGTCGCAATCGCAAGAGCCCTTGCGCTCTCCCCCGATATCTTGTGCTTTGACGAGCCGACGTCCGCGCTCGATCCCGAACTTACGGGCGAAGTCCTGAAAGTCATAAAGGGGCTTAAAGGCGACAGTACAATGATTATCGTAACGCACGAAATGGACTTTGCAAGAAAGGTTGCCGACCGCGTCGTGTTTATGGCGGACGGCGAAGTCGCCGAATACGGCACGCCCGACGAAATCTTCGACAATCCCAAAACCGAGAAGCTGAAAGCGTTTTTGTTGAACTCCACATCGATGTTTGAATAAATTATAAGGTTACCCTTCCGGGAGATTGCCACAGCACCGCAAAACGGTGCTTCGCAATGACACAGTACTTCGTACGGAATGGAACAAGAGTTTGTTTGCAAGCCTTGACGTGATTGAAGAACGCTCTTTATGCTATTCCGTGCAACGCACTTATGTCATTCTGAGGAGCAAAGCGACGTGAGAATCTCCCGGAAGGGACACCTTGTCAGAAATTTATTGCTAAAAACTCGTATCGGGTTTGTTTTTTGCTTTTCATTTTTGAAAATATTTGTATAATAACGTTTATGAACAACGTTGAAAATCACAAGAAAAACAAAGAAATCGCGACGCTTGGGATAACGCTTGCCCTTGTCGTCGTGTTGCAGGCTCTTGCGGAAATCATACAAAAATTCGGGCTGCCGATAAGTTTTGCGCTGGGGCTTATTCCCGTCTTCGTCTGCGGACAGGTTTACGGCGTGAAATTCGGCGCGATCTCGGGCGGCGTATTCGGGCTTGTAAGTTTGTTTATCGCGCTTATTTATTCGGGCAGTATTCCCATGTACGCGGTTGCTATAAACCCGCTCGTATCGGTGCTTCCGCGCATATTGTGCGGCACCGTCTGCGCGCTCGTATACAAAGGGCTGAGCAAGGCGGCGGCGAAATCGACAAAACCGCGCACCGAAAAACAAAACCGCGCCGTGAACTTTGCAATCGGCTGTTTTTCAACGATTTGCGGCGTTATCACCAACACGATATTGTTCCTTTCAATGTTTCTGGCATTCGCGCACGGCAAAAACTACGACGGACTTGTCATAAATTTTAAGTGGCTTTTGTCAAGCGTGGTTGCAATCAATACCGTTGTCGAACTTTGCCTGTTTGCGGTAATCGTGCCGTCGATAACCGTAGTTTTGAATATTATTGAAAACAAACGTCAAGATGAAAACGGGGAAATTTAGCGATATTTTGCCTTTTCGACAGAACCCGAAAATTCGTGAGAAAAGGGGACCCCAAAAGATACTTTTGTACTTTTGGGGAAAAGGCGCACACAAGCAAAAGAGTGAGCGTTATCGCTCGCGATAATGCGATTTTAAAAGAGAAGTGTGCGACGTGTACACTAGGATTTTTCAGAACCTGCCGAGAAAAACACAATCTCATCTAAATTTCCCCGTTTTCGGGGGATTTTAACTCTCGGAAGATTTTTCAAATTAAAAACTCTCGCGATTTTGCGAGGGTTTTTTAGGTTTTATACTTTCTCGTCGTTTGCGGTTTGTTCGTTTGCGGCTTGTTCGTCCGATGGCGGGGTTTGTTCGTTTTTTGGGGTATTTTGTTCCGTTTCGGTCGGCGCGTCCGTTTTCTTTTTGCGGCCTATCAGCTTTTCAAGTTTAGGGAAAAGCGGGGTGTAGTCGAAAACTTTGTCAAGCCCTTTCCCGATTACCGCGATTATCGGGGCGTTTATCAACGTCGTGACAATCGTCCCAAGCCCCAGGCTATGATAACTTGTCGTGGCGATATTTTTCCAGTCAAAGGTATTCGCGTCCCTGAATATCGTAAGAGCAAGCACCACGGACAGCACCAGAAAAGACAAGTCGAAAACGAGTTTCACCCTGTTTATTTTCAGGGAATATCTGTCGGACAGTTCCGCAACGAAAAGTTCGTGCACCTGAAGCGGCATATACGTCCTGAAAAAGCACGCCACGCCCGCCGCCGTCATCACGTCGCCCGCGATAAGCATAATCCATTTTAAGTACGCTTCTGTGAGCACGACGTTTTTGAAAACCAACATCCACATATCCATCACGTAGCCGTATATCACCGCCACCGCAAACGCCAGCAGGTATCGCCAGTTCACCCGTTGCACGACGGCGCACATTATAAGGAGAATCGCGCCCTGCACAAGATATTCAACCGTGCCCACCGATACAGCCCACAATGGTCTTATCGCTTCGTACACGATAAACGTCGGCGCGGCAATCATCGAAACTCCGAGGTCGGCTTTCTTGCTCATCGTCACGCCAAGCGCGACAAGGAATATGCCCAGCACCCACATAAGCTCCGCGGTCTTCGGGATTTTTTTAAGCGGTTTTTTCATTAGTTCACCTTGAATTTTCTCACGATATATTATCACCGCGGGGGAAAAGTTGCAAGCAATTTTCAAAGAAATATGCGCCCTTTCGGACGCATACTCTGTTTTTTGAGATCGGGCGCGGTTATTGCCACGTTCCGTTGTTGTAATTATAGGTTTTGTTTGTCGCCGCCGCAACCGTCGAGTTGTCCGCATTTACGAACACCTGCGATTTGGTTACGCCGCATATATCGTTGAACGTAAATACGATATATATTCCGCTCCTTGCCATAGTTCCTTCGCCATCCGCCGAGTGAACACCGCTTATCGTGGCGTTTGCCCCGACCGCGACCACACCCGCGTTATCCGACGTTACGTTTCCGCCGAGTGCGCCGTTGACGTTCATCGTGCCGTTTACAATAAGTTTCGCGTCGCCGCGGCTTGCTCCCGGATACGGGTAAGTCGAAATATCGGTGAACGATTTATCGTACATAACGAGTGTTCCGTTAAGGTTATATATGCCGCCGCTTTCAACGGTAATCGTTGCGCCCGGCAATGCTTTGAACATATAGCTTTGCGTAAACGTTGCGCCGTTTTTGAGCGTAATGTCGGTACGACCGTCAATCGGGAAGAAAACTTTTTCGGAGGTCATAGATACGGTCTTCTTTATCACTTTTACGCTTAATGACGTGTAGCCGTCATTAATCTCGTCAAACAAATCAAACCTTACTCTGTCACCGCTCATCGATTTTATGATTTTGCTGTTGTTCCCGACAAGTCTGAACAATCCGCTTGAAGCGTTGCTTGCATCGGAAGAAATAAAAGTAAGATACGCCTCGTTAATTTGTGCGGGTACTTTTACGAGCCCTCCGAGCTGTTCCAGTTTTCCGGTTGCTATCTTTGCGTAACCTTGCAATTTGCTCCCTTTGTTTATTGTTATTCTTGATTGAATTGATCTTAATTCATATTGGCTGAACGGGAATTGTGTAGGATTGTCGATTTTAAGATTTCCGGAAATGGCAAGCGACGCTCCGTCAATTTTATCATTGCCGATGTACCTTACCGCGGATTGCGTTCCGCCCATCCAACCCGAAAGATACAGATTTTCAATCACGGTCGAGTCGTTTGCAATAATTTCGCCGTTTCCTTTGATATATCCGTACACTTCAAGCGTTGCGTTGTTGAGCGTAATCGTGCCGCCTAAACTTATTTCGCAATAGTTGCCCGATACGGCATTTTGTCTTTGCCCTGCGTCGATTTTGCCGGTTTGTGCGCCGACAACAAGTTTTCCGTTGACGATAACTTCAATGCCTTCGGGGATAACGAGCGTTTTATAAAGTTTCGCAGTTCCCGTAAGCGCGGCTGTTGCATTGTAGTTGGCACTTCCGTCTTCGCCCGCGCCGATATGACCGACTGTGTCGTTCTCGTTAAACGGCAGAAGCAGCGTTACGCCCGTTTTGACGGTTTTGAATTTTACGTCGTTGTAAAGCACGCCTGCAATTTCTTGCGTTGCAAACGCCGTGTCGTTCAAGACGAAAATCGTTTGTCCGCTTGCCGCGACGTCAAGTGCGTCTTCGATTGTGTAATAGTTGTTGCCGACTTTCACGCCTTTGACCTTTACGTAAACGACGTTGTCGGACAAAGCGAAGTTGCCCGCCGTAAGCGTCGCGGTTGTTTTGTGCGTGCCTGCCGCAGAAAACATATTCTTTTCAAACGTCAGGGTGTAAGGCTCCGTTACTTCGATGTTATTGTACTTCACGGTCGTGCTGATTTCGTGCGACGCGCCGTCAAAGTTAAACTCGAAAAGGTTTTGTGCGAGCGCTACCGTCGCCTTTTGAAGAACGAGCGTTACCGTCGTTACAAAATCTTCGTAGTTTGCGGGGTCCTTATTGTACTTCGCCTCGTACACCGTCTTTGTGCAAACGGGGACTTCGTCCGGGTTAACCCAGGTAAATCCTTCCGAAAGCGTGTAATTTCCAAGCGTTTTGTTGGGATCGTATATGCCGGAAAGCGCTTCATGCGCGGTAACAGACGTATACGTTGCTTTTTCGATAACGATTGTTTTTGTAGTTTCGCCCGAAAGGGTATAGTTTTTGTCTTCCTTAATGGTTACCGTATAAGTGCCCGCGTTTTTGAAATCGCATACCGTGCCGTCTTTTGTGAATATAAGGTTTGCGGTTTTGCCGTCATAGGTTGCCGTGGGCGAGGACTGTCCGTCGGGACTATAAACGTAACTTTCCGCAATAGTCCAGTCGGCTTTGGCCGTCTTTTTGTTTATCGTGAGTGTGCCGGTCTTGACAGTCACCGCATAATTATCGCTTGCGGTAAGTCCCGAAACGGAAATATCGTATACGCCGGCATCCGTGCCTGCGCCGCTGTAAACCGCTTCGTCCGAAAGCGTTTCACCCTCTACAAGCCCCGTGACGGTGTACGAAAATGCGGGCGTATCGCCGTAAGTTATCGTGACGTCGTTAACCGTTACGGTTACTTCCGCCGGGCTTATCGTAAACTTAACGCTTCCTTTTTCTTCCGCGCCGTTGGCGGTATCAACAACCTTAAAGTATATCGTGTACGTGCCCGCATTGATAAAGTTAAGTTCTCTCAAAGATTCAGCGTTGCATTCGTTTGCCGCCGTGCCGTACATTACCTTATAGGTTTTACTTGCGTCCCACGTGACCAAATCAACGTTTTGCGGCGCGCCGTTGTACGTCACCGTTTTGTCGTCGGCATTTATTTCGAAAGCGTACTTAACGAACACTACTTTCAAGTTGTACGTGATTTCGTAATATGCGGTAACGACTTCACCCGCGGCGTTTTTAATGACGATATTCTTTTGGAAGGCTTTATCGTCAACAAAAGTTCCGCCTTCGCTCGATGTGATGCTAACGCTGCCTTCAATCACGTCGCCTGTTGCAAGCTCGCCGATAACAAGATCCTGGCTTCCGACTTCAACGGTATAAGTTTTTGCAACGTTTCCGACCGAAACGCTTGAATCAAGTTTTATTTCAAGCGCCTTTGTGCCGACGTTGAACGTTCTGCCGGTTGTGGTGATTGCATAGTTTTTGTTTTCCGCGGCGTTTTCGTCAAAATCGACGCTTGCGGTATAATTGCCGGGTTTTGCGCCGACCGTATAGCCGGGTTTAAGCGTGTATGAAAGGCTGTCGCCTACAAGCACTCCGTCGACTGTTGCAGACAAATCTGGCACTTTATCGCCGTATGTGATATTTTTAACTTTATCTATCGTGATTGTCGCCGGTTTTTTATTGACCTTGAAGTCGACCGTGTTCACGGTGATTTCGTAAAACTTCGTCTTTTCGCCTGAAACCTTTGCGGTCGCCGTATACGTACCCGCATCGAGTTTTTCTGCAAGTTCCGTTTTGGTAATCGTGAAGTCATCTTCCTTGTCCGAAGATTTCAACCCGCTAAAAGTATAACTTATTATTGGCGAATCTTCACCGTACGTGAGTTCAGTTTTGTCCAGCGAAACGGTTACCGTGAGCTTCGCTTGGTTAATTGTAATCGTGCCGACGGTTTCAACCGTAATATTGTAATTCTTTTCGGGATACTTTTCGCGTAAGACCGAAATATCCACGTTTTCGATATTATACGTGCCGACGTTATTTGCAACGTCGCCTGTTATCGAGGTCATGCCCAGGTGCAATTCGTATTTGCCGCTTTCGATAGTGTACGTTTCGCCGTTTATGGCTGCGGTAAGGCTCGGCAAATTATCGCCGTAAGTCAACGTGTCATCGTCGGGCGTAACGGTGGCGGAAACTTCCGCCTTATTTATCGTTACCGTGATTTTTCCCGACGTGTAAGGGTTGTAGTTGTCGCCCCTGTACACTCTTACAAAGTAATCGTATTCGCCGCAGTCGAGCGCCGACAAATCGACGTTTTGAAGCGGGAATGTTGTGCCGTCGGTGCCGTATGTTACGACGTCGTCCGCAAGAAGTCCGCTTATTCCGATTTTGGCGGTTTTATCGCCGTACGTCATTGTGACGCCCGTTACCGTAATGCCCGAAATGTCCGCGCGGGATACGATAAGCGTTTTGTCTGCCGTAAAGCCTTTTTCGACAGAGCCGCAGTTTTCAATTGACGCGACGATTTTGACGTTTGCCAGATACTCGCCCGCCGCAAGGTTTTGAAGGGTGAGCGACAATTCGGTTGTTTCTTCCGTCTTATAAAAAACGTTATCTTTATTTATTGTCCATATATACTTATAAGTAACGCCCGCGTGCAAAGTGGTGCCCTCGTTCGGCATTACACTAAATTCGGCGGTGTTGCTTTCCGTAAACGTGAAGTCCGCGGGGGTATTAACCTTGAAATCGCCGATTGCGGAATCCATAAGGCTTAATTTCAGCGTAAGCGTAAAGTTTTCAGCCGGCATTGTCGGCAAATCGAGCTCGTCGATTCTCGTTCCGTCCGCTTTGTACCAGCCGTCGTAATCAAGAATTTTAGTGTCGTACGTCGCGGCGCTGTCTGCCGTTTCAAAATGGTCACTGATGGACGCGCCGTACTCGACCTCCGCCGTGTAAACCGTCGTGCCGTCAAAGTTAATAAACGTCAGCGTGAACTTCTTCGTTTCAAACTTTGCGTTGACGATAAGGTCGCTTGTGACGTTGTCAAACGATTTGTCCCATCCGACGAACTTTTTCGTCGCGGTATCGTACACGTTCGGCGCAGTTGCGGCAAAGCCGTGTTTCACCATTTCGGTTTTGAGTGTCGTTTCGCCGTTTTTGAAAATAACCGTATACTCGTTAAGTTCGTACACGGCGGAAACTTCAATGTCTTCCGTCACCTTTGAAAAGTCTTTGTCCCATTTTGCAAAATGCATGCCTTCGGGCGGCGAAAGCCGGGCGGTATCGGGCGCGGTCGCGGCGGCTTCGTATTCCACCGTTTGGGTTTCAAGCACCTTTTCGCCGTCCTTAAACGTCACCGTGAACGTGTCGACGTCGTACACCGCGTTTATCGTAAGGTCGCTTGTGACCTTTGAAAAATCTTTGTCCCATTTTGAAAAAGTCTTGCCGTCCTTTTCAGGGACTTCGGGTGCGGTTACGGTATCGCCGTGCGGGACGTTTGTAAAGGCTGCAAGCACCTTTTCGCCGTCCATAAACGTTACGGTGTATTTATTGATCGTCCATTTGACGTAAACCGTATCTCCGTTTTTGACTTTGGAATCCTTTGTAAGCGGCTTCAAAAAGTCCGCATCACGATACAGTCTTCCGGTGTATCCTTCTTTTTGAAGACTGAGCGTGAATAAGTCGGAAAACACGACGTTTTCCTTGTAAATGCTGCCGTCTTCGTCTTGGATTTTCACAATCACTTTCGTTTGTCCGTCTTTGTCAGCCACGTTGCTTTTGTTGCATGCAAACAGCGTAACAAGCCCTATTAAGAGCACGATACACACGAGCATTGTTTTTAATCCTTTTTTGCTCATTCAATATCCTCCGCTACCACGGGATGAATTTTCATCCCTTGGTTTCCTTGATTTTTTATGCTTTCCTGCCATGACAGGTTTCTGCTCGATTTATTATTATAAAGGTAAAATCTGAAATCGCCCGCGCCCGCAGCCATAGGCAACATTTTGCCCTGATTTCGGATATTCTCGTCCTTGCTGTTTTCAAGCACCGAGATATTGACGTCGTACACGCCGAACTGCTTTGTTTCGTCGTTCGCTCTTGTTAGGTCAAGGTACGAATAGTTATATCCGCCGCCGTAAAACGCTATGCCGCCGTGGACATATTCCGTCCCGCCGACGTTCAGGATTATATCACGGCATTCCTCCTTTACCTTTGCGACTTCTTTCATCATTTCCGCAACGTTCATCGAAAGCCACGGATTTGCATCGCCGGTAACTTCGATAAGCGTGCTGCTGTCAACGTTTGAAAGGTTTTTCCAGTCAAGCATTTTCACGTCGCCGACTATGCGAAGCGCCGACGCATACGAAGTCGCCGCGCAATCTTTCCACGTCGTTATCGTGCCGCCGTACAAGAATTCGCCCGAGAAGTGCGTTTCCATACCGACCGAGAACAACCCCGACGTTTCGAGCACCGAGTTTTTAAGCGTAACGTCGTTGATAAGATAATTGTCGTTAAAGTATTTGTCCGTCTTGTTGCTCTCGTCGTAAGGCGAATAATATTCGTTGTCTTTTTCTTTACGGAGTTTTCTTTGCACTTCGTTTGTCTGTTTCAGCGCGCGGTTGCTGCCGATTTTCAATATGAATTCGCGCGCGTTTGAAAGCACGCAACTTTCAATATGCACGTTTATTTTCTCATCTTGCACGTTAAACGCCGCTTCGACTTCAACAACGGGGCTTCCCATTGTGGATCCGCCCGCAAAAATTCTGACGACGGTGCGACCGTTCGAAACGCGGCTGTTCAACAGTTTTGCGCTTTTTGCGATTTCAAGCGTCGTGCCGACGTAGTTGAGTTTCGACAAGTTGAACTGTCCGTCTTCTTCAAGAAGGCTATCGTCGCTGCAACCTTTTAAGACGACGTTGTTTATAAGCACGTTGTCCGTCCTTACAAGGAAAGAAATGTTGTCCTGTCCTTTGACGCTTGCGGACGATATCGCGACGAAATTCAAAGGCCCTTTGAAAATTTTCGGAACCCCCGTCGCGTCCTTGCACTGCGTGAACTTGTCGGCGTTGATTTCAAAACCGTTGCCGTAAACGTGGTTTTTGAACTCGATAAGATATTGGACTTTCTTGTTTTCGTCGTTTTCGCCGATGTTATCAAGATACGTTTTGTCGTACGTGGTTGTGAATTTTTTGACGTCTTTTTTGAGTTCGTCTTCGGTCATAGCCGTGCCGTCGTTTTTGACGCCCAGCATCACGTCGCTTGTCAGCACGACGATATGCCCGGCTTCGGTCACCGTTTTCAGTTCCTCGTAATTGCCGACGTTTCTGCCGTCTTTGACCGCGCGAAGTCTGATTTTCGCGCAGATGTTCGTGCCGAAGTATTGGTTATAATTTTTGAGTTCCGCATTAAGCGTGGTAAGCCCCGTTCCCGTCGCCCTGATTTCCGCAGAAACCGCGTCGGCGTTCGTCGCCGTTTGCGTCTTGCAGGAAAAGAGCGAATTATCATCGGAAAACGCGACGTTCATAAATTTCAGAAATTCGTCCGTGAACGTTTCGGCGCCCGCTTCCGTGACAACCCTTACGAAAATCGTCCTTGCGTCCTGTCTTCCTTTGGGGTTTTTGCCGCCGATTGTCAGTATGTTTTCGATTCCGTACTCTTTCGCGCTGTCCGCAAACTCCATCGAATACACGTTGGGCACGACGCAGATTGTCTTTTCGATTTCTTTGATGACTTTTCCGTCGTGCTCGGCAGTGATTTTGATTTTGGCAAAGCCCCTTTTCGTTGCGGTAATAGTTGCAAACTGCCCGTGTTGTTCAAGGGTTATTAAGTCTGCGCCGTCGATTATTTCAAATTTCACGTCCGCGTCGTCATCGCTTTCGGAATATGCGACGTAGGTAACTTTCGTGTTGTTTTTTTGTTTGATTTCGTCGCCTTCGCCGTCATAATACGACGTACGCACGTCAAGGTTATATTCGGTAAACTCCAAAGAAAAGTCCGTTGCGCCGACCTTTCCCGAAATTTCTTCGTCCGAAAATTCTTTGTCAAAAGACAAGGTCAATACGAATTTGTTTTTGGAAATCCTTTCGATTCCGCTTGCCGTGACTCCTTCGGGCAAGGCAAGGTCGGATATTTCAAGGGAGTCGTTTTTGCTTTCGACGAAAAGTTTTGCCGTTGTCGCTTTGTTTTTCACGGTGACTTTCGCGCCGCTGCTTTTTCCGTTGACCGCAAAGCCCGTGCTGTCGGTATCGACGTTGACCTTGACGGTCAAAATCTTTTCAAGCCCTTCTCGTCCTTCGGGACAAGTAATTCTGATCTGCGTCTCGCCCGAAAACAGCGCCTGCGCCACGCCCGTGACGGCGTTGAGTTTCAGAATGTGATTGCCGCCGACTTCTTCAAAAATCCTTGTTCCGCCCGAAAGGTTTTCGGGGTAAAGTTTTGCGCCGAACACGTAGTCGCCGCCTTCGATTTCGACGATTTCGTCGCCGACTTCAATTTCGACGATTTCGCCGCCGTCTTCAATCCTGTTGACAAGCGGAAATATATTCAAGACTTTCGTGGAATATGCGGAAACTATGACGCTGTCCTTAAATCCTTTTTCGGCGGAAATCGCCGTGATTTTCACCTTTCCTACGTTATCTATATGAAGTTTTCCGTCGATTATTTCAAATCCGTCGGGGGCTTCGTCGCCGCCGACGCCCGATATTTCAAACGAATATTTCTGATTCCTTGCGTTGACGGGCTGCACCTGCGCCAAAAACGCGATGGGGTCGTAATCGGCAACGTCCACGTCGATAAATCCGTCTTCGTTCTGCGTCGTGATTTGTATGCCCGTCACGGGAATGTCCGCGTAAACGCCCGCCGCTTTTCCCACGGAGAACAGCGCGATCAGAAACACAATCGGTATTATCATTATAAGCGCGATTATTTTCTTTTTCATATCAATCCCCCTCCGTTACCCTGTCAAAGCGGGCTTTAATCCCGATAAGGTAATATAAAAGCGAGCCGACAAACTCCGCCGCCGCGCACACGCTCACGAAAACGTAAGTAAACCAGCGCATATCTTTGCCCCTGACGTTCGACAATACGTTGACGAAAAGGGGTATTCCGCCAAGAATCATCGCGGACACAAGCCCCAGCACGACGATTATCGACACGTTGTTGTTGCTTTCCCTCACGACGTTGTCTTCTTCCAGCGAAAACTGCGGACTGTTCAAATCCTTTCTTGTGGCGTACAGTATCTGCGACAACGCCATCATCGCGCCGACGAAAAACACGAATACGCCTTCGCCCGCCGACACGTATTTCTTTGCAAGAAGCACCGTCGCCGCAATGCCGACGGATATGACCGCCACCGCAAAACTGAGTGCGATTTTCGCGCCCATAATCTCGTTTATAGAAAGCGGCAACGTCTTTTCGACATAAAACGATTTCCCGTCGCGGCTGACGTTCGTCGCGCAGAACGTGTTCGTAAGCGCGCCGAAAAGCACCGTGAGCAAAATCGCCAGCTCGAAATCGCTCTGAACGAAAACGAGCGACGTCAGGAAGTTTTTGCCAATGCCCATACAAAAATATACCATAAGCGGCATTATCGCCGCCACCGTGAAGTACTGCACCGCGTAATCGGGCGTGAACAGCACGAGATTGAATTCCTTTTTCAAAAGACTTAAAAACGGCGGGAGTTTTCTTGCCGCGGATTTTTTTGCAAAAATCATTATTGCGCCCGCCGTCGCGCGCGTTTTCATCGCCTTGTTGTACAAAAGCGACGTTATGAGAATGCCGATTGCGCCCGTCGCGACGGTTATCGCCACGATTATCCCCAGATTTTTCCAGACGTCCGTTTTCAGTGTGAACGCCGCGATAAAGTTTGCGGGGACAAGGTTTTTCGTCACCGAAATTATCGTTGTCATCGTCTTTTCGGAAAAGAAAAACTTGATTTCGCCCGTTGACATAAGGGTTTTTAAGAAGTCGAGCACCGTCGCATAGCAATAAAACAGCGCAAAAAGCACCAGCGTTACTATCACAAGCAGGCAAACGTACTTCGACGAGAAAAACTTTTTGACGTAATAATACGGCATCGCAAGCACGCTCGACACCGAAAGCGACATAACGGGAATAATAAACGCCGCAAGCAGCCCGAGGATCACGTATCCCGCGCCCTGCTTCGTCACGCTTGCGAACACCGCCACGAACGGCACGAGAATCACAAACGCCGACAACACCTGTTTTGCGTAAATGAAAATGATTTTTGAGTACAGTACGTCTGACGCCTTTACGGGAAGAGTCTGGATAATCATTCTGTCGTCGCTTTCAAAAATCGCGCGGTTTATTGCTACGACGCCGCCGATAACGTCGACCACGAAAACGAATTCATACACGAACGTCATTATTTCATATTGCCGCGCGCGCACGTCGCGTACGCCGTTGAGCCTGATTTCGGTATATTTCGCGACAAACGCGCCGAACACCTCAATAACGACGTACATAATAAACGCCGTCATCACAAGCGTAAGCAACGCGCCGACGATATCGATGCGTTTTTTGTCACGCTTGAAATAAGACAACTTTTCGGTCATCTGTTTTTTCAGAAGTACGCCCAGCATCAGTCTTCCTTATTAGTATCGTAATACTTTTCGATAAGTTCGTCGCCGTCGAATTTGTCCTTTCCGGTGACGATGATTTTTTTGAGTTCGCCCGCGGCAATTATAATCACCCTGTCGCAAACCCTTTCCACGACGTCGAGATTGTGCGACGAAAACAAAATGGTTTTGCCCGTCTGCACGTACTCGCGCATATAGTTTATGACGGCGTTCTGCGTGCGGGGATCGAGACCGAGCATCGGCTCGTCAAG